>Ga0116229_10005624_pt1 | contig 20366 bp, 16 predicted proteins | sample S1TSphgellanicum_3_FD_87313 | JGI IMG/M metagenome (GOLD analysis project Ga0116229, IMG submission 87313) | Host-associated microbial communities from peat moss isolated from Minnesota, USA - S1T2_Fc - Sphagnum magellanicum MG | ecosystem: Host-associated > Plants > Peat moss > Unclassified... | reverse complement strand
TAACCGCATCACGGACGCCACTCAGTATTTGGACCTCAGCAGGCACACTGCCACCGGTCTTAAACAACTTTACTGCAAGGCCCCCCTCCTCATAAACCAGTGACCCACGTACCGGCAAGTTTACCGTCTTCATTCCCGGTGCAAGGTTGACCATACCGGCCGTCATCAGACCCGCTTGTACCCCAAAAATAGCCGGGACATCACGACCAGGCACTTTATCGCTGCCACTTCCAGCTTCAGTAGGCCAAAGTCCGCCCACTATTGCCGTTATTACAGCGCCCGCGGGCGTAACTCCCGCAATTCGGCCTAAAGACACAGCACCGCGCCACACCGCCCCGGCAATATAACCAGCCAGTTCACTGGTTGTGGTCAAGACGCCCTGACCTGCGATACCAAACTGCATCATTCCTGAAGCACGGTTCAAAGCAAGGGTTCCCGCGGAGGATAATGCTGCAGTAGCCGCGCCCGCTTTTTCTTGCGTCCAGTCAGATGTGGGTTCTATGCCCGCGTTTTTCATTGCCTGTGCAAGGGCTTCTGCACGTGCCCGAGCTTCAGCTTTCACTCGGGCTTCTGCTTCAGCGCGAGCCTGAGCTTCTGCGGCCTCTCTCTTATCCCGCTCAGCTTTTTCCCTCGCCTCAGCCGCCGCTTTCTCCCTGGCTTCGGCCTCCGCGTTGGCTCTGGCTTCTGCTTGCGTCGCGGCTTCTGCCCGCTGTTTTACGCCCTCCCTGTAAGCCTCTGTCAATCTTGGCACTTCACTGTCATAGGTGACAACACGGGTTTGCGTCGTGCCATTTTTACCGTTTCCCCCGCTAATCACCTTCTTTTTTAACTGCGTCATCACCTTGTCATTGTCCAGCCAATAGCCTGCAGGAATAGTGCCTTGCTGGACAGAGACAAACACTCCCAACGAAGATTTCTCTATGGCGTCGTTACCGATGTTATTGTTACCGCCAGCACTGGTGCTTGCCTGGGGACGAGCATGGCCGGTTTCCATATCGCCGAATGAAACAACGGATACGCTCGTTATCAACCCGCCTAAACCCAATGCTTTCGCCTGGTCTGAATTTAAACCGGTCAGACTAATACGCAATGTGCCGGTTTCGGTGAGACCTGTAATCTGCACTCTGGCTGCAGGATTTAAGTTGAGTGCGCCGCTGAGCAAGTTATTCCATTTTTGAAGGAAAGCTTTATCGTTCAAAATGTCAGATACCTGCTGATCTACCGTACTATTTCCCGTGGTAGCACCGCCTTCGTCATCGCCAGAGTTTCCTTTCATGCCGCCACCAGGCGCTGGCAGGCCACCTCTCTCCTTGCTCCAATTTGTCCCATCGCCGGGACCGCCACCATAATCAAATCCGCTCATTGTTTTCTCCCATTATTTTTCTTGTTTTCATGGTTATTCCTTTCCACTCGCAGTGGTGGTTTCCAGCAAGGCCAGGCGAACTTCCAGAGCTTCACGGGATTTTTTCTCTTCACGGAGGGCCTCAACAAGCAGGGCAACCACACCGTTGATGTTAATCCCCCGAGCATCTTCCAACGCAGTTCCATCATTTAAACGCAGGCTGGTCTGTATCACGGATTCCGGGAGGACCTGTTCTACTTCTTGCGCGATCACGCCCGCTTCCTGCACGCCCTGCTTCAGATACGTATAACCATGGAGGGAATCCAGTTTCTCAAGGGGATTCTCGATTTTCTGGATGTTGGTTTTCATCCGGATATCGGAGCTGGTATGCCAGGCACCATTGGTGAAGGCATCGCCGTTATTGCGAAACTCAAACCAGCCCTGTGCCCCGCCATTGGCAACGTGAAAAGCCAGGAAGTGATGACTTCCAATGCGCTCGTAGTGATATATGTCGGCAAATAAATCGCCAATACCCTGCACACGATAACCGTTGGTGGTGCGGTCTTTGTTGTTATTGGTAAGGTAGTCACCGCGCGCGATGAACCAACCGTCGGTGTTCACCTTGGCGTACTGCCCCGCCTCCAGCTCACGATTTTTCCTGACGCGGATTTCGTTCCATTCTCCCTGCCAGTCACGGTAGGAAACGAAACCGTAATCCTCTTTGCCAGCCACCACGCGCGACCCCATCAACATCGTCGTTTTCACAGTACCGCTGGTAAAATCGGAAGTCACCGCGGGTGATACGTATGTCTGCCCGGCAATCAATGGCGTGGGGCCCGTTGTGCTTGCCGAGATCCCCGCGTCGTTAGACGTGATTAACCCTCCGGCTACATCTAATCCGTTTCGTATTGAAACGCGACCGGTGTTCAGATTGAAGGACAAGGGGCGAAGCGTATTTGGATTACCATCACGAGCCTGACCATTTTCTGTTGTCAGCATCGAGAAATCATTGCCATCGTTACGCAGTAGCACGCCGCGATTGCCATAAGCGAGTCTGAATGCATTTTGCGACATCGATACCAGTTCGGCATCGCTGATGACACGTTTTCTAAGTTGCGTCAGGGATTTAAGTTCGGTTATGTCGTCATTGACGCCGTTCTGTACCTGTGAATTTTGCTTATCTGCCATGATAATTCCTTGAGTTAAAATGAAAAAATCCATTAGTCCGTGATTACCGAGCAAGCAGAGCACGCCACTTGGTCTGATGATCTCAGGCAAAATACTGTATATAAATACAGTAATTTTTCTGTTAGGTTATCGTAAGCAATTCGTCAATACTGTAAATAGGATTTAATTTCCCAATATGTGAATCAGTGTTTTGTCGAAAAAAACGCATATTTTTGCAGTGGTCAGTCAAATGATTTCGCACAATCAGAAATTGCGTCTCGATATGAAAGGGCTTTAGTGAACGGAGGTTTTGTCGATAGAAAAGTCACGATTCGTCGGCGTGGAAATCGTCTTTTATCTGTTGTTGGATGAGCTGGGTAAATTAATGCAGTAGGGGCCCGGTTGGATATGACTGTGAATCTCAATGTTCTGGATGCTTATCGTATTACCCTGAAATAGATGGCTCTCCGTTCAATATGAAATAGAGGTTCTACGCCGTAAATTCGGCGGTTCCAAGTGGACCCTTCAGGCGAAAAAAATTCTGCGTCAGCATTTATTTACAATGTCCTCTTTTTGCTCATTACAGCCCCTGTTGTTGCCTTGGGCTGCTTCGTGCGCAAAGCGTAAATTGCGATTGTAATGTGCTCCAACAGTTAACATTCAATTAAAAGCCTATTCCACCGAACTCCCCCCGTTCCTGCGCATCTGGCGTTCGGCATGGTTATCGGTTAACTTAATGTTACCTACCCCCGTTCGGGCGACGCTGAAAGCGGAGCCGGTCATGCCGGAGGTATTGCCTTAATCTTCACCTCTTAAGAATACGAACAAAGATAAAAAACATACATTTATTTAGATAAATAATTTAACTTCTAAGGAGAGATATGAATATATGCAAGTGTTTTAAATGTGATACCTGCGAAACCTTAATTGATTGCAGAATTGGAATGTCTAACAGGGACGTTCAGCCTTTTCAGTTTGCCTGCCCTGTGTGTGAAGAACGCATCACTTTTACAATCGGTTCTGAGAAAAGCGATCTCACTGGCGCATCAGATATAATTGATTTTAAAGCACCATTCACAGGTGAGAACCATTTCGTTGAATTACACCTTGATTTCCCCGTTTATTTTGGTAAATACACGGAGGGAATGACGACATTTTTCCGCGTAATGGATGAAATTGGTCAGGATGCTTACTCTTAGTTAGCCCATCGCCTTGAAATATTAAACATGCTCTATCCAATGCAAAGAGAACTGGAGCGGGTTATTACTCAATATAAAAAAGGCGACATTAATAATTTCGAGAAAGTTTGCGAACAAATGCCTATGGCAAATCTTAAAAGCCATAGAAAAGAAGACGTTTTAGCCTCCCTATACATCGCAACGTCCTTAATGTCATCGCCGTTTACAATCCATGAGCAGAACAAGGAATTAGTTAAGGGTTTTCCTCTTTTATATCAGTGCCTTCACAATAAACATAAAGACAACGTTATCAGTTTTGTCGATGAAATCATTAATAATCAATTCCTTAAAAACCTGCATTTTGATTGCCTCGGCCTATACCCACGCCTTGTTGAGTTAGATTTACCGTTACGACCTGCGTTCTTTTACGATTACATTGAGGTTGACAAATACCGACCAGTTCCCGCTCGTGTATCAACGGCCTACTTTGACACTTGCAATAACTATTACAAAGATCTGGCTGAGGTTTTCGCTCGTCAGTTGACTCTTCTTGCAGGCTTGAATAATCTCCTGAAACGAGGCGATCACAATGAATTTGAAGCAACTCTGAAGGTAAATAAGAGGGGCGAATCTCGTAAGGAATTATTATCTCTTGATAATTTCGCTGATGTGGATTTAGGCCAGAAAATTCAATATATCGACGACTGCTTTTATACAATCAATATGCAGGCCATCGATAGCAGGCTCAGGAATGGTATTGCACACTATAAATATGAATATAAAGAATCAACGCAAGTCATTACCTATTACCCGGCAAAGGAAGGAATGGAACGCATCAAGTCGGAACAGATTACTTTTATGGAATTTTTGCGTAAAACCTTGCTGTTGTTCCGCGAAGTTCACAGCCTGAATCATCTTATCAAGGCTACGCTCTATTACACCGTTCTGATCCTGAACAAAGACGTGTAGTGATTCGGTAAAATGCCAATACCACCGAACCGCCCTGTTGCGGCGTAGAAAACTATAAATTGTGCCTCTCTCCGCTGAGAATAATGCCAGATATACTTTTAAAGCGGTCGGCATCGCGGCAAAGCGCGTCGGTTTCCCCGCAACTGCATTTGATAAAAATCTGGCAGCGGAGGATTTATCCGAATCAGATTTTGCGCCAGCAGTTTTTTTGTTGCTTTCTAACAGAGTTAGATTTGTGGGTTTAAAACACAAATGCCATTCCGGATATCAAGCCAATGTCCGCTTCACGCCCTGAGACATTCGACAAGCTTTTTATGGCTTCAGTAAGGGCGAGTGTCGCGCTTCGAGAGCCAGCAAATACTTCGCTTCATCGTAATGGGTTCTGGTCTTCCAGCAGCGGTAAATGATCCTTATCCATTTGAAGGCAAGAGCCCGGATTGCAGACTGGTGAGATTTTCCTTTTTCTCGCAGTCCCTGATAATAAAGTCTGGCCCAGTATGATGAGTTAATCGTCTTCGCCGCCCATTCGACAAAGGTCTGCCTGACGAACTTGGCACATTGCCATCGCCAGTGAACCCATGATTTCTGGCCACTTCGTTCGGTCACCGGTGCAATACCTGCATAGTTTTGAATTTCTTCAGCGCTGTTAAACCGGTCACGGTTATCACCAAGTGCAGCAAGCATCCGTGGGCCCATACACGGCCCCATGCCCGGAAGTGATTTGAACAGCCCCGCATCTGGCTATGTGTCAAACAGCGTTTCGATTCGTTCGTCATAGGTTTTGATGATTTCACTCACGACTTTAATTTGTGTCGCCAGTGCTGTTGCCATCAAAGCATTAGCCTCTATAACACTCGGGTCTGTCGTCAATGGGATCGCATTATCAATACTCGCAACACGTTGCTCGGTAAGGGCCATTGCGCGGCCACCTCTGGCATTCAGAAAATTTCGGATCGTGTCGCGCCTGGCTCGTTTCAGTTGTTACAGACTGGGCCACCGGATAATCAACTCACACAACAGTAAGCTACCCCGATGTGAGAACCACTCCAGTGGCTGAGGATAATACTGTTTAAGCGTGTTGATGAGCCGATTCACAAAGCGGCGTTTGTCTTCAACCCACTGACGACGTTGCTCAACCAGTTGCTGAAGTAAGCGAATATCCGCATTGTCGGGTTCAATAGCTTTTGTGGAGCACCTACTTGCTCGAAAGAAAAGCGGCGATCATCGCATGATTCTCGCTCAATATTCGTAACCAGTAAGCGCATACCCTGAATCACTTAATAGTGTAATTCTCAGGGTGCGAATGACTATACCTCGTTCTTACCTGACCTCGTGGCACTTCAGAGGGGCAATTTGGTGCCAAGAGCGGAAATTTAATTCATCGGCTGTGTTGGTAGGTGGCGATATCTATCTGTTGATTATCAGGTCCAATTTCGCTTACAGTATTAGGCAACTTAAAGTTTCAAAGTTTTCAACGAAAATATCCATCAACAAGTTAATGTTACCATCTATTTATCCTCACAGATAATTTAAGGAAAAAAAATTTACATGCAAAATAACATAGGCAGACCGATGTCCGGTGAAAGTCCATCTTGGTATAAAAATAGACCCCTATCCTATATTGAAAATGAATTTACAGAAGAACTAGATGATTTTGCTTTTTTAATTGAAAGTGAGAAATGGTTTGGTGATAAAAGCAAACACTTTCGTTACCGTGTTGATTTTATTTTTATGGATGCACGCTTGATAATTGAATTGGATGGACATGATTATCATTCGACCCCAGAACAACTTGAGAATGATTCTAAAAGACAGCGGTATCTATCAAGATCTGGCTTTACAGTAATTAGGTTTACAGGTCGTGAAATTGTTAAAGACTGCGCTTCTTGTATTTCAGAAGTGAGAGAAATATATAATGAGAGAATGCAAAGAAATCCATCAAAATATCGTGTTATGTATATCGACTATCCATTTGTTTGTAGAGAGATCCAAGATTTTTTGAGTTTTAACAGAAGGTTACAAGAGAATGGTAGTGTCACTAAGAAGAATCTTTTGCCTGTTAGCCTTGATGAACTTCTTCCTTATGCTGTTGAATGGCTTCATGAAAAGTCGCATATATCTGCAATAGTGTTTTACCCACCAGAATATGAAGATGAAATCAAACATCTAGATAAAACAACTAAAGAATATGGAAAGGGTGAAATTAGTATTAGCCTAGTTAAAGATGAGTTTTATTCTTTGATGCTAGGCGACCATATGGTTAATTTTGCTCACTTATTTGATGAGTTTATGTTGGTTGGAGACGACCCTGTTTATATCGAACCCTTTCGCTCCGTTCTTCCTTCATCACTCACCACAGAAACAGTGGGGTCACATGAAATTAAATACTTAGCAAATGGTAAATTGCTGCGGAGTGGAAATGAAAATACATCATATATATATGAAGATCTCAATTACGTTCGCTGGCAAAGACTCTATTACATTATTGGGGCTTCAATGGGGTTAAGTTTACATGAGATGTAACCCACCCCAAATTGGTATGCCGGATTAAAATTAAAGTCTCACAATGTTAGTAGTACCTATTGGTTGTGAGAACGACTGCAAACTTCCGCCTCTCGCTCCGTGCGGACAGTCAGAGGAGTATAATCATCTCATATTGAGTTGCGTGCAGATTAATAAAATTCCTTTAGTAGCGAGCCAAAAACCAGAAGTAGTACTTCTTTGTAATGAGTTTCCGTTTTATCAAAAACATCGTACTAACTAATTCACTGCCAATTTCCTACGAATATCTTCAAGAACCTTACTTATCATTTCTGGGGAAGAGGTTTTGTTATGGGATTTATTTTCATAAATATTTTCTTTCGTAGTCATCTTCTGTTTTCCAGCATTTAAAATTGGCGAGATGAACAGTAGACCGTCTCTTGCCTTCTTCATCATCGCCAACAGCCATCCGACCGGATTCGCTAACCGCCCCGCGGCGAGCACATTGTTCAAATTCGATAAAATCTGTTCCCTTTCTTTTTCCGGCAACGCTGACAGCTGCTTCTCGAGCATTTCCCTGTCGTCGCTGGTTAATTTCAATGACTCTGGAAGAGTAATTTTCCCAACTACGTACGTATTTTTATTTATACCTAATGAAAGAGAACGTACGTAACCGTTCGGATCCCGAACTCTGCTATAACTGGCTGATTTAGCACTTAGTTCGGTTTCCGAATTCGGGGCTTTAGTTGAATCAAGGCTGCATGGTTCGCTTTCCGAACTCAATAATTTGAGACTGGGTTCGGCATCCGAACTCAGTTGTTTGACAGCAATTTTCTTTGCCATATGCTGCGGTGTTTGGGGCGAATTGAGTCGCGCTTCAATCAGGGTGATATGGCTATGATGATGGCGCATTAGCGGATCGAGCCTAATTTCTTGCAGAACTGCGGCGGCCATCAGGCTAATAGTTTTATTCTTGTTTCGACATGCCTCGGCGACGGTGTTTAACCAATTGGGGTCAAAAAGCTCGGCGTCTTTCAGCGTCACCGGTTCATCATGTTGAGCATAAATATTGCCGCGCACGCGGCCATGATCGTCACGCACGCGTTTGCACAAACTTAGCCAGCCGGTGATTCGCAGCATCAGCAGTACGCGACTTACTGTTTCTCGCGATGCCTTGCCGCTATTGGGTGAAGCGAGCTGGAGTTGTAAGTCGTCGTAGCTCGGGAAAACTGCCCCCTCATTTTGCTGTGCGTAGAGGCGAATCATCATCCAGGCCATTTTATCTAATGGAGAAAGGCGTGCATCAAGCAACAGGCGGCGAGGAATGGCATCATGCACATTGCCTAAATAAAGCAGCCCGCTTCGAAGTTGAGTAACATCATTATCCAGCCTTCGCTCGGCGAGTTTTGCATTCATAATGGCGACTGTTCTTTGAATTAGGCTTTCAGCTGTAAAATTCATTGTGACTCCTTGTCACTGTTTTGATGACATGACACGATGAGTTTATTACTGCACCCAGAATGCCGAGTGCAGAATATAAGCTCACAGCTTACGGATCAGACTGCTGTAACGTTCATGGTGCATGAGTTCCCATGTAAGTCCGTCGTTACGACTTAAGAGTCGCCAAAAAAGGCCAACGTTGATTTTGATATACCCTGATCCATTGTCTTTTAGACGGGTGTAATTCCTCATGCCGCGGCGAAACTTTTGGATCTGCGTCAGGGCTTTTACTCGATAAGTTTCTGGAATCGAAGGGGAGGCTATAAATCCTGGGACGATCTCCCTTAATTTATTCTTCATCGTAGTCTCCATCACTGTGATTTATCGAGCCGGACTGCTGATATAGACGGCTCGTCATTTTGCGTGCGATGCCAGTTGTGAATGGCGTGCCAAGTTGCTGTTAATGAGACGTCCATTTGTTCGGCTATTTGCATCATGGAGGCGAGACCTTGGCTGGTATCGACGTCGGAACTATTGTTTTGCTGCCAGAGTTTCCAAACCCCGGCATCTTCCTCATCGCTCAGTACGTGAATACGGCCTGCTCGCACTTCTATTCCTGCTATGCGTCTGCGTGCTGCCACTTCGGCAGTAGACAGTCCAAAATAGTGCTGCATGAGTTCGATAGACGAGCCGAGATACAATGCACGGTCAATGCTTTCAAGCCGTTTTAACTCCAATCGAGATTGCTGCATCATGCGTTCGAGAATGGCGTAGTCAATCTTAAAGGTCATAACTGATACATGGCTGTTGCTGAGATAATGCAAATCCTCTAGCGTCAAACTCAGCAGCATTTGCATGTGATCCCTTTTAAGTCCCAGCGATTCACATCGACGCAGATATCCGCTTTTGAGGTCTAAAACTAATTGTGTCAGTAGGCTGTTAGTCGCCTGCGCTATGTTCCCACTCATTTGACGTTCTCTTTTTTCCGTGTCATTACGGATATTTGAAGTTGCTGCAGGCGGCGCTGAATACGAACCAGTCGCATAAGCTTCATGGCTTGCACATCACTGAGCATCGTAGCTTCGTCAGTGCCGATGAAAAATTGGGTGAGGGTGACAGGCGGTGCCGGGCTCGCGGGGCAGGTAAGAGAAAATAAGAGTTGGGGAAAGGGGGAAGATGTTGATGGATTAAGGAGGTAAAAGCCTGCTGAATGCTGCGACTCACTGCTGGGTAAAATCTCGGACTCGACGCCTAAAGTCTCAGCGAGCTCGAAGGACAGGCGAAAACTCATGGCCTGCAGGTGCTCAATATCGTCCTGAAGCGGTGATATTGTCCAGATATCGCCAACAGGCTCTAATTCTGCTTGTGCATAGGTTTCAGATAGAAAATCTTCAAATGCATATTGGTCACAATGTTCTTCGATTGATTCGTTAGAGATAACGGCCAAATCGTTATCTATTTGAATATTTTCTTCATGAATGCTGGGAATAATGACCGGAGGCGATGAGACGAGGGTAAGTGTGGGCTGACTTTTGGTTAATTGGTTTTTTTCTGCTGGCAGCGTGAGATTGATAGTCGTTGCAGTGTCTTCAATCGCCGGCAGCAGCTTGTCGTCTTGCAGAACTTGCCGCCTATTGCGCTCTTTAGGACTCAGCTCCAGCAACCAGCGCTCATAGTTTAGAGAGGGATGAGGAAAAGCGGTGACCAGAGCCCCAATGAATTCGTCAATAAACATAGGCAGAGACCAGGTCTCAAGGCAATCAAACTGGCTGCAGCATTCGGCAAAAACCACTAAAAATCGTTCAACTGACCCTTGCTTAGATCCGGTCTGATAGCTCAACCACGTTTTTTGAGCATCCTTGCGAAGGCCGAGCAAGAGTTCTATCTGATGCCTCCCAAGACCATCCGACAATAACGTGGGTAAATACGGATAGAGATAATTAATTGTATCCGTCATTCTGCTAACAACAGAGTAATGGGTCGGTAATCCCTGCTCGGTTAATACGGTGGCTAATTTTCGGAAAGACAAAGTTTCTTTGAACTGTTTTTCATAGATTTTCTGAGCGTTGAGAACGCCTAATGCTTTCTCTATAAAGCTCAGATCGCCGCGAGCTTCATTTTCAGCCAAGTGACCAATAATACATTGCAGTCTTCCAGGCCACGGCTTGAATATGCAGTGAAACTGAAAAAACTGGTTATCGGCAGTCTCTTGCCAAAGCTCTAGCAGTATCTGATATCGCGTATTCCCACCGTCGCTGAACATATAGTGCCCATCACCTTCTGGGTCGCGTGTAACCTTTGGGACTGAGCTCAGTCCTCGGGCCTTTATTGACGCTTTAATTTCGTCGTACTTTGGATTGCGAGAGGTGCGTGGATTATCGGGATTGGGCCGAATTTGATCCAGAGTGAGCAGCAACGGTAATTCAACGTTTTGTAATACTTGTGAGGTCTCGGATGGAGAAGAACGGCCGCGCTGAAGCATTGCTGATCCTAGATCCTGATTCTTCATATTCATGCGTTATTCCCCCTCATCTTCTTAACCAAGCTACTTTCTGAGTGGTTCGAGAATAGTGTATACCTGCCATCAAAGAGGAGTCTGGTGGTTCCAGTAGGCCCTTGACGCTGTTTGCCAATGATGATTTCTGCCACGCCATCGTCATGGCTATTGGGGTGATAGACCTCATCGCGGTAGATAAACATAATGAGGTCTGCATCTTGTTCTAATGCGCCCGAGTCACGCAGGTCGCCGTTATTTGGTCGTTTATCGATACGGCTCTCAACCTGCCGATTAAGCTGTGATAACGCGAGAACAGGGCATTTAAGTTCTTTAGCCAGTGCTTTGAGGCTGCGGGATATTTCAGCGATTTCCTGCGTGCGATTTTCTTGAGCCGGCGAACGCATGAGCTGCAGATAATCAATCATGATCAGTGAGGGTTGCCCATATTTTCGCACATAGCGTCGGGCGCGAGATCGAAGTAAGGAGGGGGTCTGAAAGCTATTGTCATCGATGATGAGCTTATTATTCCATTGGGCAAAGTCGGACATTGCCTGAGAAATACGGGCCCAATCTTCATCCTCTAATTCACCACTTCTAAGACGAGACAATTCGACTCGGCTTTCCATCGATACAAGCCTCATGATCAGCTGTTCTGTAGGCATTTCGATGCTAAATATCAGAGTGCTTTTATCGGGGCTTGCACGCAGAGCGCCCAAACATGCCGCCAGCGCCAGTGCAGTTTTTCCCATTGCAGGACGTGCCGCCAACAGCGCTAAGTCTCCTGGCTGTAATCCGCAGGTCATCAAATCTAATTCACAAAATCCGGTTGGCGTGCCGGTTACTCCATTACCACCATTGACGACCTCAAGATGGCCAATCAAATTGTCCAGAGCAGTAAGAACGCTAACCTCGTGATGTAAGTGTTTTGTTCCACTTTCTGAAAGGGTAAAAAGCTTACTCTCCACCTGTTCAGTTATCGTTTTAAAATCTGCTTCCAGGCTGACGGCATCTTTATAGAGGGCTTTACCTAATTGCTGCAGTTGCCTGAGCCGGCTCTTTTCCACCACGATAGAGGCATAGGCCTTAATGTTCGCCGCACTGGGAGTGTTCTTGCTTAACTCGGCCAGATAGGCAAATCCGCCGACGGCCTCAAGATTATTTTGTGAAATAAGCTGCTCATTTAGCGTGATCAAATCAAAAGGGTGATCCCTGCTGACTAGTTTCGCGATGGCATTAAAAATTACACGATGAGCCGAACAGAAAAAGTCTTGAGCACTGAGGTCGTGCGTGATGTCGTCCCAGCGATGATTTTCTATTATTAAGCCACCAAGGACGCTTTGCTCTGCTTCGAGAGAGTAGGTGCTTTGGGGTTCAGACATGTGTAGCCCCTTTTGCGAGCAAAACTCTAAATCTGCTCTGCCACTGCGGAAAAATTTCGCAGGCAAGGTCGTGCATGGTTTTGGCTGCGCTATCACTTTTTCGTGAGGTATTTCTCTCCAGCCGATGAACTGGTTGACCAACGGCGTGACCGCGCTTGTAGATATCCAGATCGTAAATTTGGGTTTTGAGTACAAAGATGGGGAGGTCTGCAGATCTCTCACTGTATTTTCCTTGGCTAATAATTTCATTCAACGAATCAAGGGTTTCTTTAGCCAGGGTTGTGTAATTCATACGGTTGATAAGAATCAGGATTTTTGGAAGGTAGATCCCATAAGACGTAAGTGGGAGAAGTTGTTCCATCATGGTGATCGTGCCGCGCAGAAATTCACGAACATCCGGCAGAACTGGAACGACTATACCTAAAGCTGACTCTGTGCCAGCAAGTAAAATCAGCTCGAGCATCACAGAGCGAGCACCCTGCGAATCAATGATGATGACATCGTAATCTTGGAATAGAGGATGCTGAAGTACGTTACGTAGGCGAAGTCTGCCATCAGTTGCATGCAACATGGCTGTTTTCAACTGACCGAGAGGGTCATTGGAAATTATAAGGTCAAGATTATCGATGACGGTGCGAGAGATTATTTGATGAGGTTGGTTGAGGTCGACAGATTGCATGAGTAATTCAAACAAACCGTACGGAGCTTCATATTTAAGAGCATAGATGCTGCTCGCGGTAGGTTGAGCGTAATCCCCATCAATTAACAGGGTTTTTAAGCCAGCATCAGCAAGAAATCCGGCTAAATTTGCCGCTTTTGTCGATTTTCCTTCACCACCTTTAGTGGATATCACAGGAAGAATTATCATTAGTAACTCCAATCACGGATTGAAGTGCACTTATGAAGTTATGCCAAATTTTTGAAAAATTGACATTTGTAGATGAATTACTACCAGTCGAACTATGGGATTGAAAATCCCCGTGTCCTTGGTTCGATTCCGAGTCCGGGCACCATCATTCTTAAAACGTGGGTCAGAAAAGTCTTTTGACCGGCGTTAGAAAGTGGGTGTGAAAATCAAAAATTCAAATCGACACAGAGTTACGATTTAGCATCAACTTCAAGAAGGGAGCCTTTAAACGGGTTCCCTTTTTTCGTTGTCCGTCATCTTCACAGTCATTACTCGTAAAACGTTAGATTTAAGCCTCGCCACCTTCACGACTTATCCTGTTACTAAGCTTATCCAGATTTTAAACGCTATCCATATGGCAGCTTTTTTGAGTTAAAAGTGTTTTGATCCGATATTTCACCAAACCTATTCCCGCTTAGGATGATAGTTTTCTGGACTGGAAAACTGTGAAGATTGACAGGGTGGGCATTGGTAAAGGTAAGTTGTATACGAGCCGTTTTGCCCTCTCAGATGCGCTGGAGCGGGTCAAAAAGAAGACATTACTAATCGGGGTGTACTAATTAACGGAGGGCAGGCCAGGCCGATTTTAATAAAGCCGTACTTGAGCATGACATTTACCTGGCCACTCCTCCATCACGCCCATGGGTTCTGCCAAGAAATTTCTATTTAAAGGTAAGAACTCTCTAGCTAAAAAACTAATTTGATATCAAACAATATTTCAACATGTTAATAATGTTTACATTTGCGCCCTCTGTTACACCACGAACAAAATCACATTGTTACGTTTTTAAAAGGGTGCACTTAAGTGAAAAAAACACACAAACTCCAGGGGATGGCATTATCCCTCCTTACCGCCAGCATGTTGTTGTCATTCCAACTACATGCCTATGATAAATATGATATTAAAAAAGCCTATCCTGGCGGAGAAAAAGTCACCCATCAGGGGGGTGATTATCAATCTCAATGGTATGCCAACCCAGGTGAAAAACCGAATGCCTCGGTAGCCCATATCTGGGAAAACGTATGGAAAAAAATCGGCACTTCAACTGACCCGGATACTGACCCCACGCCTGGCCCAGACCCGGATACAGACCCGGATACGGACCCGGATACAGACCCTACGCCTGGACCTTCTGACTATCCGCAATACCAGTCAGGCAAACATTACAAAATGGGCGAGATTGTCAGCAATAAAGGCAAAGATTATCAATGTCAGGTTGCTAACTGGTGTAGTGGGGAACCTTCGGCCTATGCACCAGGCGATGGCTGGGCATGGGAATCAGCGTGGAGTCTGCACGGACTCGCGCCTGAACCGGGTATGGAACTCACCCAGAAAGCGCTGAATGAGCGTGAAGATGCTTTGACAAACACCTCGCAACTGGTTGCAGTGAAAAAAGCCATCCGCACCCTGAGCAACGAAAAGGTTGAGCAAATTAAACCCGGTGCGGCGAACAATCCTTCCAACGTGAAACGCGTTGAAGAGTTGGTGACGGCAGAGAAATGGAATACCTTCTTCCCACACCGCGACCCTGCTTACACCTATGAAAACTTCTTGAAGGCAGTCGGGAAATTCCCCGTTCTTTGTGCTGATAGCGAAAATGGGCAGGACGCCGATGGGATTTGTAAAAAGACACTGGCGACCATGTTTGCTCACTTTGTTCAGGAAACCGGGGAACATGCCAACCAAAGCGATGTAGCGCAGTGGCAACAAGGATTGCATTGGGTCCGGGAAATGGGCCTGAATGAAACGTCCTATGATAAATACACGGGTGCTACCTGTGATCCTACCACCTGGCAGGGAAAAGCTTGGCCTTGTGCAAAAGACAAACAAGGTAATGCGCTGAGCTATTTTGGCCGCGGGGCGAAACAACTGAGCTATAACTTCAACTATGGTGCCTTTTCACAAGCCATGTTTGGCGATGTGAACGTTTTACTAAAAGAACCCCATCGCGTAGCCGACACCTGGCTCAACCTGGCCAGTGCAATATTTTTCTATGTTCAACCACAGCCCCCTAAACCGAGCATGCAAGCAGTGATGGATGGCAGCTGGCAGCCTAATGCGGCAGACAAGGCTAATGGGCTGGTTCCTGGTTTTGGTGTCACCACCCAAATCATTAACGGTGGCGTGGAATGTGGCGGCAGCGTGGAAGTTCAACAGTCTCAAAACCGTATCCAGTATTACAAAGAATTTGCCAAGCAATTTGGGGTACCCGTACCTGACAGTGAAGTGCTGGGTTGTAAAGGCATGAAACAATTTAGCGAGGCCAGCTCAGCGGCCATGCCGTTGTTCTGGGTGAAGGATGATAGTTATGTTGCTGAAAATAAAGGTGGCAAGTCCTATGCATGTAAACTTGTTAACTGGCAGGAAAACGATTTTAGCGCGCTGACCAAAGGGGATTACACTCGCTGCGTTAAAGCGAGTTTCCCTGACGTCGTTATCAAGAACTAACTAGCGCGTCTCCGTTGATGTTTGTTTAACATATCGCCCCTTCAGTTAATAAGAAGGGGCGAATCGCTTAGACACTCCCGGCCCTGTCGCCGCGTCCAGATATAAGTCACACCGCCGCACTCAACCTCGATTCCAGCGCACCCTGCGGATTTATGCGCTTTACAGGGAGCGACAGTCTCCATCATTCTTTCGGCAGTGACGGTAAAATACGCTGTGTTTACCGCACACTAAGCATTTATTATTTATTAAACAGGCTATCTGAAGAGATAAGTTTCTAACTGACAGAGGGGATGCATAAAAATTAAATGCGTCGCGCTTTGCCTTAACTTTCATGAGCTCATGATTTAATCTTGTAAATAAATGATTAAATTTTCGATAAAGTTTTTTAAGGTTTATATTTATTGTTAGCTAAATTTAACTGTTGAATGTAAATCAATCAACCTTGTTAGGTTGGCCTAACAATCGATGAAATAATAATCCAGGCCAATAATTAGCGCGAATATTTATATGTTGAGCTCGTTTCTTGCGTGTAAAAGCTCGGCAAAAAGCTTATTGAACTCGTCGACCTTACTTTGCAGTTCGGCCATGTGCCGTTCTTTCTCAGACTCGGGCAGGTAAGCGAAAAGCCGCAGCAGTTCTAGCTCGCGCTCTGCCAGGGGCGGGGCAATGGATTCAATGGGGATGGGAGAAGTCTCTGTATCGCCATATAAAATCCAGGTAGGCGTACACTTGAGTGCGCTAGCCAAAGCAAACAGGTTCCTGCCACCGGGCGTGGTGTCACAGCTCTCCCACTGTGAAATTGTGACATGGGAGACCTTCACAACCGATGCAAGTTTGCGCTGGGTGTATTTCATCTCTTTTCGTCGCAATTTAATGCGGTCACCGGGAGTCATCATAGTTAGGTAATTCTAAGTTCTCTTGCGTTAAATATCTCAAACACATGATTTTTAGGTTAAACTAACAGCACTCTATTAATAACTCATAAAATATCATCATGCGTTTTTCACGCCACCCGTCCGCCTCGATTAAATTATAAAAACTCAATCGAAAGAGGGTTTTTCGATAAAAAGGAGATTATTGTTTAATATAGAGCGGTGGACTTTTAAACGCTGTTCTAATATGGACCCATTTTTTCTATAAGTCCGGTGTATTAATCAAAAGGGCGCATAACGGATGTAAAAGGCAAAATTAAGCGGGGATGGATCGTTATGGCAGGGAAAAAGGGGTATTTACCCCTTAGTAGTCCACGTAAGTGCCCTCGAGCGCCAAAACTTGTTCGACGTTGTGCCGGTGTACGGCTTCATAGGGTTCAAACCAGGCAACGGCGCCGGTTGCCAGAGACTCTGCGGCAAACTCCTTCAGCGAAAGATTGGCAAGGCTGGAGTCGGTTTTAAGCCTGATAAGTTGGGCCACATATTTTTCCGTCGCATCGATAAGCTCACGCGGATAGCCGCCCAGCTCAATGATTTCATACCTGCCGTGATTAGGTAATAGCCACTGGAAATGCCATTGTTTAAAACGGGCAAGTTCTTTGAGATGAGTGTCGAGCCTATCAGGCTCCGTCACGTAGGTCAGCGTATCTTCAAGTGTGTCACCGGCCAGAACCAGGCCCAGAGAAGGGATTTTTACCACCACACCGTCAGCGCTATGAATGTCCAGTTGCCTCAGCTCAAGCTCGATAGTGCCGACATGCAGAGTCAAACAATTGTGAAAAGTTGCGGTAGGCATCACCACCGGCTTAATCGGTGGCTTACCGGTCTCCAGGCGTTCGCGATTTTCGCTGAGCAACGCCCGGGTAAGGTCACAGGCGATAATTTCACAGTCACTGAACGCGCCATTGCCCGCCACATGATCGGTGTGCCAATGACTCATGACGACGCGAATATCTGTAATACCCTGGGATTGTAGAGTGTGACGAATGAAAGCGGCATGCCGAAGGCTCATGTGGGTGTCATAAACCACGGCCTCAGTGCCTTGATAAATCACGTAAGTGGCGGTGCCGAGAGAATAGGCACCGTCATCAAGCCAGTTAGCTTCCTGACTATAAAGCCTTTTATTTTCGATACGGCCATCATAAAAAGCCATTATTCCGGGCCACGGCATGCAAACTCGCATGGTCGCAGCCCAGCACTCTTCTCGCTCTATCGTTGACATACCTTACCTTGCGTAAAGACCGTCGGTCTTTAAGAAATACAACCTGAAACAGGCGTATGCAACAACAAAATATCGAGAGAGAAAAGAAGCTTAAACGGTACCGGTTCCACCGTCAGAACACCAAACCTGACCGGATGAGTAGCTGTTATCGGCCGAGGCAAAGGTAACGTAAAGTGGCGCAATTTCGGCCGGCTGACCGGGGCGCGCAAGAGGCGCTTCTTCGCCAAACACTTCAACTTTTTCCTGTGGTTGCCCACCGCAAACCTGTAGCGGAGTCCAGTAAGGGCCCGGTGCGACGGCGTTTACGCGTATACCCTCAGGACCAAGCTGTTTAGCAAGAGACTTGGTGAAAGCGACGATAGATGCCTTGGTCTGCGCATAGTCGAGCAGGATTTCGCTCGGCTTATAGGCTTGTACGGAGGTGGTGTTAATGATTGAGGCACCACGCGGCAAGTAGTCGAGCGCCGCTTTTGTTATCCAGAACATCGCATAAACGTTAGTTTTAAAGGTCGCGTCAAATGCCTCTGTAGTCAGATCCTTGATGGACTCGCAGAACTGCTGACGACCGGCGTTATTAACCAGAATATCCAGGCCGCCAAGCTCGCTCGCTGCCTGTTTTACCAACTTCTGACAAAAGGCCTCATCGCGGATATCACCCGGAATCGCCACCGCCTTGCGGCCTTCTTCCCTGATTAACGCGATCACTTCCTTCGCGTCTGATTCCTCGGCGGGGAGGTAGTTGATAGCAACGTCGGCGCCTTCACGGGCATAGGCAATCGCGACGGCTCGGCCGATACCAGAGTCACCGCCGGTTATTAGTGCTTTGCGACCTGTCAGTTTACCGCTGCCTCGATAGGATTTCTCCCCGTGATCAGGGCGCGGAGACATCTCGCTCACCAGACCCGGGAAAGGTTGTTTCTGCTGTTTAAACGGCGGAACAGGATAAGACTCAGCATTGCCCAGAATATTTGAGGTGGGGGAATTTTGCTTGTTGCTCATTGTGTGCTCCTTCCATTAGGTTAAACATACCTAAAGCCTAGTGTAAAAAATTACCTTTTTGAAATATTCAGATTGTTCTGCTGATTATTTTCCTTATTTACACTGACTCTGTTTGCACGATGCTGGAGACTCATGGAACGGAATCAGACTTGAACCCTGTATAGATATTCAGTAGAATCCGCATTGTCTATTTTTTGCCCTAAAAAACGCCTCGCAGCTCTGTTTATCTTATTAAAAAGCGCCCTATGCCAAACGAAAATACGCCTCTGCTTTACCAGTATCCGGAACACCTTCGCCATACGCTCGAGACGCTGCCCGCGCGCAGTGGGGTCTATATTTTCTATGGGCAGGACCAGACGTTTCCGCTGTATATCGGCAAAAGCGTTAATATCCGCAGCCGCGTGCTGGCGCATTTCAGAGCCGTGGATGAGGCGAAACTACTGCGCATGACCTGCAATATCGAGTACGTAGAAACGGTTGGGGAAATAGGCGCACTGCTGCTTGAGTCGAAGATGATCAAGGACCGGCGGCCGCTGTTTAATAAACGACTGCGCGTAACCCGCAAGCTCTGCTCGCTACGGGTTGATGATCAGACGACGGGCATTGTTTTCAGCAACGAGCTCGACTTTTCGACCTCGGAAGATCTCTTCGGATTGTTTAAAACCAAGTTTGCGGCTATTGAAAAACTGCGCGATATCGCCGACGAGCAGAAGCTCTGCTACGGCGCGCTGGGGCTGGAGAAACTGTCGGCCAAGCGAGCCTGCTTCCGTTTTTCTCTGGGGCGCTGCGCCGGCCTGTGCTGTGGCAAAGAGACGCGGGTGGAGCACCAGACGCGCCTCAAAATGGCGCTTGAGGCGATGAAGGTTCGCAGTTGGCCCTATCCGGGACGGATCGCTATCGAAGAAAAATCAGGCCAGCAGACGGAATATCACGTGTTGAACAACTGGTTTTATCTGGGCACCGTCAGCACGCTTGAGGCGGCCAAAGGCGTACAAACCGCGACGCCTCATTTTGACCGCGACAGCTATAAGATCCTCTGCCAGCATGTGTTCAGGCACCAGGGGCTGAACATCACGCTATTGGATTAGAGCCTGCCCGCACTGCCGCAGATGCGGATCTTTTCGGCCACCACCTCTTTCATCGCCTGCTTGCCGGGCGTGATATATTTACGCGGATCGTTGGCGTCAGGGTTTTCACTGAAATAGCCCTTAACCGCATCGGCGAAGGCGATTTTTAGTTCGGTGGCAACGTTCACTTTGCATACGCCGAGCGCGATGGCCCGGGCGATCATCGCCTCGGGAATGCCAGAGGCGCCGTGCAATACCAGCGGAATTTCCACCTGCTGGCGGATCTTCTCCAGCCTGTCGAAATCGAGCCGGGGCTCGCCCTGATACAGTCCGTGTG
>Ga0116229_10005622_pt1 | contig 20375 bp, 7 predicted proteins | sample S1TSphgellanicum_3_FD_87313 | JGI IMG/M metagenome (GOLD analysis project Ga0116229, IMG submission 87313) | Host-associated microbial communities from peat moss isolated from Minnesota, USA - S1T2_Fc - Sphagnum magellanicum MG | ecosystem: Host-associated > Plants > Peat moss > Unclassified... | reverse complement strand
TCGTGAGTGCAAGGGCCTTCTCACCTACAATCCAACGCATAGCATCACCTCCATGAAAAAACACATTGATAATGAACATGAAGCAATTGTTGCCAAGTATGCTTTGCATCGTAAAAGTGAAGACGAAACTTCTAATCCATGTCATGAAAAGAGTAAGAAGCACAAACAAGCTACACTTTTTGCAATAATTGAGTTTTTTCAAACGTTTGACCTTACAAAAGTTCTAATCCCCATTAGTTATTCTTCATTGAAGATGTAGTTCTATTCACTACAAAGGGATATGTGCCACTATCTGCAATGCAATCTTTTTGGCTATAATGATTATTCATGTTGCAAAATGGTAAAGTTCGTTTCCGTATTCAAAAACAACTTGTCAAATAACACATACCTTTTGTGCTTGCTAAGTGCATGGATCATTATGTTTTTATATGCGTTGGCACAATGTGATATAATTTCTATCACTATCACATTCGACTTATGGATGAATTGAACTAGGTTTGACACCTTTGTGTTTGTTGTGAACTTTTGGATTGAGATTGGGTACCTTGTCATGTCACTATCAGCTTATTTGAAGTTACAAATATTAGTGGAATTGCATTGGCAAAACTTCTGAAACCTTTTTTGACTAAATTCCAGTTGACCAATAAGGTATTAACTTGTGTGAAGGACAAAGGCAAGAATCTAACCACCTTGAATTTTGCCTTGTCTATTGTTGTGTCTTGTGATGTTCTCCAATTAAAGAAGCCCTTTTCTGGCACATGTTTTGGACATGTGATGTCAAAGGTCTATTAGTTTACTACAAATGAAAAAAAGGATTATCAAGGTGGGCATGAAGGTGGTTTCTCTCAAAGATGCCCAATTTATGTTACAAAAAACCATCACCTAGACAAAAAAGTTGGGCAAATGGAGGCAAAAATGGGAAGCTACTTGCTAATAAGCAAATTTGCCTCCAAAAAAGTTGAAGACCCTTGTGAAAACCAAGTTTGTTTCAAAAGTTGTACTGTTCTAGGAAACATTGGAGTGTGCATGCACCATTACAATTTGTTACAGTCGTTAATCTTTGCATTTATAGGCTTGTGTTCCGTCTAGTCCAACTTGGGTTATTGTAAGGCCATTGACTAAAATCTTGAACCCAATTGTTAAACAAATTGTTTTCAACCAAACTAAAGGTTATTGGTTGTTGTTTAATGTTCTTCATGTTGCAATTTCCATTAACATTAAACTTCAAGTTGATATTTTAAGGCGTCTATTTTTCCTCCTTTGACTAGTGGAAAATTTGATGCAAAGTTGGAAATCTTGTACATGCTAAGATGGTAATAAAATCTTAACGTGTCTTGCAACCTTTTCTTGCATTTTGCATTCAATTTGATGTAGCCATGGCCCATAACATGATGGCGTTCATGTTAAACCCTAGATATAAGGGTTTAAAATGTGTGGCAGACTTGATTGGGAAGGAAAGAGCTTAGGTTTAAATGGAAAAATGTGACAAAAGATAATTGGTTCCACTTTTAGTTATGGTTTTCAAGACCCTTAATCATGGACGCCCACAAACACTTTCTCCAAATCAACTTGATTTTTATGATTCATTGTTTAGTGAATCGACATCCACATAAGAAGCCTTTAAAGGCTTGTTAAAATTTGAATTATTTTTATTTCATTGGATTGTGGTTTTAAAGGAAGACTTGCAAAGTCTTCTTGCTTGGTGGAAGATGCATGAATCCCAATTCCCAAATGTTGGATTCTTGGTGCAACAAATCCTTGGAATTCTAGGAAGCTAAATTGAAACTTAGTGCATTTTTAGCATTGCCAATGATTTGATTAATTTACAACATTGCCAATTGGGTCTTGATAATTTGGATGCCTTGGTGATGATTTACAAAAATTGGTTTGATGATGCAAGGATAGATTGCAAACTCACTGAAAAAGGCATTGCTAAGTTTTTTTATGCAGAAGAAAAATTACTTGATGAACATGATAAAAACTATAGGAACAAGGCTACTTTGAGGACGAGTAAAAAAACTTTATGATTTCATGTTCAGTCAAGTTGGAAATCCTTTCGTAGTGCTTCTATTGTTACTTGCTACCTCTTTTTTTCATCAAATGCTATTTTTTTCCATTTTAAGGGACATGGCTTTTTTAATTTAAAAATTGTGATTGTGTTTGGCCCCACGAACCTTTGATCAATGATATGCATTGTTGTAGGTTTTTGGACCTTTGTTGATCAAATTTTTGGCAATGCTCTAGTTGGTTAATTTAGTTGATTCATCAAGTGACCACTTTTTTTTTCCAAGTTTGTAACATAGTGAGGCTTTGATATGATGTTTCATGCAATTGTGATAATTATGGGACCTCTATAGATCAAAATAATTTGTAGTGCTTGTGTTGGTACTTGGTACCATGTTTTATGTGTCATCAAGTGATGATTGTTTTTCAACTTGGGACTTATAAACATGCAGAATAATTTTTGTGTTTGATTATGTTTAACCTAGCCTTAACCTCTGATTAATGATGCATTAATGATGAATTCGGGACCTCTTCAAATCAATTTTTTTGTAATGCCTATTGGTGGTTATTTATATGATTTATTAAGTAATGGTTTTTTTTTCCAATTTAGGACCTACTTGCACAGATAAATTTTATTAATTTTATGATTAACAACCTCTCCTTCTAATCAATGATGCATTAGTGATGAATATAAGACTTCTTCATATCAAATTTTTCATAATATTTTTTGCTAGTTATTATATATGACTTATCAAATGATGGTTTTTTTTCCAACTTGAAATTTACATGTTTTAATGGATTTTATTAATTTTATGCTTATAAGAATACTAATAAATTAATAATATACTTTTTTCCAACTTCATAGCTTTAACTTTTCATCAATGATGCATTTGTGATGATTTTGGGACATTTGCAAATGAATTTTGTTGTGACCAATGTTTTGTTGGTTTTTTAAAAAATGTTCATCAAAGATTTTTTCCTTTCAATTTATGCAAAAAGTTACATTTTTTTTGTGGCATCACACATTAAATCAACATATTCACATTGATACTATGTATCCCTCTAGTGCCACACATTTCAATACCATGATATTCATACCATTGTGTGAAAATTGTAAACTTTGTACATATTGATACCACCCAATATGAGTTTTGGTATTTTTGCCCCAATACCTATACTGCCATGGTATATGAATTTCAAAAAAAATCAAATACCCATACAAAATGGGTATGATAAAAATCCAATATTAGTTTAACATTGTTACAAATGCAAATTCCCACATATTAAAACCATTGGTAAAGCAATCAAAGATATGTCCTATAGTCCTACTACATGTGGCAAGAACCAAAACTCCATAAATATCCTTGGAAGAAAATAGGAAGGATTTATGCGTACTCTTTGAAAAGAGTGAAAGCGATCTTAAGCCTATAAGTAGGAATAAAATCTTGTAGGTTGAAGATCCCTCTTGCCCTTTAGAAGCACTTGTACAAATCTTCCCAACTCCCTAAGCCCTATAATGTAAGTTAGTTTACTAATCAATGTATGAAATGCACATATGTTCACCTTGTGTTTTATGATAAGTGAAGCCTCAAGGTTGTGGTTGCATTTCCAAAATGTGCGGTTGAGCTTAACTACCACCTTGTCCTAGACCCCCTTTTTTTTTAGGAGTGCCCTAACTTGGGACTTGACCTTACACAAAATCATCTTATCTTTGGCCCTTAGTTTGACTATCTAATCCCTATTTAATCCCTAATTTGACTACAACCATAAAGTGAGTGAAATTGGGTATTGTTTCAAAGAACAAGTATCAATTCAAAAGATTTGCATGATTTAATGAAGAATATGAATAATGTACCTACAACTAATGTTCGACACAAAATAATTCTCAAAAATTCATGCTAAAAAAAAAGATTTAAAAATATATATTTGATTTTTTGAGGATTGTTTATTGTCCCAACCATTATTGGCTTATGCTCACAAATACACAACTAAAGGTATATTTTGCATACTTATTCATCAAATTGTTGAATATTGGGAAAATTGAACTTGAAATTGTTGAACTTCATTTTTAAAAATAAATGCATATTCTACAAAGAGGTGACCATAAGTCAATGCACAACTAAGGCAAATTCAAAACATGAGACTAAAATCTAGTTCAGTCCTCTGTTTTTTTTCTAATGCATTGTTTTCTTCATGATTTCTCATTTCATCCCTAGTTTCAACAAAATTGGGGCTTGTAAGATGACGTTTATTTCACATATTCTTCCATTTTTGAAACAAGCCAATAAATATTTACTTCATTAATCTTGCACAATGATACACACATCAACACATCCAAGGTATTCAACCTCAACTAAAAGCACAAGGGGTTTTTCACTACATTATGCCTCCTACATTTTTTTGTATTCATAAGTATCCCAATTAATTTTTGCCAAAATTGCTAAGGTTGGACCAATTGGTCCATCATTCAAGAGTATAACCACATAAAACCTATGTCTCATGGATTGATTTTTGAGTACATATAATTTTGATACTCTTCCAAAATTTGAGCATTTCTGCTTTACATGTCATGATCATCCTTGCTTATGATAAATTTATCCTATCAAATTGTTCAACAACAAATCAATGTTTTGATTTTTTTCTACCTCCTTGTCAAAATAATGCTTGGGAATTGAAGTTGAAAAGCTTTACATCAAAGATTGCCAAATCTAGGAATCATTCATTAAGTGAATCTATAAATTATTAATGAAAATATTTTGCATAAGTAATCTTACATTCTTTTAGAGTTCTTAGCATTGGGGGCCATTGTGCATTGGAAATATCTTATTCAATCCCATCATCACAAAGAAATGTCAACCTCATTGCAAGTGCAAACTCCTTAGAAAACTTCCTTAGGTGTTTAAACAACATACCAAAAATAATTTCAAGCCCATGTAAGAAATGTTTTCAAATAATAATAAAATAATAATAAACCAAACTACCATATTTATCACATGTATGCAAGGTCATAAATCAATTTCCTTTGTTGAACTTATTTAGTTTGAACAAGACATGTGTAGAAGAAATTAAAATTGGAATGAAGACATGTATAATATGCACCACCAATGAATTATTCTAACAATTTTTATTTGGTGGTCAATAAGGAAATGTGTAACCATCTACAACCTTGAACAACATCAAGTACGACCCACACTAACTAAGTACATAACATCACCATATTTGAATATGAACAATAAACTAGAATCACACTAAATAAGTACATAACATCACCATATTTGAATATGAGCAATAAACCATAATCACACTAACTAAGTACAGAACATCACCATATTTGAATATGAACAATAAACCATAATCACATTAACTAAGTACATAACATACCCATACCTTATTATGAACAACATTTCACATTACATTCCTACAAAGATCAAGTTTTGAACACAATCACTAATCGGCACAATAGACCCTAAATTCATACAACTACAAGAATGACAAAGAATGCATAGGATTAACAAAGTTGAATTTTGACTTGTTGAAAAATTACAACTTGGGCAATGATGAATTACCTAACACCAACTTGAAATGGATTCGAATGTTTGTGAAGTTGGTGGATATAAGTTGCAACCACATTGTGTGTTCTGCCTCTAAAAACATGGTTGGAGGATCTTGGCTTCCATGACACTAATAACCAATGACAACTAACAACCATCGTCAGGAAACATTCTTCTCTGCAACATGCAATACCTAGCATATTGTGCCTATTGTTATGCATCCTAGAGCCTATGTGCCTAATGGTCAATTACAACACAAACTAACCAAACTTGGGATGGTCCAAGAGCTACGATAAATTATGATGCAATTCCAACAAAGGCCAAACAATCCTTAAAGATTGTTTGTAACCCTAAACGAAAGTTAAACTAACCCTAAAGGTTGTTGTAAAATAGTTGCGATTAAAAAGGTTAAGGGTCTTAACAAGAAAATCTCTAAAAAATGGATGTTGTTCACTTGATGTTTTTATTTAACTCAAGGATCCTCCTCCATGGTTTGCAAACATCTCCAATTCTTCTTTAAATTTCATGAACAATTCTATAGCCCACAAATTGTAGGGTATTTGCACAATAGAATCCCCAAGTACCAAATAGTATAAACACATTATTGGTGCTTAACCTTTTAGGGTTATTGGATTGAGTCATCCTTTTAGGTTGCCCATGTTCTCTTAGGTTTTAGGGCTAAACATTTAAGGCTCCTTGGACTTCACATTAATTCCAATGCTAGATATTTGTTTAATTTGACCAGAACAGTATGTGGTGTATTAGTTAGGAAAACTTGCACCTTTTTTCTAGAATGTGAACACATAAAATCACTGTCTATTGTATTCATTGTTCATAGATAAATTCACCACCTTGTTCATCATTTTTTAACATTTTTGTGTATGATCCATAAATACACTAGAATTTGCCCATTTAAATATTTTTTTATTATTTGCCAACTAGTAGTACATGCTCACTATGGAAGTAATTATTTCATGTAATATTGCATTCAAGATTATGTGTAGTATCTAACAACTATAAATTAAAGAAATTCTAAACCTAATTTGTGATTAGGATTGTTGGATGTGGATTAGAATATCACTGAGTAACAGTCTTGAAGGATTTATAATATAGTTATCTTATGCATGAATAATGCTAATAGAGGCTCCATGAGAAGGTTGTAAAAAGTCTCTAAAGGTTTTCTTCTACCAATCCCACTCCAACCCCCTTTAGTGGTTCCCTAAGTAATGACCACATAAGGCCTGTGCAAATCATCAAAAAATTGTTATTATCCTCCCAATTGCATTCACATGTTTTTTACTAGAAAAAACTCATGCATTAGACCAATCCTTGGACTCAACCATGGGAAATGGAGAAACTTTACAGTTCTTTATGATCACTGATCACAACATCTTTCTTACTTTTCTACATGTGAACAATGGCACTAGTTTTAAGTTTGTTGGCATTTTGGGAAGGTGTGTACAATTCAAGGAAGAAGCTGTTGTGGAAGTTTTTCTAGTTGATCCACTGCCCAAGTCCATAGGCACATCATGTAATAATTAGAGATGTTCAAACTTGTGTCCAACACAATTCTATTGAAATGAGATCCATCCCTTACAATGGAGGCCAATTTTTTATAGCCTTTTTGTCAAGTCTATTTTCAAAGCAAGCTGCATGGTTTTTGAACTTGTTAAGTGACATTTTCATGGTCCAAAGGTTTAGGGCTTAGGGTAAACCTTGACCCTAAACCTGCATATGCAAAGCTCCCACTTGAAGCAAAATGATGGGTACCTTTCTTTCCAATAAAATGGCAAGTTCAGGAAGAAAAAAACACATGGGTGAAATTTCATGATCTCTTCCATGTCTTTTCTCTGCATGGTGCTCGGTACATGGCACACATATATGTGCATTATCATATAAAAAATCACTTTCATCAAGACAAAAATATGTGATTGCATTTGATGGAGAAATCTTGAATGAATGGAGGAGCAAAACATTCAAGACAAACCCACACAAGAAAGATTCTTAACTACATCAAGATGGAAAAACAAAAGAATGTTAAATGGCTTGATGGACATACTTGATTTCTACATCTCTTTTCTCTTTTGGTTCTATTTGCACAAGATCCCTACCCACATAAGTTGAACAAAAAAAACATGTGAAATAGTTGCTACTTTCATGGTTGTAGAGGTTTGCATCTAAACACTAAGAAGACTAATATTTTTGCCCAATTCCTACACTAATCTTGTTTATAGCTATGAGACCCATAGGGCCCTCCACATAGAAATTAGAACAAGTAGAGGTTTAACATGCAAAACACTTGTTTACCTACTTGGTTGCCATTGAAGCTAATGATTTTCAATAAGTGTGCAATCAACATATAGCGGGGTGCAACACCATTTATAGAATTTGTTAGTGGATTTTAAGAAAGTTCAACTTCCTGCACAAAAAAAAAGGAAATATTCATTCTCCAAACAAAAGAAATTCCAAGAAAGGAAAGACAAACAAGCAACAAGCTTCTTCTCCAACACTTGACATTGTGACAAGCCCAATGTTGTGAAACTGTTGTTTATGGGCATGAAGAAATAGGGTATATTTATAGCACCTCAAGAGTAACTAATTGATCAAGTGCATCCATAGCATTGAATTTTCTATCCTTGTGATAATGATTAGTAGTAGAGTTAAAAGAGTCTAGATACCAAAGTTGCTGAAGGCAGTTGCCACTCAAATATAATTGTTGCAAGTTACACCCCCCAACAAAAAAACAACACAAACTTTCACTTTCATGAATTCATGTTCATGTTTAGTAAGACTATAAATTTCAAAATCCATATTTCCACCCATTATGAATCTTTTTGAACATCCCTATTAGTGCTCAATATGTGACCATACAGAAGTACTTTTCACATTGAAGTTTAATTTTATTTATTTTTCCAACCTTGCCCATAAAACTAAACTAGGATTGCAAATAAGTGGGAGACTATTAATAGCAACCCACCTAGACCAATCAAACTATCTAGTTAATCAACAACAAGTGTTAGGCCTTGTTGTGGCTTTCACTAGCCTTTGCATCCTATGCGGGCCAAAACCATATTGTTGAACCAAACCATGCATGTTTTGACTTTTCTTCATCCAATTTCTTTTGCAAGGCCACATACTGCACTGGTGCAACTATTTTAAAAACAAACTTGATTTCTCCACATATGGGTAGCCCCTAAAATTTTATGTGAAGCTAGAACTTTGCATTGAAGTTTTATTTGAATGTCCAAAACTCCGACAAGGAGGAGTATTTGGAAGGTACAAGTCTTGTTGGGTTAAAGTTTAATTAGGTGAGAAAGAAAACTATTAGATTCTTTTAAGTGCACAAAAACCAAACCCACATTTTGAAGGGAATGAAATGCAACCTTTGTAATCAATATAACTTCACAATCTCATTCCAATTGTCAAACAAGTTGTTTTCGGGTTCAAAAGACGTAGTGACTCGAGACCTCCAACAAAAGGTTGACCAGTGGTTATTGTTTATGTGTAGGTGGAGACCACTTGCTTACCCCACCTTCCCACATCAAACATGAAAACAAAAAGACAAATTGTAACACTCAAATGAAAGATGTTCAATCTAACTTGAAAACACGAACTGCATATGCAACAAATGTCTACCATCATTTCAAAAAGAATAATAAGCAATTAACATGGTGGTAGCCAACAAATACCTCAATACTTGCAACTTATTTCCACAAAGGGTTAATTCCTCAATTTTTGGAAGACACCCATTAAGGGCTTCTATTTGCATAAAAAAATTCAACATTGAATTAACTAACCTTAATGTTGCAAGGGTAAAAAAATTCAAAACATTGAACTCACACTAATAGCAAAACACGATTGGTAAAAAGTGTCAAAAGATACCCAAAAAAATAGATACGAGGAATACACTAGTAGAAAATGACCATTTTGCAACTAGTCCATGTGATTAATTTTTAGTTGCAAGCAACATTTACAATTAAAATCTTAATAGTTGCATAGGATGAATTGCATTGACATTAATCGCAAACAACAACGAATTTTGGATGAAAGAAAAAATCAACAAAATACGTCTTCATCCTTTCATTAGTCATATACGTATTATCGTTTACAACTATGATGCGACATTTTTTGCTGAACAATGGGAACAAGTTATGTGTTGCCACATGTTGCAACTTTTAATAATTAAAAATATTTTATTATTATTTTGAAATAATCTAAGATGTTTAATTTTTATGTTTGGATGGTCTATATTATGACACATGGTGCAATAAAAATTTGCCATGTGGCATATTAATTGAATTTTTTCAAATCAAATTTAAATCAATATTTAAGTATGTAGGTTGAACTAGGTACCTACCAACCCATTTAGGATAAACACCTACCTAGATGGGACCTATTTACCTACCTAGGCCAAATACCTACTTAAGTAGGTACGTAAGTAGAAAAGAAGGTAGGTAAGTTAGGGACGTAGGTAGTTAGGTGTAAGTACATGAATATTTATAGTATATTTTTGGTTAAGTTGTTTTTATTGACTCATCCCATATGCCCATCTTTTTAAAGATGAAAATGTAAAATAAAACAATTTGCTTATATACTTCTCAAGATAAGAATGAAAACCAAAACATATGGGATAAAAATTTTAGTTGCAAGTCATTCACAACTAAACAATTTTAGTTACAAACCACTTGTAACTAAAAAAAAATATCCCATATGTTTTGGCTTCCATTGTCACCTTGAAAAGTATATAATTAAGTAGGTGAGTGATAATTAACTAGCTAATTAATTAACTAACTAATACACTAATAAACTAATAAAATTAGTAATTATTTAATGAATATAATATAGAAAAATAAATCAATAAACTTGTTAAATAATTAATTAACAACTAAATTAGAAACTAACTAATTTATTTTATAAACTATCCAACTAACTAATTATTTATAATAATAATCATCAGTATCTTATGATTATTGAATTAATTATATTATTATTAAATATTAAATATTAATTTATTTATTAGCTACATAAATAGTAATAATATTAAATTTTAAACATATATTAACTATAATAATCTATCAACCAATTTAATTAACTAATAGTGGGTAATATTGAAATAATTATTTAATTATTAATAACTAATAAGTTATTATTTCATAACGAAATAAATTAATATAATAACTGAAACATAGAATATTTAATAATTATTAACTATTAATTATAAATATTGAGTACTTATATTAAAAAATAATTAATAATATAATTAAAACCAAGCCTAAGCTAACTATTTTATTGTAATTATTCCCATTATTATTTTCATTTATATAGTTAATAATAAATATAAATGTAAATTTAATAGTAACATTAACATTAATTCAATTATTACTGTAGCTAGTTGGTAGCCAAGGTTAACTATTTTATTTTTATTATTCATATTATTACTTCACTCATTAAAGTTATTTGTGAACTATTACAATAAATGTCTTATATTTTTAATAAGTATATTTTCCCTACAAAAATAATTTCTGCATTTGTATAATAATTTATTAGATTTCCATTCTAACTAATACATCAATTATTATAAAATAATAAAACTGAAAATTTAAAATATTTATCAGTAATTTATTATAGTCATTGAATTATTAATTATATATATAATTTAAAATATATTAACTTACAAAAATATATTAATATTTCCTAGTAATTATTATATTAATGTAATAATACTTCATAATTGATTACTTGTAATAATAATAATAATATAATTTGTAGCTAGCCTACGTTAATTATTTTATTATTATTATATATTATTATGTCACTCTTTAAAGCTATTATGATTTATTATGATTAGTTTTCATTTTTTAATAAACAAAATTTAATTCTTAATAAGTACATTAGTCATTTGAAAATAATTTTATATTAATATATTAATATATTAAGTTTTTAATAATTACTTTAGTAATTATATAATTATTTTTCTTATCATTCTAATATCATCATCATTATGTAATAAGATATTACTATTTGAAAATTTTAATCAAAGATAATATTGAGATTTAGTATTTTATCACATGTAATTAATATAAATATATAATTTAATATTAATAAATAATAATAATAATGTCATTTGTAATAATTTTTAAAAATATAATAAGATGGTTTGGATAAACTTGTAGTATGGGCACAATATATTTAGCAAATATCTTACATAAAAGTTTAATATACTCAAAATATACATTATTTAGTGTAACCATAATATCAAGGCCATTTATGTAAACAATAATACTTGAATACGTGTATAATATGGTTATTCATATAAATTCAAAATATACATTTATAAATCCTAATACAACTAAATATATTCCTTAGAATTCACAAAATACACCTTTGTATATTCATAGGGTTGCAACTAAATTGGTCACATTTGCAACTAATGGGACATAAATTGTCCTTCTTGGATGAAAATTAAATTAAATGTTGTTCACATGGAAGGATGAACACCGAAATAGTTGCAAACTAGTTGCACTATAGTTGCAAATATGACCAACACAAGAAATAGTTGCAAAAATGTCCAAATGTAGTTGCAAATAACTAATAATCGCATGTGGTCGCATGTAGTTGTAAATAAAGTGGTTACATTTTGGCCAATTTCTACTAGTGAATATCTTTGAGACTTTTCCATTTTAGTATATGGAAGGGGGGAAGGGGGGGCATGCTATACATGTTTCCATTTCATGGCATAGTGGTTGAACATGTGTTGTCAAGTTTGAAAGCACCAACAGTCCATTTCTTGTGGTAATTACAATGTGATTTCTGTTGATATCAAGAAGCTTTGGAGTTGGTAGCTCTTCACAAATGTGGCCAACTTCATGCCATAAAAAATAAAATTGCAAAGACCAAAAATATACTATTATTCAATCCTTTCATTCACTAACAACACTTTATATTGTCATTTGTCACAAATCAATAGAAGTTTGTGCAAACAAACATTCTTATGATCAAGACATATATGTATTTAATTTTTAATTTTTTTTGCATATTTCATTTGTTTATAGCCAAAGTCATTGGGGAATTATTTATTTCTTGGGTGGGTGGGTTTTTGTGAGAATTGTTATTTCTCTTTACTTGCTAGTTTAGGATGAAATTCCTCGTAAAATCGAAATCAGTAATGTTTATAGAAGCAACAACACATTAATATTCACAATTATAGAAAACCTAATTTTGTTGTAGAAGATTACAACAATTTGGATACTACTAAATCACTGCAAGAAAGAAAAGAAAGAAAGCATAAACATATGAGCATTTTGTGTATTTTAGTCATAGAAACCACATTTTTGTTGTACAAGATTACAATTTGGGTATTACCCAACTGCTCAATAGAAAAAAAGAGGAAAAAATGAACATTTTGTGCATTTTGCGTAAGCAACAAACCATAGATACCATCATAACAAAAATTCCCAAAACCAATTTTATTTTTGTTAAAAAGAAAAAAGAAAATCTTTCATTTGCATGACAACAACCAAAAAGAGAGGAGGAGGAAGAAGGGGGGAGATAGATATGAAAGGAAGAAGAAAGGTGATAGAAAGATATGGGGTTTTGTTTTTTATTTGGAACTGAAGATCAGATCTCGTTTAGTGCTCTTGTAGAACATACACTAGTATATGCAAAAGTGGCAAATACAAGCACCTCCAAATCTGTTTGATGGTCTACAACTTGGTTTTTGCCAACGAGTTCAATTGCCACTCACATCTGCCTTTATGTTATAACATACATGTCATTTGACATCCCCCACCAACACATCCCACACCCACAACATGTATGATGACGCTTGTTGTTGTTGTTGTTATTGTTTTTATTTTTCTTTTTCCTTCTAGAAGTAGAAGAAGATGTGCATTTCACATGAAAAAATATTTGCATTTGCAAAGATAAAACAGAGATAGAGATTTCTTATGTTTGATGTCTTCTACATGTGCATTTTCTCTTTGTGTGCATACAAATATGTCTTTTGCATGTGATTTTTCTCTTTAGGTGCATACAAAAATATTTTATGCACGTGATTTTTCTCTTTGTGTGCAAATAAAAATAGATGTCTTCTGCATGTGTTTTTTCTTTTTATATGCAAATAGAGATGTCTTCTACATGTGCAACTTCTCTTTGTGTGTAGACAATGATGTCTTCTGTTTGATCTCTTATAGTATGAACAAATAAAATAAGTTAACTGAAAAACAAGAACAAGAGGAGGAAGGTTTGTTCCTTACCTTCTTCAGATTGCGACAAAGTTGCTTTGTAGCAAAAAGAAAGAGTATCCAACAAGGAAACACCAACATTCAAATTGTTAGGTCACACAAGGGAACCTAATGGCAATTGATCTTGTTTACAAAAATACTCAATCCCATTCATTTTTCCATTATGCAAAGAATTTTTGGGCATGCCAATAAAGTAACCAACAAATGTCCCCTACCACTGCTTTTATGGTATGTTTTGTTGTCTCTACTGTCAAGTAAGCCTTGAACCCTTCGAACAGTAATGCCTTTATTGTAATACAAGTTATCTAACTACTACCCCTAAGAAAGCCCTAAAATTTTTATGGAAAATGAAAAAAAATAGAAGTAAGCTGTGGTTTATAAATGGTAAGATGAGGTGATAAGGGTCAATTTATTTTCATGTTTTTAGTTGACTTTGATTTTGATTCAAGGTGACAAGATTTGAACCTATGGCCCTTTGTACCCAAAACAAATGCGCTGCCAGAATGCGCTACACCTTGGCTTATGTTCCCTAATAAATATTCTATGAATCCTTAGGATGTTATCACTTGTCCACTATCCCATTCCACTCCCACCCACATTCCTTCATATCCTTCCACTATTCCCACATACTTCATAGTTCTTTTTTAATTACTATTGTTTGTGAGAAACAACATTCTCTACCCCACACAGAAGCAACAACTCCCCTTCCTTTCTTCCATTCCCATGCTTACAATGTTAAAATTTTCAATGTGTATATATTTATAATATATTGTAAAAGTACTTGAATAGTAAATACAATATTGTATTATTAACTATATATTGATAAATTAATATACAATTTTACATGATGAAGATTGGATCTTCTTCTTTTGTTTAATTAACTTTTTATCAAATTGAAGGCCCAAAATAAAATATAACACATTATCCATATTGTATGTAAATTTTTGATTATATATTATTATATAAACATAATAATGTAATATATCATATTGTAATTAATTGATCATGAATTAAAGGTTGTAGCAAATAAATTTGCACATTTAAAATGAAAATTTAAATTTATGGTTAATTTATCCAATATTGATATACAATTTTAATAATAACAAAAATAACTTTAGTGAAATACTTTCACCTACAAGTGAAGATGTAATTCAAGTTTCACTAGAGGTTAAAGGAAACAAGGGGTATAATGAATTTGTTTCACTGTGAAGGTCCCTTGGTAAAAATGTGTTAATAGAGTAGACCCACATTTTTTAGTAGTGTAAGTGGTCAAATAGAATCAAAATTTTCAAAATGACAACTAGTCATGTAGTCTCAATTATAGTCCTATTCATAGTCATATAGTCAAAATTATGACTATAGTCACATAAATGGAAACGATTAGAGTCCATATATGACTACGTGACTACATTTGGACAATAGTCGTAAATTGTCCTAATCATAAAAACCAAATTTTGTCGTAGTGATAAAAATAGAATTCATTCATCAAATGGATGAATGAAATAATTAGATTATATTTGTCAAGCTAGTTGTAAAATAGTTGTAAATAAGTTGCAAAAGGTATTAATGTACGTCATTTGTCGACAAATGGATGAAATGCCACATTGGCATTTCGTTTGCCACATGTTGGAATGTGTGTGGTAATTTGACATGGAGATTAATCACAAAGAAGTTGCATATAGTTGCATGTGAGTTACACCATATATAGGACATTGTATATGACATAGGGTGTCCATTGCAACTGCTACAACTTGTCCAATAGCATTCAAGGTTGTATAAATACCATGAGTTGCAAATGTTTGTTGCAACTGGAAAACCTAGTTGCAAGCCTAGTTGTAAAACCCTATATTTTCTCATAGTCTAATTCAAGTGAGACAAGGTCTTGGGAATGACATATACAAACAAAAAAATAATCTTTGGAGAAATCTTTGATTCTGAAGATTATGAAGACTGGATGAAATGTGTGGCATAGGAAGAAAATGTGGCATATGATGTTGAACAATGTTTATTAATACTATAGTTGGAAAAACAAAATGATGAAGGGACCACCAAGGTGGTTGTAGATACACACAATGGTTTTGCTACAAACCAATAAGGAAGATGGGGAGAAATCAAATCCAAGATTAGTGTGGACCCAGCCTTGGATCTAGTAAAGGTTGATCATTTGTGGCAATTACTTGAACAATTTTTTGATGTGTTTGCTTGTCATAAAGGCAAACTTGGGTGTTGCAGGATTAAGGAACATATTGTAGACACCCAAGGTTTTCCATCTTGTCGTATTACATCGAGTAGGTTGTCATTATGGGAGGAAGTAGAAGTCAAGAGGCAAATTAACGTTCTAATGGTTTTGAGAAAGATGAAACCAAACACATCAGAGTATGCATGTAAGGTGACACTACTTGTGAAAAAGGATGGTAGTCATAAGTTTTGCGAGGTGTACATGCCACTGAACCAAATATTCGGAGGGATGCATTTCCTATGCCTTCGGTTGAAGATGTTTTAATGCAATCAGGGAAGTTTCAATGGTTATCTGCATTGGATTTATGGTCAGGGTTCTAGCAAATCAAAATGGTGCTTGAAAATGTAAAGAAGTCTACCCTGATAACTAAATCTAGGATGTATGATTGGATAGTAATGCCTTTTGGCATGAAAAATGTGACAAATACTTTCACCCGCACAATGATAAAGATATTTGGGTCTTATATAGACAAATTCCTAAAGGTGTTTATTGATGACCTCAACATACACAAATTGACTTGGGATGAACACTTGGAACACAAAAGCTTTGTTTTGATGAAGTTGAGGGAGGTGAATTTGAAGCTTAACCCTAGCAAATGTGAATTTGCAAAAACTAGAAGGGCATTCAACCAGATTAGCAAAAGGTCAAAACAGTCATAAAATTTCCAATACTAGTGTCGATCACTAATGTCCATGTTTTTTTGGACTCATTGTATATTATAAAAATATGTTCAGGGGTATTCTAAAATAACAATGTCACTATTTGAATTAACAAAGAAGGATGTTGTGTTTTCTTGGAACAGTTCAATGTATTTAAGGATGCATTGGTCAAAACACCCATTTTGATAAGCAAAAACTTTACAAAACCTTTCGTATTAGATGTGGATTGGTCAACAAAGGGAGTAGGGGCTATCCTTTCACAATGGGTGAGCAAAAATGAACAAATCATAGCTTATGCAAGTAAGGGGCTTACACATGTACATAGGAAATTTCACCCCATGGAAGGTGTATGTTATGCCCTCATTTGGGGTATAATGCATTTCAAGTAGTACATATATCACAATCACTTCACTCTATGCACTTACCACAAGCCTCTTGAGTGGCTAACTATAATGTTAGATGCGTATGGAAGGAGAGGCCAATGGATCAACATGCTCCAAGACTTCAATTTCAAAATAGTGCATCACGTTAGGTTGAAACATGGTAATGTAAATGCATGGAGCAGGAACCTAGTTAACAATGTGGATGAGGACGAAGAATTTTAGGAAATTTGAGATTGCAATTAGATGTAGTAGGTTCAAAGATGTGAGGAAGTTTCTTGGAATGGGAAAATAAGCTCGAAGATGAGCTTGATACTACAATAATTGGGTGACAAAGCAATGTTCAATCAATTGTTTATGGTGGATGTCACATAGTCAGAAGAGGTGGGAGCAATTAATGGCAAGATGACTTAATTAACAATCAGGAACAAGAGGTTGGAGATGACCAGGACATACATGTTTTCAAGAAAAGAAGGAAGGATCTTTGGGACCCTCAAATGCATATGTAGTTGATTGATGACGCTCAAACACTTGTTGATGATGACTTTATGGATGGGATCAATTATTAGGAAGAAGAAGACACTAAATGGGACCATGTAAAAACCATGGACATCTGGGATGATTAACAAACCATGGTAGTCCTCAATGGAGGTCAGATTTTAGTATAATGTAGTTTGCAAGAAAACGCTAGAATATAAAAGAAGATATTTCATTATCATTGGAATCATGACAAACTCATGTTCAAGGACTTATGTGTGCCAAGACCTAATGAACGTAAATAACTTATTTTGGAACTTCATGAGGAAATTTGTCATTTTGGAAAAAGGTGCACATTTAACGAAGGTTAATTAACGGTACTTATGGCATAATAGAACTCAAGATGTGCGGAATGTTATTTGTGCTTGCAAGCAGTGCCAAATGGTGAAGCAGACTAATAGCATCATGTTCGACATAGAGGAATTAAAGAGTATATTTGTTTGGGATCAGTTTTATAGGGTAGCACTTGATATTGTAGGATTGTTACCTGAGACAAACAATGGCAATAGATACACTCTAGTTGCAATTGACACTACTCCAAATGGGTAGAGGCCAAGGCTGTTGTTGAGCATGAAACATGGATTGCTGCTAGATTCTTGGAGGACAAGATCATTTGCATATTTGGAGTACCAAACTATAATTTGACTAACAATGGCAATGAATGGGCGACTAAATTTGATTAGTTATGCAAGAATTATGGGATTACGCATCAATACACGACACCTCAATGACCTAGATGTAATGACATGGCAGAGAAAATGGTCAAGACCTTGAAACATGGATTGAATGTTATTTTTGTTATTTTTGAACATGCCCAAGATTGGGATGAACATTTGCCATGTATTTTATTTAGGTGCAGATGTGGTGTATAGGCTAGCATTAGGTTCCCACTTCACATGATTTTGATTAGATGCATTTCAAGGTTGTGGGTTGATAATTTCTTGAGTCCCTTAGCCAAAACATATGATGTAGATGAAGATTCAGCAAAACTTGCTAAGTGGATGACTGAAAAGATGTAGCTCATTGCAAGCATGCATGGTTAGGTGATTAAGAATGTGGGTCAAGGTCAAGTAAGGCAAAAAAAGGTGTATGCATCAAGAAAATGAAAGCAATTATTTGTGGGTTTCATTGAAGGTGAAACTTATGTCAAGATGAAGAAACTTGGGAAAAAGAAATCATTGGCATCAAGTTGGGAAGGTTTGTTTCTTTTCATGAAATATTTAGATAATAATGGATTTCAAGAACAGGATAAGGGCGGCATAATTTGTGTTTTCAAAGGAAAGGATGAAAACCTTTGGGAAGACCTAGAAGGGATTTGTAGGTCTTCCATCATGTACCACAAAGTGGTGGTGACTGAGGGATTTAGTCAAATGTTTTTGGGAGTGGTTACACATGTGGCAAAGAAATATGGATTAGGGTTTTTGTTTGAAAAGGGTCTTCACTGTTGTTATCTTGGTGCCAAAAACTACCACCTATCTTGTCGTATTATCATGCAAGAGAACATGTATGTTGAGGAGGTTTTATGTTGATGATAATTATGCTTTTAAAAAGGAGCAAAAGGTTAGGGATTGGTGTTATGTTTTTTTGTTTTATTTCTGTGTAGTGGAGAATGGTGCGAAGAGGGAGCTGGATAGTGGCACGAGGCTATAAAAGACGTAAAAAATGCCCAAATAAGTTTTCTAATTTTGGTGTTTTGAGGTTTTTTTTGAAGCTTAAATTCAAGGATTTTTGTGTTCAGACGGTGTTGTTTGGTGTGAGTTGGAATTTGGGGTAAATGATCATAAGTTGGAACTAATGTTCTGTTAACTCCAAATTTTTGGCTACGTTGGAATTAGAAACAAAATGTTAGGTTTGAATAGCTCTTTAGAAGTAGAGAATGGAATGGATAAGAGGTTTAAATGTGTTTATTGATGGTTAGTTATGGAATTCACCACTCATATTATACATAATTGAGTCAAACATTAATTACTATTGAGGATGGTTGAGTACCTGGGTATTGGGAGCTCCGAGCAATGATCCCTTGATGGGGAGGTTGGGTGTGTGTATTGCAATTTTCTCCAAGTTCCTGCCTACAAAAGGAACACTATTTATCAAACACCTTCTTTTAACTATAAGTTGTTTATGACTAGGAAGTTAATTGCAATTGAGTTAGTTTGTGAGAATCCATAACTAGTAATCAAAAGAGCCATACAGAGGGGCTCCATAGTGCTTTGATCCATTGTTTAGCCTCATTTAAAATTAGTTTTGCTTGGGACATTGCGATTTTATTGTTGTGTGAACCTTTACAGTTGAGGTTCAAATGAGACAAGTATGTGCGGTAAAGTGTGTGAATTAATGACATAGTCTTTGTGTAATTTAGAATGATCTTCTTTTTCGGTTATAGTAGTTCTTATGCTTATGATTAGTTTGTACTATGAAAAGTGGACAATAGAAGATGAAAAATGAAAAAATGATGCATCATCCAATATGGATGAAAAGTGAATGTTTATAACACATTAGGCAACTCACACAAATATGTATGTAATCAAGAATAATATGTCAACCTAAGTGTATAACATCATTGCACCACATTTTGACATAGTTTTGGGGCAATTTTATTCCAATTTTTCATACCTGGTTTGGAACATGGATAGTTTTTTATAAACATGTCGCCAATTAATGCTAGATCTTGTTTGGACGATGGCCAATGATGCTAAGTAAAAACTAAAATAAATAAATAAGTTTGCGTGATCATGTTTCATGGGGACTGGTTTATGTAGGAT
>Ga0116229_10005619_pt1 | contig 20378 bp, 17 predicted proteins | sample S1TSphgellanicum_3_FD_87313 | JGI IMG/M metagenome (GOLD analysis project Ga0116229, IMG submission 87313) | Host-associated microbial communities from peat moss isolated from Minnesota, USA - S1T2_Fc - Sphagnum magellanicum MG | ecosystem: Host-associated > Plants > Peat moss > Unclassified... | reverse complement strand
TTGAGGCCGAAAAGGGAGACGTACTCGCCGACGGAGGGGAAGAAGCTGCGGCGCTGGCGCTCGTGCTGGATGCGCAGGAGCATGATGACGTCGGCATCGGGCAGCACGGCGTCGAGGTCGTGCGCGACGGTGACGCCGAGGTCGGCGAAGACATCGGGCACGAGCGTGGTCGGGCCGCAGAGCGTGACGCGCGCGCCGAGTTTGCGCAGCGCCCAGACGTTGGAGCGGGCGACGCGGCTGAAGAGGATGTCGCCGCAGATGACGACGTGCAGCGTGGACCAGTCGAGGTTGTCGCCGAGGCGCTCGCGCATGGTGAAGGTGTCGAGCAGCGCCTGCGTGGGATGCTCGTGCGCGCCGTCGCCGGCGTTGATGACGTGGGCGTTGAGGCGCTCGGCGAGGAACTGCGGCGCGCCGGCGGCGGAGTGGCGCAGGACGACGAAGTCGGCCTTCATGGCCTCGAGCACCTGGCCGGTGTCCTTGAGCGTCTCGCCCTTGCGGAAGGAGCTGGAGGCGCTGTCGATGGAGACGACGTCGGCGTCGAGGCGCGTGGCGGCGAGCTCGAACGAGGTGCGCGTGCGCGTGCTCGGCTCGACGAAGAGATTGACGACGGTGCGGCCCTCGAGCGAGGTGGACTTCTTCACGCGCTTGGCGAGGAGGTCCTTGAAGGTGCGGGCGTGGTCGAGGATCAGCTCAATTTCGGAGCGCTCCAGCTCGCGGATGGTGAGGAGGTCCTTGCGCTTCCAGGCGGTGCTCATTAAAGCGGCAGTGTAACGGGTTTTTGCGGAGGGACAACCTGAATGGGACGGATGGGACCGATGCGACTGATGGGACTTATGGGAGGATGTTCACTGCCGCGCTAAGAAAAGGCTAAGCGAAGCCGCCAAGAACCAGACAAACGCATGCAAAAGATAAATGATGTTTTGATGGGCGAAGCACGAAAGTACTTGGATAATGCTGTTGAGGAAAAGCACCGCCGCCGTCAAATAATAGAAGCCGCGTTTCCTCGTTTTCATGCAGTTAGCCTTTCAACGACTGCGCCACGGCTTTCGCGAAATACGTCAGGATGATGTCCGAACCGGCGCGCTTGATGGCGAGGAGGGATTCGTCGCGGGCTTTTTCGAGGTCGAGCCAGCCGGCGTTGGCGGCGGCGTGGATTTGGGCGTACTCGACGCTGACTTGGTAGGCGGCGACGGGCAGGACGGTGCCGGCCTTGACGGCGTTGATGACGTCGAGGTAGAGGCCGGCGGGCTTGACCATGATGATGTCGGCGCCCTGGTCCTCGTCGAGGCGGGCCTCGAGCAGCGCCTCGCGCAGGTTGGCGGGGTCGAGCTGGTAGGTGCGTTTGTCGAGCGGCGCGGCGCCTTTTTTCGTGGAGCTGCCGACGGCGTCGCGGAACGGGCCGTAGTAGGCGGAGGCGAACTTGACGGCGTAGGCGAGGATCGCGGTCTGCGAGTAGCCCTCGTGGTCGAGTTCGTCGCGGATGGCGCCGATGCGGCCGTCCATCATGTCGCTGGGCGCGACGATGTCGGCGCCGGCCTCGGCGAGGAGCGTGGCGTAGTGGGTGAGGATGTGGACCGTGTCGTCGTTGGCCACGTCGCCGTTCGGGTCGAGCACGCCGTCGTGGCCGTGGCTGGTGTAGGGATCGAGCGCGACGTCGGCGACGATGAGCACCTGCGGCGCGGCCTGCTTGATTTCCCGGATGGCGTGGAAGAACCAGTTCTTCGGGATGGTGGCGTACTTGCCGCGCGCGTCCTTCAGGCCGGGATCGATCTGCGGAAAGAGCGCGACGGCCTTGAGGCCGAGCGCGGCGAGTTCCTGCACCTCGGTGATGGCGTTGCGGACGTTGAGGCGCGACTGGCCGGGCAGCGAGGCGATCTCCTCCGGCAGGCCGTTGCCGTCCTTGAGGAAGAGGGGTTGGATGAGGTCATCGACCCGGACCTGGTTCTCGCGCACGAGCGCGCGGATGGCGGCGCTTTGCCGGTTGCGGCGCGGGCGGCGGATGAGGTCGAGCGGGGGCGTGTAGGCGGAGTTGATCATTTTTCTTCTCGAACCGGGACAGACTGGTCAAAGCGGATGGCTGCGCGGTCCCAGGCGTTCATGTTAGCGATGATGCGATTGAAAGAGAGCGGCAATTTATTCCGGAAATGGTCGGCAATAATGGTTGTTAAAGGCGTCGCGATTAAAAAATAAGCGTATGGGGCGTGCGGGACGCGTGGGGTGTGGGGAATTTGCTGGAAAAAAGGTCAGGGGGCAGCATTTTTTGCCGGATTTCTGGATAAGCGTGATGAGTCCAACTTTCATTACGGCATTATGTCACAAAGCGCGGAGAAGCGGTAGCTCTGCAAAGCCTAATGAGCATCGAGAGCCTAATAATTTTCTAAGAGCCTTGCTTGAGAGAAGCAACCGATAGGGTGCGCACGTATTTGGTGGCTTCTTGTGCCTGGACCGAAGTTTCGGTCAAGGCACCCGGACAACAAGTTGTCCGGGCTACACGGGGAAGTGGGCGCGCGGCTTTCATAACAGCGCGGCCTGCTCGAGGCGCGTGGCCTCGAGGGAGGGGAGTCCGCCGATGAGTTTCTGGTGGAGCGCGTAGACCTGGCGGTCGGTCATGCAGGCGAGGTAATCGCAGGTGGCGCGGTATTCGCCGTCGTTCTTGAGCCGCGTCTGGAACTGCGGGCTGAGATGATGCGGGTGTTTGACCAGCAGATGGAAAAGCTGCTCGAGGCAATCGACCAGACGGCGGCGCACGGCGACGAGCGACGGGTGATGGTAGAAGCGGCTGTACAGGAAGGTGAGCAGTTCCTTGGCGCGGCCGGACATCTCGGGCGAGAAGGCGATCATCTTTTCCTGGCGGCGCGCGTCGTCGGCGTTTTGCGGCGCGCGGTTCTTGAGGGTCGTGCTGGAGTGGTCGGCCGCGTCCTCGGCGAGGCGGCTGAGCAGCGTGCGCACGACGTAGTAGCGGCCGCGCTCGGGGTCGAGGTGCGGGTAGGGGGCCAGCGCGCGGTCGCGGGTCTCGCGCCAGAGCTCGAGGTTGTTGAGTTCCTGCTCGTTGATGAGTTCGGACTCGAGGCCGTCGTCGAGATCGTGGCAGATGTAGGCGATCTGGTCGGCGAGGTCGACCGCCTGCGCCTCGAGCGACGGCGCGACGAATCCCTCGACGAGCCGGTTCGGCACGTACGGCTTTTGCAGGCCCTCGAGCACCTCCCACGTGAGGTTGAGGCCGTTGAATTCGGGATATTTCAGCTCGAGTTCCTGCACGACGCGGAGGCTTTGTGCGTTGTGGCGGAAGCCGCCGTGGCTGGCCATGAGCTTGTGCAGCGTGTCCTCGCCGAGATGGCCGAAGGGCGGATGGCCGAGATCGTGCGCGAGCGCGATGGCCTCGGCGAGGTCCTCGTTGAGGCCGAGCGCGCGGGCCAGTGTGCGCGCGATGCAGGAGACCTCGATGGTGTGGGTCATCCGCGTGCGGTAATGGTCGCCGGTGCCGTTCAGGAAGACCTGAGTCTTGTACTCGAGGCGGCGGAAGGAGCGGCTGTGGACGATGCGGTCGCGGTCGCGCTGGAAGTCGAGGCGGAAGCGGTGCTGGTCCTCGGGATGAACGCGCCCGCGCGTGGCCGCGCTGGATTGCGCGTAGGGGGCGAGGTGGCGTCCCTCGCTGCGTTCCAAATCAAGACGGCGTCGCGGCATTCCGACAAAATGTCACCATGCGGCGCGTGATTCAACAGAAAGAAGTGGCAGTGCGGCTTTGTCCGGCGCCTGCCTCGACCCGGGGGCACCCCGCGGAATCCCGCACCAATCGATTAGAGCCCTAAACGGCGGCGGCGAGCGAAGAAGACCAGGCCGGTCATTCCGGCAAGGAGCAGCGCGTACGTGGAGGGTTCCGGTACGGCTTCGGTAGACGGAGTATAGTCGTACTCGACGGTAAAGTCTCCCGAGAGGCTGCTGCTGCCACCGAAGAGAAGGTGGACATCACTGGAGGTTCCAGCCGATGTCTGCGTCAGCGCGCCAACGGTGAAATCCAGGGGCGAGGAAGAGGTGTAGAGCGAGAAATTCGAGGGCGAAACATAGTCGGTGCCGGAGAGGATTTTGGTGGTCGCGGGTGAGAGCAAGTTGCCGCCGGGGATGGCGGTGCCACTATAATTGTTGCTCTGGGAAAGAATCGAGATATCGGCGCCGTCCGGAGCGTTAACGGTCGTCGTGAAGGAGACACTGGCGTTGGTAAACGAAGCGCTCGAACCGTCGGGGTTGTAGACAAACGGAGCGGAGATGGTGCTGAGGTCGAGCGTGAGAGTCACGCCCGTGAGGGTACCCAGGCTGGGATTGAATCCCGGGAGGGTGAAGGCCGTGGTGGTCCCTGTGCTGGTGGAGGGGAGAATATATAGGAAGCTCTCCGTATCGGCTGGGAGAACGCCTTTTGTCAGGATGAGAGCCGCAAAAGCAGCAAGCAAAACTCGGATTGTACGCATAAAGAGTTTTTTCAGGGGGGACTTTATATCTCAAGACTTTCTATCAAACATCTCCTGAATAATGACTCAAGGTCTCGCAAGTTGTCAACCTCTCTCAACAACTTTTTTTGCGTTAGGGCGTTTTCTGGTGGGCGGGGAGGACGAGGTTGGCGCTGTTGAGCTTCTCGGGCGAGGTGGGAGCGTGGTGCGGCTGGTGCTCGTTGGCGGTGTATTGCTCGTAGGTGTACATGCCGGCCGCGCTGGCGAAGCAGAAGCAGGCGAGGAAGAGACCGGCGACGAGCTGGAGGCCGAGTTCGCCGTAGGATTGGCGGCGTTCGTTGGCGATCTCGGAATTCACCAGCAGCTCGGTGGTGGTCATGCTGAGCAGGCAGTAGCCGATGAAGTAATAGAGCCCGAGGCAAGGGACGGATTTGGTCGCTTCCTGGAATTTCAGCGCGTAGAGCGCGAGCAGGATGGCGGCGACGAAGACGTCGGCCATGGACCATTTGCCGATGGTGTGGATGAACTGGCCGATCCAGAGGTTGAGCTTGCGGTTGCCGCTGGCGGTGACGATGAAGGTGAGTATGGCCTTGGTCAGGGGCGTGAGGATGCTGAAGAGGAAGAGGAAGCCGCCGATCATCCAGTGGCCGTTGGTGAAGAGCTCATGGATGATGGCCCAGATGCCGCGGATTTCGTGCTGAAGGACGAAGCTGAGCGTGCCGGTTTCCAGCGGAATTTGTGGGGCGGTCCAGATGATCATGGCGGGCGCGAGGATGCCGATGATGAAGCAGAAGAGCGACGTGCTGGTCAGCGCGAAGAGGGCGGAGCGCGCGCGGAAGCTGCGATCAATCGCCACGGTGATGACGATGTAGAGGAAACTCAGGCTGAGGAAGGCCCACGACCACCATGCGGCGGTGTGGGACTCGGTGCGCACGGCGTCGAAGTCGTGGCTGACGCCGGAGGTGAGCTGCTCTTCGGCGTCGTCGTGCGAGGGCAGGCCGAGCTCATGCCGGGCGGGTGAACTCATGAAGAGGCCGAGGAGGGGATGCTCGTGCGCGTAGCGGTCGAGGGCGAGCGAGCCCTCGTTCTTCATACTATACGTGTTGAGGACGCGCTCGATGGCGTCGGTGGAGGCCTTGGCGTGAGTGATGATGTTGTAGGAGGCGGTGATGGCGCAGGCGTAATAGACCAGGGCGAGGACGATCGTAAGGGCGCGCGGGCGAACGATCGCGGGGTGCGGCGTCTCCGTCTTGCCCTTGGGATGGGCGTGAGGGAGGGTGGCAGTTCGCGTCATAAACAGTTAACATACCCATACCACAGATGAGCGCGGATGCTATGACGCGCCAAAGTTAACTAGCAGTGGAGATGAGGGAGGAATCGGGGCGCGTGGCGCTCGTTAGGCGTCTCCCGGCCGTTACTACGTTTAGTGGCTGCTGGAGGCAACCGCGAGCTGGCTGGTGATGGTACTGAAGACGGTCTTCACTTCGGCGCCGAGGCGAAGAAGAACTGAGATCGCGCAGACCGAGACGAAGGCGAGGATGAGGGCGTATTCCACCAGCGTCTGGCCTTTCTTGCCAGAGGAGCGATGAACATGGCGCTTCAACTGAATCTTCATGGTTGTGATATCGGATGGTAGATTTGGCGGTTTAGTTGCAACAGTCAAAAACTCAAAATAGTTCAAGCGCTAAATTAAATGATTACGTGCGCGTAATGTTGGAAAGTTTAGGTAATGGCGTCAAGCGCATTTCTGATTTCCATTCGAAGGAAAGCTGCTAAGCCGTCACGGTGAACTTCATCCAGATATTAATCCTCGGGCTCGTCCAGGGCGCGGCGGAGCTTTTGCCGGTGTCGAGTTCGGCCCACGTGATCGTGGCCGAGAAGCTGATGGGGATCGATCCGTCGAGCCCGGATTCGACCTTTCTGCTCGTGATGCTGCATACCGGGACGATGTTCGCGGTGATCGCCTACTTCTGGAAATCGTGGGGCCGGGATTATTTCGCGGACGCCACGACGCTGGTGGCGGTGGTGGTGAATATTGCGGCGGCGACGGTGTTGACGCTCATCGTCGGTCTGGGGCTGAAGGTGGTGATCGAGCACTTCATTCTGCATGGGGCGACTCCGGTGGGGGCCTCGGTGCAGGACGTCGCCACGCACAAGGCGGCGGTGGAAGATTTGTTCCGCAACCTGTGGCTGGTCGGCGGGGCGCTGTTCGCCGCGGGTGTGCTGATTTTCTATTCCGGCGCGCGGGAGGAGAAGCGTCCGGTCGACGGCGACATGAACATCAACAAGTCGCTGGTTCTTGGCGCGGTGCAGGGGCTGTGCCTGCCGTTTCGCGGCTTCTCGCGCTCGGGCGCGACGATCTCGACGGGGCTGATTTTGGGCGTGCAGCGGCGTTTGATTGAGGAATTCAGCTTCGCACTGGCCGTGGTGCTGACGCCGTTCGCCGACGGCTACGAGCTTTACCGTTTGCTGAAGGCGCAAAAGGCGACTGGGGTGAAGCTTGACTACGTGCATTTGCTCACGCCGGGGCTGATCGGCATGGCCTGCGCGTTTGTCGCGGGCTTTCTCGCGCTGATCCTGCTTTCGCGGTTGCTCGAGTCGGGCAAGTGGAAGTTTTTCGGCATCTATTGTTTCGTGGCGGCGCTGGCGGTGTTTGGGCTGGCCTACGCGGGATTTTAGGTAGCCCGCGCACGCCGTGCGCGGGACCGGCGCAGGGCCTGCGCCGGCTACCAAGGGAACCATGTTCGAACTTCTTAAGACCGACCCGTCGTCCCGCGCGCGCCGGGGACGCCTGACCACGTCGCACGGGGTGATCGAGACGCCGCAGTACATGCCGGTGGGCACGCAGGCCACGGTGAAGGCGGTCGATCACCGCGAGCTCATCGAGATGGGCACGGAGATCATCCTCGGCAACACCTACCATCTTTTCCTGCGGCCCGGCCTCGACGTCATGGCCAAGTTCGGCGGGCTGCACAAGTTCATGAACTGGCACCGGCCGATCCTGACCGACTCGGGCGGGTTCCAGGTCTTCAGCTTGGCGAAGCTGCGCAGCATCACCGACGAGGGCGTGGAATTCCGCTCGCACCTCGACGGCTCCAAGTTTTTCCTCGGGCCTAAGGAATCGATCGCGATCCAGCACGCGCTCGGGGCGGACATCATCATGGCCTTCGACGAGTGTCCGCCGTGGCCGGCGGAGCAAAGCGCGGTCGAGGGCGCGGTGAAGCGGACGATCACCTGGGCGCGGAAGTCGCTCGACCACCACCGGCACCTGATCGCGAGCGATGAGTCGCGGCCCACGCGCGAGCAGGCGCTCTTTGGCATCGTGCAGGGCGGCGAGTACGCGCACCTGCGGGAGGAATGCGCGAAGGCGCTGACCGCGATGGATTTCGACGGCTACGCCATCGGCGGCGTCAGCGTCGGTGAGCCGGAGGTGGAGATGTACAAGGCCGCCGAGGCGACCGTGCCGCATCTGCCGGAGAACAAGGTGCGCTACGCGATGGGCCTCGGGCAGCCGCACCAGCTTGTCGAGCTGGTCGCGCGCGGCGTCGATATCTTCGACTGCGTGTTGCCCACGCGCGTCGCGCGGCACGCCACCGTTTACACGCGCACGGGCACGCTGAATTTGCGCGGTGCGCAGTACCGGATGGACCCCGCGCCGCTCGACCCGGCGTGCGGGTGTTATGCTTGTCAAAACTTTACGCGCGCCTATATTCGGCACCTATTCAAAGCGGGTGAGATACTCGCATTGGTCCTGGTCAGCGTGCACAATTTGCGCTTCTACCTGGATCTGATGCGCGACATCCGGAGCGCGCTTGAGACCGATTCCTTCAGCGCCTTCCGCGAGCATTTTCTCCGCACGTACCAAACCACCAAGGAAAAGCCCTGATGTCCCTCCCGTCTCTTATCACCACTATTTTCGCCCAGGCCACCAACGCCGCGAGCGCGGCCGCCACGGGCACGCTCACCCCGGACGCCACGGCCCAGCCCCAGCAGCCGCCGTGGATGACGCCGCTGATGATCGGCGTGTTCGTCGCCATGGTTTATTTCGCGTTGATCCGCCCGCAGTCGCAGGCCAAGAAGAAGGCCGAGGAAACCATGCGCGGCGCCAAGACCGGCGACAAGATCGTCACCACCAGCGGCATTCACGGTGTGATCACCAACACCAAGGAAACGACGGTCATCCTCAAGATCGCCGACAACGTGAAGATCGAGATCGAGAAGAGCAGCATCGACAAGATCACGAAGGCCGACAGCAGCGCGGCCAGCGAAAAGCCCGCGGCCGCCAAGGCCTGATTTTCCCCTTTCTCAAGCGTCAACGTTATGCATATTCCCATCTTCATTGCCTCCCTGGGCTTCATCGGTTTTTTCCTGTGGTATCTCGCGGCGGAGAACGCCGGCACGCGCCGCGCGGCCGGGCTCGGCGCCATCATCGCCAGCTTGCTGACCTGCGGCCTCGCGCTCTTCCCGCTCGACAAGGCCATCCACCTCGGCCTCGACCTGCAGGGCGGCACGGAGTTTCTGCTCAAGGTGCAGGGCAATCCGAACCAGCAGGCGATGGACGAGGCGATCAGCGTGCTGCGCAAGCGTCTCGACACGCTCGGCACGCGCGAAATCGCCATCCAGCCCGAGGGCAGCGACCGCATCAAGATCCAGATTCCCGGCCTGCAGGGCGCGGAGGTGGACCAGACGGTGAGGCTGCTCTCGCAGGTCGCGCTGCTGCAGTTCCAGCTCGTGCCCGAGAACGAGGAGGAAATCCTCGCGGCGGCCACCGCGCATCAGGTCAACGGCGTGCCCACGCTGCCGTACCAATACGCGCTCGATTACGTCGTGCTGCCGTCGATCCACAAGGACGCGCAGGGCAACGACGTGAAGAGCTGGGTCGTGGTCGAGAAGAAGGTGCAGATGTCGGGCAAGTACGTCTCGCAGGCCTACCGCAGCGTCGACCAGACCGGCAACTCGGTCGTCGATATCGAATTCAACGAGGCGGGCAAGACGCTCTTCGGGCAGGTCACGGGCCAGTATGCCGCCACGCAGGATCGGCCGGGGCGTTTATTGGCGATTGTGCTCGACGGAGTGGTTAAGAGCGCGCCGAGGCTCAATCAGGCGATCTACGACGGCCGTTGCGAAATTTCCGGCGGCGACATGTCGACCGCGGAATGCTCCGAGCTGGCCAGTGTGCTGGTGAACCCGCTCGACACGCCGATCACCATGCTGAGCACGAACTCGGTCGCGGCCTCGCTCGGCGCGGACTCGATCCAGAGCGGTCTGCATGCCGGCATCTACGCGCTGATCCTGGTCGCGGGTTTCATGATTTGCTACTACCTGCTTTCCGGCACGATTGCCGTCGTTTCGCTGGCGGTGAATCTCGTGCTGCTCTTCGGCCTGCTCGCGCAATTTCACTTCACACTGACGCTTCCCGGCATCGCGGGCATCGTGCTCACCATCGGCATGGCCGTCGACGCGAACGTGCTTATCTATGAGCGCATCCGCGACGAGCTCGCGCTCAAGAAGCCGGCCCGTTCCGCCATCGACACCGGCTTCGAGAAGGCCTTCAGCGCCATCTTCGACTCCAATGTCACCACGCTCATTCCCGCGCTTGTGCTCGCCTATTTCGGCACCGGCCCGCTGCGCGGTTTCGCCGTCACGCTTGTGCTTGGCATCGTGGCCAATCTCTTCGCCGCGCTCGTCGTCACGCGCAACGTCTTCGACTGGATCCTCAAGGCCACCGAGTCGCCGAACCTGAAGATGTTCCAGTTCATCAAGTCGCCCCGGTTTGACTTCCTCAGCCTGCGCTACGCCGGCCTGGTCGTCTCGCTTCTCATCATCATCGCGGGCGGCATCGCCGTCGGCACGAGCGGCGACAAGCTGCTCGGCGTCGACTTCAAGGGCGGCGACGCGCTGACCATGACCTACACGCAGAATCTCAACATCGCCGATATCCGCGCCGCCATCGAAAAGGCGAATCTTAAGGACGTCGAAATTCAGCCCGTCTCCGGCGTGTCCCAAGGCACCTACGCGCTGCAGTTGCAGACCCAGTCGGGCGACGGTGAAACCGCCTCGCAGACCTTGAAAACGGCCTTCCCCCAGGCGAATTTCACCGCCGGTTCGACCGACAAGATCGGCGCGCAGGTCGGCACCGAGATGAAGCAAAAGGCGCTCACCGCGCTCCTGCTGGGCCTCTTCGGCATTCTCGTCTACGCCGCGCTGCGCTTCGAGTGGTCCTACGCCATCGCCGCCGCCGTGGGCCAGCTGCACGACGTGCTTATCGCGCTCAGCATCATGGCGCTGCTCGGCCGCGAGCTCACGCTGCCGCTGGTCGGCGCGCTGCTCACCATCGCGGGCTACTCGATCAACGACAAGATCGTCGTTTTCGACCGCATCCGCGAAGGCGCGGCGCTGCGCGAAAAGGGCAGCTTCTACGAGGTCATCAACCGCAGCCTGAACCTCACGCTCGCGCGCACCATCCTCACCGGCAGCACCTGCCTGCTCGCCACGCTCGCGCTGATCCTCTTCGGCGGCCCGGTCATCCACGACTTCTCGCTGACGATGTTCATCGGCATCCTGTCGGGCATCTACTCCTCGCACTTCATCTCCCCCGGCCTCGCCTGGTGGCTGGGGCGGCTGAATGAAGGCGCCGCAGCCAAGCCCACCACGCCGACGCTTAGCGGGAAGAAGGCTGCCGTCGGGGTTTAACTTGGCTCGTGACCCGGAGGCGGGGATGCCCTTTCCGCCTTGATTCCTTACCTGCTTGCCTTACTTTTGGGGCATGCAAGCGACCCTTACCTCGAAGGGGCAGATCACCCTGCCGGTGGCCCTGCGGCGCAAGTTGCGTCTCAAGGCAGGCGACGTGCTCAATTTTGACGAGCATTCCTTTCGCAAAGCCCTCACCAAAACCGACCTTAAGCGCATGCGTTCAACGCTCGGTCGGGGAAAAATGGAGTTAAAGGGTAAGAGCATGAAGCAGATCATGGACTGGCTGCGCGGGCCGTCTGACTACGAATGGTGACCGCCGTCGACAGCTCCGTTCTGATAGCCCTCGACAAGCGTGAGCCGAGCAGTGAAGAGTGGTTTGAATTGCTGCGGAGTGCTCGCATTACGGGCCAACTCGTGGTGTGTGACGTCGTTGTGGCCGAGGTTTCGAGCCTCTTCGCCGATTCGCGGGACTTCATCGCTTTTCTACGCGACTTGCATATCAACTTCGATCCAGTAGGACCGGAAGCCGCCATCGAGGCTGGCCGCCTTTTTCGGGCCTATCGCCGGGGTGGCGGACCGCGACTTCATCTCATTCCTGATTTCTTGATCGGTGCGCATGCCGTGCACCAGGCGGATCAGTTGGCGGCGGCCGATCGCGGCTACCTGCGGCGGCATTTTCCTCGCCTCAACGTTGTTGCTCCGAGCTGACCGCTCCCGTCTTGCGCTCGGCAGGAAGACCAGCGCACAATGGTAATATGTCTACCCTCAGCGCCCTCGGCAAACGGTGGACGCACGCGGCGCCGGGCGAGGGCGCGCTGGAATTGGCGCGGACGCTCGAGTTGCACCCGCAGGTCGCGTCCTTCCTCTGGCAGCAGGGCTATCGTGACGCGGAGATGGTGCGCGCGTTCCTCGATCCCCGCCTGCAATCGTTGAGCGATCCGTTCCGGCTGACCGATCTGAAGCGCGCGGCGGAGCGCATCCTGCGGGCCATCGGCGCGCGCGAGAAAATGGTCATCTTCGGCGACTACGACGTCGACGGCATCACCTCCAGCGCGCTGCTCTGGCGCGTGCTGCGCAAGCTCGGCGCGGAGGTGGAAACGTTCCTGCCGCTGCGCATGGAAGAGGGCTACGGCCTCAGCCAGGACGGCGTCGAGCGCTGCGTGGAACTGCACAAGCCGGCCGTGCTCATCGCCGTCGATTGCGGCACCACGGCCACACCCCAGGTCGCGTGGCTGCGCAAGCAGGGCATCGATGTGGTCATCATCGATCACCACGCATTGCCGCCCGATCTGCCCCTCGCGCACGCGCTGGTAAATCCTATCCGCGATCCGGAGCTCAAGCTCACCTACCTCGCCAGCGTCGGCCTCGTTTTCAAGGTCTGCCACGGCCTGCTCAAGCTCATGGGCGAGGGCGGTGCGCGGCTCGACCTGCGCGATTACCTGGACTTTGTCGCCGTCGGCACCGTGGCCGACATCGTGCCGCTCATCGACGAGAACCGCGTGTTCGTGCGGCGTGGTCTGCGGCAGCTCGAACGCTCGCAATGGGCCGGATTGCGCGCGCTCATCGAGATCAGCCAGGTGACTTTTCCCGTCACGGCGCAGGACGTCGGCTTTCGCCTCGGCCCGCGCCTCAACGCCAGCGGCCGGCTCGGCGACGCCATGCGCTCGCTGCGGCTATTGCAGACGGACGACCGCGCGGAGGCGGTTGCCATCGCGGCGGAACTTAACCGCAACAACCGCGAACGGCAGACGGTCGAACTGGAAACGTTTCAGCAGGCCGAGGCCCAGTTGCAGGAGCGGTACGATCCCGCGCGCGACTGCAGCATTGTGCTCTCGGGCGCGAACTGGCATTGGGGCGTTATCGGCATCGTCGCCTCGCGGCTGCAGAAGCGCTACCACCGGCCCACCGTCGTCATCGGCCTCAATGAGGAGGGCCTCGGCAAGGGCAGCGGGCGCAGCATCGACGGCATTTCGCTCGTGCGCGCGCTGCGCGATTGCGCGGAGGACCTCGAGCTCTTCGGCGGTCACGACATGGCCGCGGGCCTGAACATTCGCGCGGAAAAAGTCGATGCCTTCCGCGAAAACTTTTCGCGCCGCGTGCGCGAGCAGGCCGGCAACGGCGAGGTTTTCCAGCCCGCTCTCTCGCTCGCCGGCGCCATTTCGCTGCCGGAAGTGAACGACCAGCTCTATCGCAAGTTTGAGGACCTCGCGCCGTTCGGGCGGATGAATCCCGAGCCGGTTTTTCTGTTCGAGTCGATCACCTACACGCGGCCCGCCTATTTCTTCGGCCGCAATCACGTGAAGCTTTTCGTGCGTGGCGAGAAGAACGAGATCGAGGCCGTCGGCTTCGGCCTCGCCGAGCACGACTGGTCGCGCCCGCCCACGCGCCTGGCCGGCACGCTCGACTGGGACGACTACCACAACCGCGTGCAACTGCGCATCGTCGATTGGTGCGCCGGTTGATTTTCCCATGACGCGAAGCGCATGTCATTTGACGCTGTGCGTGCTTGCGGCGCTGCTCACCTGTTGCGGCAAGCCTCCGGCCAATTCCACGGTTCAACCGGACGTATCATCTCCGCCGCCTGTCGCGACCAACGCCGCGGTGGCGCCGGCTCCGCCGCCACAGCCGGTGCTGCCCGAGACGATCGCGACCATCAAGGGCGCATCGGAAATTTCCGTGAAGGCGCCGCGGCCCGGCTACATCGTGCGGCAAGTTTATAAGGAGGGCGCACAGGTCGCTGTCGGCGATACGCTTTTCCTGCTCGACCCTCGCGTCTCGCACGCGGATGCGCCGGCGGGAAAGACCGATGATTCTTCCCTGGTGAAGGTCATCGCGACCGGGACTGGCATTCCCGGCCACGCCTTGCGCGGGGCCGGCGATTATGTCGAGGCGGGCGACGAACTCGTCACCCTTTCTCAAATCGACAACGTCGTCGCCGAGCTGACGATACCCGCCGCGCTCGCGCGGGAATTCGAAGCGTACAGGAATTCTCCCGCGCTCGCTTCCAACCACGAAGCCATCGAGCTGATCCTGCCCGATGGCAGTCTCTATCCCACGAATGGCGTGATCGCGAAGGTCACGACAAATGGAAGCGTAAACACGATGGATATCGATTTTCCCAATCCCAGCCACGTGCTGCTGCCGGGCGAGTTCGTGAAGGTGCGGGGCGCGGCATTTTAACTCGGGCTTGAATAACCGCGCAGTGTGCTAACCTCATCGACATGCCGAACGATCCCAAGGTCTACGATCTCATCATCATCGGGGGCGGCCCGGCGGGCCTCGTCGCCGCGAACACGGCCAGCGCCAATCACAAGAGTATCGCGCTGATCGACAATCATCACGAGCTGGGCGGCGCGGGCATCAACACCGGCACGGTGCCGAGCAAGACGCTGCGCGAGACGGCCCTGGCGCTCTCGGGCCTGCAGTCGCGCGATCTCTACGGCGTCGATCTTTCCGTGCGGCGCGAGGTGACCATTCGCGATTTCCTTGGCCACGAACAGCACGTGAAGGCGGTCTTCAACCAGAGCTTTCTCAAGCGGCTGCGCAATGATCATTCGGACGTTTACTTTGGCGCGGCCTCGTTCGTCGACCCGCACACGGTCAGCGTCAAGCTGCTGGCTGGCGTGCTCGGCGAAAAAATCGATACGGCCGAGCCCCTCCTGCTGCGCGGCGAAAAGATCCTGATCGCGACCGGTTCGTCGCCCGTGCGCCCGCCGCTTTTCCCGTTCGACAAAGACGAGATTTACGACTCCGACTCGATCCTGGCCCTGCACAAGATCCCGAAGTCGATGGCGGTGATCGGCGCGGGCGTCATCGGCAGCGAATACGGCTGCACGTTCGCGGCGCTCGGCGCGCAGGTGCACATCATCGACGGACGCGACAAGCTGCTGCCCTTCCTCGACGGCGAGGTTTCGCAGACGCTGCAGGGCGCGATGGAGCGCAGCGGCGTCACTTTCCACTGGAAGGAAATGGTGCAGAAGTGCGAGTGCGCGAACGGCTCGGCGACGCTGACGTTTGTCTCCGGCAAGACGCTGACGGTTGACGCGGTGCTGGTCGCGGCCGGCCGCAAGAGCAACGTCGAGACGCTCGGTTTGCCGAAGGCCGGCGTGGCCACGGGTGAGCGCGGCATCATTCCGGTGAACGAGCACTACCAAACCAACGTGCCGAACATCTATGCGGCGGGCGACGTCATCGGCTTCCCCGCGCTGGCCTCAACCAGCATGGAGCAGGCGCGCCGCGCCATGATGCATGCGTTCGAGATGACGAACGAACGGGTGTCGCCCCTGCTGCCCAACGGCATCTATACCATCCCCGAGACGAGCATGGTCGGCGAGACGGAAGAGACGGCAAAAAAGAAGGGCATCGACTACGTGGTCGGCCGCAGTTGCTACAAGGACAACGGACGCGGGCAGATCATCGGGGACAAGGACGGCTTCCTGAAGCTTATCTTCCAGCGCTCGGACATGAAGCTCATCGGGGTGCATGTGATTGGCGAACTGGCGACGGAAGTGGTGCACATCGGGCTGATGGCGATGCTCTTTGGCGGTGGCGCAAACGCCTTCGTCGAGGCCTGTTTCAACGTGCCGACGCTGGGCATGCTCTATAAGACCGCGACGCTGGCGGCCCTCCGCGAAAATGGCAATGGACACGTCGAGGCCGCGCCGACGGGCGCACGGGCATCGTAACAGGCGTGCGATAGCGAATGAATTCATCGATGGAGCATGTCCCGCTCTCCGCTCTACGGGGTTTCACGCCCCGTCAGGTCGAGCTGTTCGGGAAGCTCGGGATCGTTACGCATGAGGACCTGCTCCATTACGTGCCCGCGCGCTACGAGGACCGGCGCCATCTCAAGCCGGTGAGCGAGGCGCAGCTCGGCGAATCGGTCACGGTGCGCGGCGTCATTCATTCCGCGAAAGCATCGCGCTGGCGCGGCGGCCGGTCGGTCTTCGAGATCATGGTCGGGCCGGCATCGGTCACGGCGAAGAGCGACCTGGTGCGCGGCATGTGGTTCAACCAGGCGGGCCGCGCCAAGACGCACACGCAGGGCCGCGAACTCTTCATGTACGGCAAGCTGACCCAGAGCAAATCGGGCACGTGGGTGATGATGTTCCCCGAGATCGAGATGATCGAGGAGGACACCGACACGTTTATCCACACCGACCGCATCGCGCCGATCTATCCGCTCACGGAGGGCGTCAAGCAGCGCGAGTTGCGCCGCCTCATGTTCGAGGGCACGCAGCGCACGCCGATCAACGCGCCGGAATTTTATCCCGCGCCGGAAAAAATGATGCCCCGCGCGGAGGCCTTCCGCGTCATCCATTTTCCCGATTCGCTTCCAGCCGAGGAAGACGCGCGGCAGCGTCTGGCCTACGACGAGTTTTTCGTTCTGCAATGCGTCGTGGCCTTGCGGAAGATGTCGCGCGTGACGGCGCATCGGGCGCGCCACAAATCCGCACACGAGTTGAGCGCGAAATGGCGTGCCTCGCTGCCGTATCAGCTCACCCGCGCGCAACAGCGTGTCATGGCCGAGATCGACGCCGACCTGAGCCACGGCCCGCCGATGAACCGGCTGCTGCAGGGCGATGTCGGCGCGGGCAAGACCTTCGTGGCCATCTATGCCATGCTGCGCGCGGCCGAGGCGGGTGAGCAGGCCGCGCTGATGGCGCCGACGCAAATCCTGGCCGAGCAGCACGCGCTGAATTTGCGGCGGCAACTCGAGCCGCTCGGCGTGCGCGTGGACCTTTTCACCGGCAACACGAAGAGCAAAAAGGGCGACCGGCTCCAGGGCGGCGAGCTCGATTTGTTCGCGGCGAAGGGATTGCCGCGGCCGGCGGCGAAGCCCGCCGGTTCCATCGTCATCGGCACGCACGCGCTGCTCTATGACCGCTACGCCGCGGACAAGCTCGGCCTCATCGTCATCGATGAGCAGCACAAATTCGGCGTGCTGCAGCGGCTGGCGCTCAGCCGCAAGGGACAGAATCCGGACATTCTCGTTATGACCGCGACGCCAATCCCGCGCACGCTCGGCATGACCGTTTACGGCGATCTCGACGTCTCCGTTCTCGATGAACTGCCCCCCGGCCGTCAGCCGATCCTGACCAAGCGCAAATCGCCCGAGGAGATGGAGCTCTTCTGGAAATTCCTTCGCCAAAAAATCCAGCAGGGCCGGCAGGCGTATATCGTCTATCCGCTCATCGAGGAATCGGAAAAGGTCGACGCAAAGGCGGTGAAGGCCGAGTTCGAGCGTTTGAAAGGAATCCTGCCGGAGGTGCGCCTCGGCCTGCTGCACGGCCAGCTCAGCGGCGAGGAAAAGGAGCGCGTGATGACGGCCTTTCGCGCCGGGGAAATCCAGGTGCTCGTCTCCACGTCAGTGATCGAAGTTGGCGTCGACGTGCCGAACGCGACGATCATGCTCATCGAAAACGCCGAGCGATTTGGCCTCGCGCAATTGCACCAGTTGCGCGGGCGCGTGGGCCGCGGTGAGCACGAATCCTTTTGCGCGCTGGCGGGCGAGCCGAAGAGCAGGGAAAGCTGGCAGCGTCTGCGCATCATGGAGGAAACGAACGACGGCTTCAAAATTGCCGAGGCTGATTTCGACATTCGCGGGCCGGGTAACATTTTCGGCACGGAGCAGAGCGGACTTCCGCCGCTGCGTTTTGCCAAGCTCAATAGCGACGGACGATTGCTCGAGTTGGCGCGCGACCAGGCGGCGCGGCTGGTCAAGGACGATCCCTCGCTCGCGGCCTTCCCGGGCCTGCGCGAGCGGATGCAGGCCGGAGCAGTGGTTTCGCTCGTCGCAGTTTCGTAAGGTAGGGACAGCAGTCCCTTGACGTCCCTGATCTTCGTGGGACGCGAAGGGACTCGCGTCACTATCTTAAAAAATTAATGTGCGGGGCTCGTCAGCCGCCGCTACATTGATGCAATGAGCGATACCGCCTCGTTGCAGAAAACCGCGTTGCATGGCGTCCACCAAAAACTCGGGGCGCGGCTGGTCGAGTTCGGCGGCTGGCACATGCCGGTGCAGTACACGGGCATCGTCGATGAGCACAAGGCCGTGCGCGAATCGGCGGGCGTCTTCGACATCTCGCACATGGGCGAGTTTTACATCAGCGGCACCGGCGCGCATGCGTTCCTGAACGGGCTGCTCACGAACGACGCGGGCAAGCTCGCCGTCGGGCAGGGGCAATACACGCTCATGCTTAACGACAACGCAGGCGTGATCGACGACCTCATCCTCTACCGGCTGCGCGACGTGGAATTCCTTCTCGTGGTCAACGCCGCGAAGATCGCCGAGGACCGCGCGTGGATCCAGCAGCGCCTCCCGGCCGGCGTCACCTTCGAGGACAGGAGCGCGGCCACGGGCGCGCTCGCGTTACAGGGGCCGCGTTCGCTGCAGATCGCGCGCGCGTTGCTTGGCGCGGGTTGGCCGATGCCGGAGCACAACCAGATCACGGCCTACTCGTGGAATTGCCAGCCGGTCTTCGCCGCCCGCACCGGCTACACCGGTGAGGACGGCGTGGAGTTCTTTTTTCCAGCGGAAATCGCCGAGGCCTTCTTCGCGGCGCTGCTCGAGGCGGGCAAGCCGCTCGGATTGAAGCCGACCGGACTCGGCGCGCGCGACACGTTGAGGCTCGAGGCCTGCCTGCCGCTCAACGGCAACGATCTCTCGCCGAAGCGCACGCCGCTGGAGGCGGGACTTGGTGCGTTCGTCTCGCTGACCAAGGCGGAGGATTTTCCCGGCAAGGATGTCCTCCTTAAGCAAAAGGCAGGTGGGGTGAATGAGAAACTCGTTGCCTTCCGCCTGACGCAAGGCGGACCTCCGCCGCGCGCGCACTACGCGCTGTTTCTCGGCGAGACGCGCGTGGGCGAGGTGACCAGCGGCGCGCCGTCCCCCACGCTCGGCTGCGGCATTGGATTGGCCTACGTGGAGATCGAATTTGCCGAACCGGGCACGAAGCTGGAACTCGAGGTGCGCGGCGCGCGCGTGCCGGTCGAAGTGGTGAAAAAGCCCTTTTACAAACGCGCCAAATAGCGCCAGCATTCGCCGCGAAATGAGCAACATCCCCGCCGAACTTCGTTACGCCGCCTCGCACGAATGGATCAAGGTCGAGGGCTCAACCGGGACCGTGGGCATCTCCGACCACGCGCAGTCCGAGCTGAGCGATGTCGTCTACGTCGAGCTGCCGAAGGTCGGCGCGAAGGTCACTGCGGGCTCGGTCGTCGCGACGATTGAATCGGTGAAGGCGGCCTCGGACATCTATAGCCCGGCGAGCGGCGAGATCACCGAGGTGAACGCGGAGCTCACGAAGAAGCCGGAACTGGTAAACCAGGATCCCTACGGCGCCGCGTGGCTCTTCAAGATCGCGCTCTGCGCGCCGGACGAATTGCAGAAGTTGCAGGACGCGGCGGCGTATAAAGCGGCGATTGGGGAGTAAGTCAGGGACGGCAAGGGACTGCCGTCCCTACCAGGTGCTGAGGCCTTCCTCCGTAATCACCGCCTTCAGCGCATAATCATGCGCCTCGCGCGGCACGCGCCTTACTTTCTGCGCGGCGAAGAACAGGCCGATGCACGTGAGCTTGCCCGGCGCATGGCCGAGGAATGCATCGTAAAACCCGCCCCCGCGCCCGAGCCGATGACCGTCCTCGTCGAAGGCGAGACCGGGCAGGAAAACGCAATCGATTTCCGCCGGCGCGACAATCGGGCAGCGGACGGGATCGGGTTCGCGCAAGCCCATGGGACCGCGCGCGACAACCTCGTCCCAGCTCGTGACCTCGTGCCATTTCAACTCCGGCGTGGTGCGGCGCTCGAGCATGAACGGCAGCGCGACGCGCTTCTTTTCCGCCCAGGCTTCCTCGATCAGCGGATGAATATCCGGCTCGGACGGCAGCGGCGCGAAGAGCGCCACGCGCTTGGCTTTGCGAAAGGCCGGGTGCGCGGCGGCGGCGCGGCAGATGAGCAGCGAGGCCTGCGCGCGCGCGGCGGGATTAAGCGCGCGCAGGCGGGCGCGCATCTCGCGGCGCAGATTCGGTTTGGCGTGGCTTTCGCTCATGGCAAAAAGGAAGGAGTTAGCGTCGCGCGGCGAGGAAACTTGCGCTAGGGCGGCGTTGAGGCAGGTTGGTATCTGCATGGTTGGGACGACCAAGAAGAAGGAGAAGAAAAAGGCGACGCGCTGGCACGAGCGCAACTTCATCACGGAGGTGCTGCTGCCCTCGCTCTTCGCGCGCAAGTCGGGCTCGGAACAG
>Ga0116229_10005617_pt1 | contig 20380 bp, 16 predicted proteins | sample S1TSphgellanicum_3_FD_87313 | JGI IMG/M metagenome (GOLD analysis project Ga0116229, IMG submission 87313) | Host-associated microbial communities from peat moss isolated from Minnesota, USA - S1T2_Fc - Sphagnum magellanicum MG | ecosystem: Host-associated > Plants > Peat moss > Unclassified... | reverse complement strand
ATTTTTTTTAATATCTAATTTTTTTTTTTTTTTTTTTTTTTTCTTAAAACCCTACACATGAAACTGGAACAGCAATAGCAAACCACTTGGACCAATCATTATGATGGGGGCAATAAGTTCAACAATTGACAAGATGACTTTGAGTAGGCTACCTAGCCTACCACAAGTTGATCATGGAAAGCCCCTTTGGTACATGTCTCTTCATCATGCTCGAACATGTATACGTATCCAGAACCACACAGGCTACCCACACTCACACGCGGAAACTAAGTTCCTAGTGGAGTTTTTTTAACCAGTGTTGGGTGAGTACCTGGTGCTTGGGTGGTAAATTAAGAAAATTCTAGTGCTAAATCTGCACGGGAGTGAAAATTTGTGCCATGTGACGTGCCTATCAAATACACTCAAAGATGAATCTGAGGTTGTTCATTGTACGTTATTTTTAGTCGCTGTGTATTTGTAAGAGTTAGTACTGTACATCTATCTATGAAGGAAGATAGTTTTTTTGTTTTGTTCTGTAGTTATGAGATCCACTGAACCAGGATGCTTCAGATTGTGTTCTTGGTGTCTTGCGAAAGCTCTCGACCAGGAGTGGTGCTTGGGCTTGGTTTCATGATGTTTGGACCTGCGGTGCAAAAGTTCTTGAATATTGAATGATTTCCTCACTATAAATTGAATTAAATTAAGAAAACTCTCTTCTAGCTGACAAGAAAACTAGCTGACAAATTTCCGAAGAATTGGAATGTGCCCTCAGTGTTGTTGGGAAGATCTCGATGAGCAAAATTTAATGGAATTTATTTGGTAAGAGTTGGATTCAGAATGTGGGAGATATTGATTTTTAGGTGATTTCTGCCGCTGAAAATTCAAATAAATTCCAAAAAATCAGGCTTTGGAAGGAAAAATCAGTTGACGACGTGGTTGGACCAATGGCAGAGGCCACACTAGTGATAGTGTGCAATTTTGGCTGAAATTTTTATTATTTTGAAAGTTGTATCCAACAGCCCAATTTTGGACATTGTTGTACTTTGGACGGTTTTGCAACAAGGTGCCTAATAAATAATTTGGACTTTGTGTTACTTTGCATTATCACTAATGATCAATTGACATAAGATCAAAATATTAATATATTTTTTTTTAAATTTTAAAAATAATTAGGTGCTAGACATTGTTAATCCATGATCATATAAATTGTTTATGAAATTATTTTTCGTTTTCATTAATTTTAGAAGTTGAAATTTTATTTTCACCTACTAAAACACTAATATTTCTAACATCAATGATATCATTTTGGCACCATTATTGTCTAAAAAGAATTTTTTTTTGAACTTTCCAACAACCCTCAATTTGTCTTTATATTTGAAATATTTTCAACTTTAATGTTCACAATGTCCCCAATGTAATTATTGGTGTCTTTCAACATTGTATCCAATGTCTTTGGCCCTCAATGTTTTAATGCCCCTTAAGCTCAAAAAAGAAAAAAAATCATATCCAACCCAATGCCCCTAATGTTTCCAACATGCCTTTTCAACACTCTTTTATTGTTTATTGTTATTTTTTCATTTTTTTTGTTGTTTCTCATTTTTCATTATCCTTAGTGTTGTTCAAGTGTGTTTTTATGACCAAGCCTAGGTAATTCTTACATTAAAAGATTACACCAATTTGATTTTTGAAAAAGGATGTTCAAATTTGAAAACATTTGCTAACCAACATCCAATCTTGAAATGTCTTTTCAAAACCTTGGTTTAACAATAATTTTAGTGGTTTAAAGGTTCAAATGTTCTTGGAAACATGGGTCAAGTTTCCACTAATTCTAAAAAAAATCAAAGGGAAATATATTTTACTGATTTGAAGAGAGAAAATAATTAAAAAGGGGAGAAAAATGTTTACCCATCCCAAAAAGAAGGTGGTTAGAAGGGGCACAATAAGATGTCCACCCCCAAGTCATATATATAGAGATGATATTAAAAGATTGTTAAATATGACTTCCCATTAAATATTAATAAATTTAATGTTTAGAATGAGTTTATTGATTCTAGCTAATTTCATAAACATAACATTGATATAAATAATATAAATTCGTTTAACTTTGATAAAATGTTATGATGGATTTTTTTTAAATGTGGATTTGAATATGCTTTAAATTATGATTAAAAGATGTCCACTAAAATGTAACAAACAATTTAATATGAAATTCAATGGTTTTATGTCTTTATATTTTATTTAATTAATCTAAATGATTAATATAAATTTATTGCAATATACTTCATTTGATTAAAATCATCATTAATTTGAAAATACCAATATTTAATTATAAAAATAAATGTCAATAACTTTTTTAATTATAATTATAATGGAATTTCATATCAATTCAAATGTAATTTTCATTTTCAATACACAACAATAACTATACTTATGTTAAATTAAATGTTACCATTTGTTAGGATTATGAACATTATGAAAATTAATCACTATCAAATCCATTAAAAAAAATATGGATGTAGAATCTAATTTAACAACTTGAGTTTCATGTTGCTATTCATTACTAGTGACATTCAACTTCATGATTACATGTTTGGGGAATCATATATTGTGCAGTGTAGGTATAATGTGGATGTGTGTATTTCAACTAAGATCCAATGGTTGTTATTTATGAAAACATGTTGTAAACATTTGGATAAATATTTATGTATGATTGTTATTGCATATATGTGTTGTTAATATCCTAATGGTTGTAGTTTTTAAATATATAATATTTACATCGTTGTCACCATATGTTGATCATTCAACCATCCAAAAGGATTTTAAAAGATGTTTTCATCATTTATAGTTAATTGGAGATCTTCATGCTAGTAATTGATAATATCATTATCAATTATGTCATTGTTTAAATCTTCTTCTATCATGATTTTTCATTTTTTTTATTTTTGGATTTCATGTGCAATTTTTTTGTTTTTCTTTGGTTATATCATGTTTTGAAATAGATGTTATCATTTCTATTTATCCTTTTTTTAATTAATTTTTGTTTATATTATCTTGTATAATGATATCCCATGGGATTACTAATTTTTCTATGAAACATAAACATGATAATGTTATGTATATGTTGTGCATATTAAGTCGAACAATGTCATGTGGTTGGTAAAGGTCTATAGTCAAATGGTTAAATGTTTGTCCTTGTGCTTTGAAATCGATTAAATAAAAAGCTTGTACAAGTGGTAGTTGATATCTATTGATTGTGAAATTCTTGGATGTGTTTGATTATGATATTTGATGGTGATATTAGAAGCTTATTGATATGGGTGCTATTGGAACGACATTGTATGGACTCCATCGAATGTTATGTTTTGTAGATTATGTATTTGTTTATGAATTCATTGAAATTGACTAAAACAGTTTTGGGGGAATGCACTATCAAACTTTTTTGTATCCATTTTGTGTCTATGATTGTTATATTTTGTATGTAACCAATGCTTCTTTTGACAATTCTTAGTTTTGGATATGAATTTTTTATTATAATCATTTTCATTCTTTCGTAGATTTTAAAGAAAGGTGCTAAGTATTAAATTTTATTCATGGGTATTGTCTACCTTATAACATATTTGATGTCCTTGTGTATTAGCCCTTTTTTGTATGTGTTAGTTGCAACAATAATGTAACATTTTTGTTTCAACATTAGTTCCATGGTCTTTATCAATTCGTTTGCTCTTCACCAATGTTTTTATATTTTTTCAAAATTCACTCATGGAACAAAAATGGTGACCATTGTTCCTAGGTAGACTTCAACCCGATTATTTATTCTTTTCCAAAAAACTCATAAATGTGTAGCCAATAGGCATGAATTTAATGACACCTTCCCCAAACAACCAACTTCCTTTTGCAATTTGGTAAAAAAAAATTTAAGAAAAGAGAATTTATAACAATTATGTACTAATAGCAAACCATTTGGACCAATCATTATGATTGGCCAATAAAAAACAAAGAGCAACACTCATATCATATTTATTACATTTTTCTTTGGCCTTAACTTTTCTACACCTTTTCCCAACTTTAACAAACTATGCAAATATGTTAAGCCAAAACCATTTTCCTAAACCAAACCGACATGTTTTAACCTTTCTCCATCCAATTTTAATGTGTACGGTCACATACTAAACATAGTTACTGATGTTTTTAGTATCATATATATATATATATATATATATAACCTAGTCACATTATTAAATCATCATAAATACATGTGATAAAGTCTTTGGGCAACATGCTTTTAAGTTTTTAAAAGATTTTTTTAAAATGAAGGATTTGTTTCGAGGGGGACATTTTGTTTTAAAATTTAACACTATTAATAATGAAAAAAACTATTGTTTGCATGGTATTATGTGAAGGAGCACTTTTTTTTTACATGATTATTACTCAAGTTTTAATATACAAATATTTGAAACAATTTATATTTAATTTAAATTTTATGTTCGCATTGAATTTTGATACCAAATATTTTTTTGAATTTTTTAAAAATTGAACTTGTAATAAGGAGAGACAAAGGATTCACAATTTTTTGACATGTTTGTATATATCAAGCAAATAAATAATAAACAAAAACATAATCAACAACAACAATCGTATATGTAATATGTAAGTCAAGATAGGGTCTTTGTACATAATATGTTATATTTACCCTAATTTGTTTTAATATTTGGGATTAATGCAATATACCTTATATCAAGGTTTTTTTTTCATTTTTTTGCTATAGCCACACTAGCATCCATCCACATGAGGTTTAAGAAAGTTTAGCCAAATTTGGCTACAAGACATGTAGGACAATAGAAAAAAATTAATCTTGTTGTTGTTTGGTGACTTGCAAAAGTAGGTGTTTTAAATTTTGGCAATTTTGTTTTTAAAATCTTGCCCTTTTTACAATTAAAAAAGTACATTTGTAAAGGACACAACCCTTTAAAAAATTCACATTTTGGTGAATTTTCACACAAAAAAGAATGCCTATATTAATTATATATTAGTTTTGATAATAAACTTGATATTATTTTTAAACCAATTTAATTATAATTTTTACCCAACCACCAATATATGGGACCATACTATGCTTTCACTCACATAATTTTCCAATTCAAAAAACATTTCCCAAGCACATGGTTTTCATGTTTCTTCTAGGTTTCTATTGGTAGTCTTCTTACCAAGTCTTTCAAATGTTTATTCACAAAAGGAACCAAACTTTAAAAACCACTTTTATTTTCTCCATGTTCTTCATATGATGCTTATGTTTAACCATTATAAGGAACATGGAAAAGCCATTTAACAAAATTGTTTCATGATTAAACTTTTGTTTGATTTAAAACATGTCTTCAAATACAAAGGTTGTTACTTCAATTATTATTATACATAACAAGGCCATTTTTGTTAACATATATTTTTTAAACAAAACATATTTCTACAATCTTTAATTGTGTGTATAATTATTTTATATTAAATGAATACATGCACCCTTTCATTTTTGAATTTGATATCTTCACAATTGCATTATTGGGACCCTTGTGGTCCTTCCATTTGGGTGCGGGTACACACATAGGAGCCAAGAACCATGTTGGATAGTGGTGAAAATTGTGAGTTTTTTTACATATGTTTTTTCTTGACATTTTAAAATTATGTTAATCATTCCAAGTTGTGATAAATGATTAATGTGAATGTTGGAAAATTCAAATTAAAAATTCATGAAATTAAATTTTGGGTTTTGGATTTAGTAAAAGACTTTTGAACTTGAATAGGTGTTGTGTTGGATTGTGGTTAATTTTACAAAGGACTAGGTGAATGACTATTGTAATAACATAATTTTGATGATTAAAAAATTTAGATGATAGCAACCTACTACCCACATTCAAAAAAACATTCACAATTTCAAAGATATGAAATTTTAAAATTTTAAAAATTCAAAATATTTTTCAAATTTTTGAATTTTCAAATGTCCTTTACTACATGTAAATGTAGTGTAATGTGCATGACATAAATAAACAAAGTTGTAGTTTATGATAGAAGAAACAAAAGCCTGAAGTAATTAACATATTTTGGTATGATTCAAAATTATGATAAAATTTCAAGTAGAAGCGCATAATCTAGCAAAATTTACACACTTTGAAAAATTCATATTTATTCAACAATGATTAACACAAAACATGTGATCTTTTGGGGCAAATATATTTATTTTTAATAATTACAAAATCTTTCATTCAAAATCTTTCATATGAAAAAGTGTAAAAAAGACTAAAAAAAACTCATAGTCCTTTTGTAAAGTAGTCTCGTTGGCTCCTTTGCGTGTACCTGCACCCATTTAGCACATGTACCTATTTCAAATCTAGTTTTTTTTGCCCTCATAGTTCAAATGGGTAAATTTTTTTAAGGTGGACCAAAAACAACACATGAGGATTTTTCAATAATACGTTATTGTAATGTATTTTGTTAGTGCTAAAAAAGTTATATTATTGGAAATCTATGTGTAGGGAAAAATAATCATTCTTTCCTCAAAAATTAACTATGTTGGCACATCATAAACGTCCTAAAATATAAGATTTTTTGAAAATAAAATTATGTGATTTTCACAAAAACAATGTCCAAATGACTAAATAATATTTTTCATAAAATTACCTGTAATAAGTCTTTATATTTCAATATGCAATGTTGAAAATGGTTTGGAAACCCTTATTTTGAATTGCTTAATTTTTTTGAGATCAATAAATGAGTCCATCATTACAAATTTTGAAAATTGTGAATCCATAAAGGCATTTTTTGTGTATTATTACACTGCATGCCATAAAATTGAAAAGTTCCCCATTTGAAATGTTTAGATTGTTTAGATTTGGTTTTTATTTCTTTCAAAAAGAAAATGTAATTGAAATCATTATGTTGATTCCCTTTGATATATTTATTATAAAAAATGCATGCACCATACATTTTAATTTGTAGACGTGTAAAGAAACCCCCGTTCAAAGATTTTATTGACATTAAAGATATTTGTAAAATAAAAGAAACACAATATTGATATTTTAAGTTTGGTCACTAAAGGGGTTAAGATTTTTAAAAATTGTAAAAAAATGCATTGCATTCAAATGAGGGATGAAAACATGATGAAATTCAAATTACATTGAAATTTGTGGTAATCTAAGTTTGAATCTTTTTTTTCTTGTGTACCTTCATTACTACTATGCTTAAATTGCTACCATAACTATTTCAAATTTCATGCATTTGATCCTATGGTGTTGGATTTAACCCTTGATTCAATAATAAAAGAAACACTTTGCGAATAACAATGTTTAAAGTTGAAATTGGGGTAAGAGTGAAATGAGGACGAAAAGGAAAAATCAAATCATAGATTTATTTATTTTGTTTGCAACTACCCAAATGTGATGGCTAGGAACACTTTACAACCAAATTGGTAATTGTACATTAAAAAAAGGTCCATAGGAAGTTTATTAATTATGGATGATGCATTGAAGAAAAAAAGGTGAAAGAAACAATGAACATGGAAATGGTGATAAGAACATGTAATACCTTATGCACTCATAATGATTATTCCATTATAAACAAATGAAGTCTACTACAACATATATTTTAACATCTATCCTTATAAGTTTCATTTATCGACCACCTTGCTTTTTAAAATCTCTAATAAATCATTTAAATGATCACATGAGGAGTTCACAACCTCCACCTTGCTACATTATCATACCATTTAGTTGTTTACTTCCCATCAAAGTGCCAAAAAAATTCATTATTGTGAGAGGATTTGGAAGTTGTACTTACAGTTTAAAGTTAAGTTATAACGTTGCAACTTTGTTCATGTCATACCTTGTGCATAGATTCATAGTCAAGGACTTTCGCTTCCTCCATTTGTCCTTCATGATGAAAGTTACGTGTAAGTAAAATTGTAAGTAAAATTTAGTGGAGATCTTCAATGTGTGCACTTTGGTTTTTTATCCAATTATCTTTTGATAAATTCAAAGTTGCAACTTCTTCAAATTTTCATCCTTCATGGTGGAAAGCTACACGCCAACAATTCTAAACTATAAATTTAATATCATAGAGATCCTCAAAAGCAAAAACACAATCAACATTAAATGATAAATTTAATACCAAATAGAACTTCAAAAGCAACTACAGGACTGCACCAATTGTTTAAACAAGTGGCAAAAGCAATGTTTAATGGAATTTTGGTTAGTAAAAACCAAAGAAAAAAAACTATGTGTTCTTCTTTGGTCTTTTGTTTTTGGGGAAAGGAATTGTTATAGAAATGAAGATGAAATGATATGTTTTTTTTTCCCACTTTTACAAGTAGAGCTTTTAAAGAAGCTTTTCAAGACCAGAATTATTTTCTAAAATTCAAACGAACTAGTTTTCAAAAGCCTCCCTCAACTAGAGAGAATTTTTAACCTTTACGCTTCAAAAATCTTTAATCCATCGTAGTGGCACAAGATCATAGATCACAATTTCCAATTGACTCTTTTGAAAGCAACTCCCTTCAGCAAGATTGCGCTTGCCATGTTGAGTTTTCTAGAAGCAACTTGTCCTTTGAAATAGGTAGCAAAAACATATTTGGTCTTTGGTGGTTTAGGTGTTTTTAATCTTTGGTAAGTAGTAGGGGGGAAAAAAGTCCTCTTGTAGTTCAATAGTGACAATCAGAGGCCAATTTTCTTTAATGGTCAACAAAAAATTTTGGTTACGATGGAAATACATTGTGATATTCTCTCTTCAATGTTTGTGGATAACCATGCAGATTTGTGTAAAAAAAAGTAGGGTTATGATTGACTTGTGTGGACCTTAGGGTTTCGAAAAGGTTAAAAACATGCATACTTTTTTTTTTTTAAAACAAAAAACCACAAAAATGGATTGTGTTTTCCTTTACAAACCACTATGTTTGGGTAATTATTCCATTAAAAGGTTGAATTAGGGGGTTTTTTTTACGTTTTGTTTTTTTTTCTTTTGAATCTGGTCTATGACATAGGTGGATTGTGGGACCCAAGCCACAAGGGAAAGCAATTGGGAATAACAACACCTCATATTAAAGGTTCCTTATAAAACAAATAAAAGCCATTGTAACATTAAATACATACCTTGTTGAATCACCTAACCAACCAACTAACCAAAAGCGTTGTAGTGCATCTTGCGAATGTGTGAAGGCATGTTTTCCACTTCAAAGTTAAGTATCATTTGAAACTTTGTTGTACATAATTTCTGAAATAGATTGGGATCTTTATGAAGAGGGTATCTAGTCCACTATAATTGTTATTTAAAAAACTTTTGTGGTTGGTTTTTTAGTTTTATGATTCCCTAGGAGGTATCCTATCTTTTTTCTTCCAATTCATTTAGTCTTGTATGTTTGGTTTTGTAAATTGAAGATTACCACGTAACAATAAGAAACCTTTAGAAAGTGGGGCATCTACTCTTAGTAAACATCTTTCTTCATGGGCACAAAATGTCCCATGTCCCCTATTTCATCTTGTCTTATGAAACCTCGTAGCTCCCATCATCCATTTGCTTTACCATGCACCACCACAAACTTATTTTCCACCCCATCTCCCATGCAAACCATGAACCACCCATTAGATCCCCCTCCCTTTAATTCCCTTTACTAGCCCCTAACACTTTGTGTGAATATGGGCCCCCAACCTTACACTTTCCCAAACCCCCTTAATCTTGCGCAAGTAAGACCTTCCCCCCTTTTCACTCTATCGGCCCCTAGAGTTGCCCATGATTAAACCTCCCAACCTACCCTTATTTCTTTAACACGTTTGTGACCTTCACCTAAAATCTTTTGCCCCACTTGTGGGCACTAATTCTCCAATCAAGGCCCAAGGTTAACTCGTCATTAATGTTTTTGCTAACCATTTAATTAATCTAAGCCAAACCCTTGTGACCATCCCAGATCAATACCTTCCCTTGCTCCCACCCCGCATGCATAAACTTAAACTTGGATTTCGTCATTAGATGTCCTCAAATCCTTTCATTTAGGCTTTTGTTTTTTTCGATTATACAATTGCATCCCTATTGCTTTCAATGTGATATACAAATGGTGTTTTGTTTTTCATTAGATAAGCTGACATAGAACCCCTATGATATGGCAATTTGGCACTTACTTTTCTTGTTACCCCAATGATGTCTCGTTTCGTCCCTTCATGTAAGAGCAACATGGCATAGGGTAACACATATTCGACTTAAACACTTTCTAGTAAACAACTAGGAAAAATTGTAGGAGTTTTTTTTGCGAGCCCAAGTTTTGGCGACAGGTTTGAATGTAATGCCTATTCCCCAACATGATCGTCAAGTTTAAAAACATTTTCTTCGTAGTTTAATTCTTGGACGTGCAAAAGAATATTTTTAAATTACTTGCCCTTTGGCACCATTGTCCTTTGCACCCATGTCCTCCAACACGACCTAAACTTTCATTGCATTACACCTTGAATCAAATGGCTATTTCTTGGTTTTCTTAAAAGATTATGAACCAAACCGAGACTTCGAACTTTTTTTTTATTCTTTCAAATTAGCATTCTAAGACATGCTGCATCTATTGGCAAGTGGATGGTTTTTTAACACCTTCAAAATTATTTTCACCCAAACGATTCAGTGAATGGATTATTTCAATTGTTTCAACTTCATTATCATATCTCATAGGGTCACATTCCACCTTGAATTGCACATGTCCTTAGAGTAGCCCGCCTTAGCCATGACCAAGCCTTTACGTGGAGTTTGTCCCATTACAATGAGGGAAACATTATATTAATTCACAAGTCATTATTTGTGCCTTCAATTCCACAATGCCTTGCAACACATTTTTCCTCGCATTAATTCAAAATTACAACTAAAGGCAATTGTGAAATAATAATTTATGGCATCAAATGCACCTTGCACCTTCACCCCAATTGGGTTATTTAGTTGGATGTGGCCAATGCCTTCAATTTGGTGTCAAAAAAGGTCATATTTCAAAAACTTTGTGTAATAAGTGGAGACATCATACAACTCATCCCTTTTGTTCATGCATTTTATGCATTTGAGCCCTCCTTGTTTTATAATCATTGTAATTGTGAAAGTGATGTCATAGCCATCCCATCTGCCATGGGAACCTGACAAAGTGATCCTTTGGGAAGGGCATTATTCATTTTAGCCCACTTTAAGGCTTTATGTTTTACAACTATTAGTTGTTTCCCTTCTTGTTTATTTCCATGCATTGCAAATGATATTCACATCATAGGTCCCCCTCCAATTATAAACCCTGCATATGAACATTTTAAAACCAAATTCCATGCAATAAGTCTTTTTATCCAACTTTAGAAACGTGGACTAGGGTCACCTTTTGGCCTACGACCTGATTTCATTAGTAGAAAATTTCAAATATATGATTGAATTTATGACTAATATTTCAATCATATAAAAAAAAAAAGACTAATAACCCTAAAGTCTACGAACAAGTTGTTTAGGATAATAGTCATTTAGGACATGATGTGGCAAATATCACCCATTAGTCATTAAAAACATATATGAAATCATTAATGGTAGTTTAATTATTTATTATTATCATAAATTGGACCCAAAAACTTAGGGAAAATTATTTTTAAATTTATAATATTTATTACTATATATTTATTGTATATAATATAAATAATGAAATATATTTTTAATTCAATATTTTTAATTTCATTATTTCCCATCTTATCAATTGTTGACATGTGTCACCACCTGAACTAAGTTAAAAACCTAATATAATGGATAAGTAGACTACCTAATTTACTTACTTAAGCTCATTTAAGTAACCATTTAACTTAAGTAGTTTGGGTAGGTATGAATTATTATTCAGTCAATATTTCAATGTTGACCACAATGCATGTCATTTGTGAAGTTTGATTTTTTGGACCCCAAGGATGGAATTCAATTTTTTTACTACCAAGTCACCCCACTTGTTGTGTAAATAATCTAATGTTTATCCTACTAAAACCATATTTCATTTAAACATTACAGAAAATTTCAAATTTAATAATTCGTATCTTATTGATAATTTGTTGAAATGAACAAATCGAAAATTTATTCATGAATTTCCTTCAATAATGTACACAATATTATATATATATATATGTAAATTTAATTCAAAAAAAATTATTTGAATTTTTTTATTGAATAACATTTCAGTGACAATATTTTGGAAAAATTAAATTCAAACACATGATTTGTAAATGGAAAAACCTTTATGGTTAATACATGAATAAATAAAATATATCTTTTATAAACCTTCATTTGGTTTAGAAATTTATATTATAAAATTTTGCTTCCAATATATCATAATTTTACTAATAATTTTCAATTTAAACACATGAATCCATATAATTTATCCAAATAAAATATTTATTAATGGATCATAAATCAATTATATCTATACATGTAATCGTAAAATATTAATCATATTAAATATGAGGTATAAATTTAATCTAAATATTTGTATTTATATTTTTAATAATAATCAATTTATATTAAAATATTAACTAATTTTCTGGAAATTTTAAATTTTATTCATTTTTACACATATATTTTAATATAATTGTGTAGTAATATATTTTTACACATGTAAAGTAGATTTATTTATTTATATACATATATTATATAAATGTTTAGTTAAATTTATGATAAAATTTTAATGTATAAATAAATTATATATTTCCCACATCTTACATTTTTTTTTAAAAATTGAAATAAATTATCATGAATTAGCATATTTTTACCATTAAAATTTATTTCAATGTATGATATTTAATTTAATCACATTGAATATTTAAAATGGATGATATATCAAGTATATATATATATATATATATATAATAAAGGTTTTTATATTACCTATATGTATAATATTAATCAAAATCAATTTTTTACATGTAGTTTATAATGTCCATTTATACTCATATTAAATTACTAATAGTCATTTTTGAATCATTGTAAAATAATTGTATGATCACATTGTTTTTATAATGGCACATCATTTTGTCCACATCAATTTCATAGTTATTCTTTAATCATATTTGAAATGAATTTATTTTAGTCGCATTTTCAAATAATATCCTTGACATCCATGTCATTTTGTCATCAATCATGGATGTTGTATGGATGAAAATTTGTAATGAAAAAGTGATGTCATTTCTTATTACCACATTATCATCTATTAATCAAATGCACCATTAATATATGATTATAACTTTTTCCACATAAGATTTAAAGTAATATCCTATGACTATAGTCAATTTTGTAGTCATTCAAGACATCTAGTCATTAATTTTTTGGTTGTAAAGGATAATTTTTTTTTTAATGTTTCAACATCCCATCTTAGTTTACCACCCCCATTAAAAGGTATTAAAATTTTGGGGGTTCCATTGGGCACCTCATCATTCACATCATCCTTCATTAAAGATGTCATGTTATAGAATATTCAACATATTCAACTTTTTTTTGAATGAATGATGTTTAAATAACCTTTGGAATTTTAATTCATTGTTTTGTGCAACAACCATCATATCTTTTACGATACACACCTTTTTCGTCCACCTTCATAAAGTCTTTTATTTCTTTTGACTCTTCCTTCTTTCAAATGTTTAGTTGTTTTTTGGGTCTAGGATCTTTTGATAGTTGAAAAGAACTTTTACTTGTAAACAAACCTTTCTCTTAATAACTTTTGGTGGCATTGAGTTCATATCGACAATCACCATCCCCAAGTAGCCTATTCAAAAAGTTGGGCCATTGTAACTTCAATCATAATTGTTAGGTTTATGATTGATTAACATCTCTTCTTTTTTGAAACATTAACACGATTTAACGACACCTCAAGGTTACATTTCATCTTCTATTACCCCTAGTTTGTGTGTGTCTTCTTCCATTTGAATAACTCATTAAGTAACAAATGGTTCAACTTCAAAATTCTATCTCGGAACATCTCCACCATCATACCCTTTCCAACATGCTCTTCGATGGGATATTTAAGGCACATCATGTTTGAATTTTATTATGTTATAGTTTAGGGATGGGTGTTTGGTTTACAGTTCAACCAATTTTCCCAACATTTTGATTATCTTCCCTAATTTTTTTCACAACGTTTTGAACAGGACTTGGACTACCTCATCCTTCAATTGTAATATCTTTCGATGCATGTGCACACATCTTATTGACCTTATGAGTATTCATTTTTTACGTTGCAGTCATGGCAATGAACGCAAAGGAATCCATGATGTAATTCATGACACCTTTATTGTTATTGTGTGAGATGATGGCTTCCACGTGGGATGAAAACAATTACATGCATTTCCTTCAACCATGTTCAATTCCTTTTGTCAACAAGTTGACATTATATTTATTAAAGATGGCATTTGCATTTTAGTTGACATTGTCATTATTGACCCAATGCAAACAAATTTATTTCTTTGATCTTACGCAACTCAAAGATTTGCTACCTTTGATGCGATTCAAACCAAAGAAATGAGTTATCACGATCGACACCCAACTGATAAATTCCTCCCTTTAGCGATTGAAAATTTGGATGTTTACACAAACAAGTTGATGTGTTTTTACATGATTGTGCCAATGCCATTTGGAGTTTGAAAGTGCCAAAAGGTCCTTTTCTTTTTCTCTTGGTTACTTTTTTTCATCAAAACATTTCAATCACATTGCAAAAAATGCAAACATCCTCCATTTTAAAGTCGAACGATTGTTATAAACCTAACCACTTTTCGATTTCTACCCCTTCAAGAAACACCTCCCATCACCATAGCCGACCTACTACAAGTAGTCGATTTTTGACATGGAGAAATACAATTGACTTGCTCTAGGTGATCAATTTTTGATTTGGAGAAATTTTGACATTCAATTTGAACTCATTTGATGTCTTGTAAATTCTTTGTACATTTTCCAAATCTAAGATGTATTTATTTTGTACATTTTCCAAATTTAAGATGTATTTGTAAATAAAGTTTTGCAAGGTTGCATCATTTTCCCTTCTTTCCTTATCAAGAAGAACTAGTGTAACCTGTGTTGTTGGGCAAAGTGTGAACACATTGAGGGTTCAACTGATTTTTCCTTCCAAACCCAATTTTGGTAATTTGTTTGAATTTTCTGCAACAAAATCCACTCCAAAATCAATATCTTCCACACTTTAGCTCTAAAAATAGTGAAATAAACTCTATTAAATCTGAATTGTTGAGGGCTTACCAACAATACCAATAACGCCCCCAAATTCCAATACAGTTTTCAGTTTGATTTTACTTAGTTTTCATTGAAAAAATGATTCAACAATCAATAGTTTAGGGTTTAGGGTTTAGGCCATGATGACTTCAAACTGCTGCTACAAAACAGCTTCACCCATTCCAAAACCCTAGCACTCTGGCAACCAATCAACCCTAGTATCTGAAACCTTAGCGTTTGAAACCCTAGCATCTCCTCGTCGTCCTATTCTTGTCTTGTTAGTTTTGGTGATATGCATGCGGCGAGTGAGAGATTTTCTGACGGTTTTTTTTGTTCTTTTCCCCCAGTCGGAAGATATACAACAGGTTGTTGCTGCGGTGAGATTTTGAATAAATCGAGTGCCATGAAGTAGGATCGAAGCGATGGCAGTGGAGCTCAAGTTCTCCAGAGTGGATCGAGTATATCGGCCACCGGTAAAGAATTCAAATCCCCACCCCCCCACCCCCTGCTCAGGCCTTGGGATCTTTGCTTGTTTCTCTCTCTTGAGAACCGAAAGCCTACCTTTGTCAATGGCTTCAAGCTCAAATCCTTCCAGGCTACTTCAATTCCATATACCATTGCAATGTTTCTGCTCTCCACTTTCTCTTGTACAGAGATCAATCCGAGGTAGGTTTCTGCATTACTGCCATGATAAGAAGCCATTTCCAAGCAGATCAACCCGAGGTTTCTGCATGACTGCCATGATAAGAAGCCATTGCCAAAAGAGATCAAGTCTTTTAGGACAAGACTTCAATCAAAAACTGTGACACATAGTCGTTGTCAAGCATCTTTGAACACTTGGAGGTTCTGTCATATCAGGGTTGGGCATTGTGGATTTGATTCAAGTTGTTGGTATCCTCCTTGGAATCAACGTTTTGCAGGATGTTGTGGAAGGGACAGTTTTGATCATCACTCCTACAAGTATAACACATCAAGGTGTCCGACTCATTGCCACTGGCACCATCATGCTACAGGTGGGTTACTCTCTGTGTACTTGTGTCTTTTGTCGCAGATGCTTCCTTCTTTCTTTCCATTTTACACTCTTGTCGTGTAATTTTTTCTGTGTAACAATTGTGTTTGTGAAGATCATGACAAATCATGGTGTTCTTCAAATGCGAGCTTGCAACTCCGAGAGCTTGTGTCTACAACTTATGACAGATTTCTTTGAATCTAATGCTGGTGCTCTTCAAATGCTGGCAGTTGAAGTGGTTGTGTCTGCAATTTAGGACAGAGATTTCCTTTGAATCTCTTTCTTTCCATTGCTTGGAAATTCAAAGCTTTGACATGAGATATCCTGGATAAGATCATAGAGAAAGTATGCAGTGTTGAGTTCCTGGCATGAGTTGAGGTTCAACATTTCGGGCTGTTCTTGTATATAATTTTGTTGGTTCCTGAACTTCCAACCTAACAATCGTGCAATTGCTTGTGGATAGTTGAGTGCCAGACAAGTGGGAGTCTTTGAGGCACTCTACAGCTCTGTCAAACCTATTCAGCTTATGTGAGTATATGACCCTGCATGTAAAACACTTGTGGCTTTTGCTTTGACAATGCTTCACCTCCTGGAACTGGCTGTTGTCTTTCAAGTTAAGTTTACAGTCTCTTGTTGGTCTTGAACTGCTACCATTATGAAGTTGGGTTAGAGTGTGATCAAGTTGGGAGGCTCTCCAAATGTAGGAACAAGACTATTGACATCAGTCCAGCTGGGAAGATTTCATCGGGAAAAACAGAGGTGAGTTTTTCCATTTTTGTCCTGAATGTTTGTTTGAATTGGTTTTGGTTGCAACGTCATAGGTGGGAGAGATTTCTGTTACTCTTGACACTAAGAGTCATGAACAGTGGCAACTGTTTTTGGACCTTTATTGTTGTATGGTGTGAGAAGATATTGGGACTCTTGATTGGCAGATGTGGTAGCCATTGATGGACTGTCCTTGTGACTCTCAGATGTCATAGACAGTCCAAGAGAACTGTGAGGTTATGCAATTCTTCTCACTCATGTACAGTGGTTTGTGGCAGTTTCCCTTCCACATTGCCCTGGAGCCACCCAAGGGAGGACTGGTTGATAGCCTGTATGAATCCTATCATGGTGCCTATGTCAACATCCAGGTTCCTTGTTTATCTATTTTTTGGTTTCCTAATGGTCTGCTTGAGGATGCGTTTCTTTCAATCTTTATGGATATTCCACTTTTCCCTTCTTGTGTACTGCCTACTCTTCCCCCTCTTACCTCTTCTCTCCTGGTGGAAAGCTTGTGTCTTTCTTCTAGTGTTGCTGAAGGAAAGTTGCTGGTGTATATCAAGTCCCTGGCATCTGCAGTGTACTTATTGTAAGCAGTAGATTGTACAAAGTGTAAGATTGTCCTCATAGTCTCCTTCCATATCTCTAGACAGGCCCATAGCATGTCCTCATCAGAAAATATTTCTTGAATCAATCTTGAGAACATTAGATCTGTCTGTGATGCCTCCTGATGCCAAATATGGTAGTGCAGAGAGGTACAGTAAGATGTCATCAATTCTTTTGTCCCTGCCTTTAGCCATGTTTCTTGCAAGGAAAGAGACTGATATTTCTTTTTCATACTGGGTTGCAGTACTCAGTAGGGGTTGAGATATCAAGAGGGTATTTGATGCGACCCATTTCCTCTACAGCTGAATTTATTGTGGAGGGTCAAAGAGGTGTGGAGCAGCATTCCTCCTTGTGATTCATATTTCAGACTTGAGAGGATGACCTCAAGCTTTTCTGCTTCCAGATGTCTTTGATAATGAACAACAAGAAACCCAAAAGAGGAATGTCATATTTGCTTAGTATTGATGATTCTTTAGGTACTAATGCAGATCGAGTACCTCGAGCTCGTGTGGCACCAGAAGCAGTTAATTTCTACATCACGCAGGACACACAAAAGCACATTCTTGCTCCAGTTCTTCGCTCAGGTGAGTTCCAGCAGCATGGGGTGTTCCCTCATAATTCCCATAAATCTGGAACAAGAGGGTTAGCAGTCCCACCTTAGGCCTGTTTGAAGACATCTAGTATGAGGCTGTTGGGCGTATCATGTGTCTTCAGTGGTCTTATTGTTAATTTCATGGTTGAATTATTATGTACTGTGCTTGGGGGAAAGCAGGAGGTTTTCGGATCACTGGCCGAGTTGCAACCCGGTGTGCACTATCAGAACCTATAACTGGGGAGTTAACTGTTGATAGTTCTACTGTTCCCATACGCTCAATTGACCTTCAGCTTTTGCGAGTGGAATCTGTTAATGCTGGTGAGAAAATGGCAACAGAAACTTCTGAAATTCAGAGCACACAGGCAAGATATTCATACCCTTGTCCCTTGAATCTTATTTCATTGCTCTTGGCAAGATAGCTGATATTGGCATATATGGGTGGCTCTGAACTTTGCCATTGGATCTTAATGAGAGTGGAAATTGCTGTTGTTTACTCTCGGACACACACAATTTTTGCTTGTCTTTTGAGACTCTATTGTCCTCCTGGACATTGCAGTCATGAAGCCACGGCTGGCTTAACCTAGCTGACAACTACTTGAACCCTCTCTTGTATCATAAGAACTTCCAAATCTAGTGCTCCTCATTCCTATGTCACTTGTGATTTTGTTAGGTTGCAGATGGTGATATTTGCAGGGGACTTACAATGCCTATCTACATGGTTCTTCCACGCCTTTTCACATGTCCTACTCTTTCTGCTGGGTATGTGAGTGAAATGATGGATTCAGCAGTTGCTCAAGTAATGGTCTGCAATAGGCATCATTATGTCAAGTGTGGAAAAATCTGAGTTGCAATTTAGGTTGTGAACCAGTTGGTTAAGACATTGAATCCTGATTTGCACATGCCTAGAAGTTGGTTTTTATGAAGTCTCAGGTACATCAAAGCATGTGTTTCCTACCCTTCCAGATGAACTGTTGTCAAATTTATTGTGCTATTTTAATGGCAGTTTGCTGTCCATGGTGTGTGCAGAGCATTCTCCTTGGAGTTTGAGCTGTGTATTGTTGTCACCTTTGACATAGGACTGTCAAAGCATGCAGTACACACTGAGGCTAATGCTTCCAAACAAGCGGTATGTAATGTCTTTTAAGGCAAGGAATAATAATACTGGCACAAAGAGTAAATTTTTTTTTTCAAAAGAAAAATTCCATTCAGGTCATGAGATTCTGTTCTTCTGTACATAATTCAAGGCATCAAAAGCATGCCAATATTCAATGTGTAGATTGAAAGTACCTCGTTCAGAGATTTTTACACAACTTCAGCTTGGGTGGTGCTTTTTCCAGATGGCATATGAAAATCTCCCATTGAGGCTTGTGCGGACTTGAACTAGGTGTTTATGGTCACTCATCCTAACTCCTACTGCATGACATCTTTGAAGAGGGAAATGAGGTTTTAAGTTGAGATTGTTCAATATGGACATTTTGTACAAAGGCATTGTGATGGAGTACATCTGAGCTTCACTGATATACTTCACCAATTGCCTCTGTCCTTCTCAACAAGAAGAGGCAAAAGAATTGCAGGGACATGAAGATACTGTTCTTGGAAAAAGATGAAAGGCACTTAGCATGCATGCAATGACGTGGTATCCAGAGGATAATCATTCGTTTTGACTTGTTCTATTGTAGTCTGTGCTATCATTGGGTCAGTCAGTTTTTAAGCAGTCAATTCATCTCTCTTTAAAACTGTACAGTCTTAATGGTTAATCTTTACCTCAACATATGAGTTTGATTTTTAAATTTACAGTTGTATCATGCCAGAAATCTGTGCTTAATGGTGATACTGAAAATTTAAATCAAGTTTGAATAAAGTTTTAAATTCTTGCTCCAGTTTTTGCTAAGATTTTTCAATTCTTAAGTTCATTGCTGTTTGAAGCAAGAAGTGGAATATATTTGAAAACTTGTGCAATTTCTTCTCCTTACTGTCTCTCGTATTTTTATGGTGTGAAAAATAAAGCCCAATCTTCGGTGCAATTCAAGCTTTGCTTCACTGTACATATGTGTTTTATCACCATAGCCCAGTAGCTTATTTCTTTATGAAAAAAACAGCACAAAGTTGAATGATCTGGACTAACCAAAGTTGGAACACAAGTGATTCAATTTGAGAGTGAGCAGGCTATACTAAATGATAGCTGTTAGCATTCTTGGAGGATT
>Ga0116229_10005616_pt1 | contig 20381 bp, 9 predicted proteins | sample S1TSphgellanicum_3_FD_87313 | JGI IMG/M metagenome (GOLD analysis project Ga0116229, IMG submission 87313) | Host-associated microbial communities from peat moss isolated from Minnesota, USA - S1T2_Fc - Sphagnum magellanicum MG | ecosystem: Host-associated > Plants > Peat moss > Unclassified... | reverse complement strand
CACCATGGAGGTCTCAACATGAGGCCTATTTCACACAAGTATTTCACCCCAAGGGGCATGTCACTCAACCCCACCCTAAAGAGGTCAACATCCTCATTGGCATTCAATGAATATGTCACCCTTTTATGATAAGCACCTTTATTAATTTGTCACCCACTTACCACAAGTTATTTAAAAATAGCTACTAATTCTTGGCTTTAATTACATTCATGTGAAAGTTCATGCTTTGTCATTGGGAGGATCTTAAACATCTTTTATGTCCATCTACACCATCCTTTGTGGCAACTTAATACCTCATGTGTTACACCCTTATGGTGTCATCCTCTTGTTTTGGGCTTCCTTCATTCAAAGGTTGATCCTATGTTTAGGTTTTTTTTCGTTTGATGACCCCAACCACCACATTTGGGAACAAACTCATAAATGAGTCAATAGATAGTGTCAAGATGGGCTTACACGACTAGGAGCTCCTTTACCCTTTATGGACATGGTTCACAACACCATGCACTGGAAACATCATTCCCACAAACTTCTTTTCAGTTTAAAGGCATGTTATTTAATCTACATGAGCCATTACCTTGGCCTTGCCTAGCCAAACCCTTGAGGTTTTTCTTTTGAATCCAACCCCAAGGTTCATTTCCATTGACTATTATTGTTTCAATCCCCCTTCCATTTTGTCCTTCTATGGATTTGCCTTACACCATCTAACCTTCATCACATTTGTATGTAAATGTGCTTCTTCTCTAAAGCTTGAGGTTTTTCAACGTCTCACCTTCATTTTTGAAAGTCAATGTCCCTATTGACAACACTTAGGAGCTTTGTGCTTGCTCCTTTTAATCTTCATCTCTATTTTGTGGACCTTTTTTAATTGAAACTTCTCCACCATTTTTGGTAGATGGTCCAAGTGCCCTGGTTTTACCCACTAGGATTCCTTACAGTGGCACCCTTTCCACTTGACTAGGTATTGCTTGCCTTTTTATTTAGTTTATTTCACCCCAAGATACATTCAACCTCATTTACCAACATGTGCCCTATGAAATCATATCTGGGGTGGTAGGTTTGCATCCTATCATTACATCTTTCATCTTGTTGAATGGAACATGTATTTAATTAATTTTGGACTTCAAATTTGTCCAAAAGTAACCATTAACAATTCAACATATCAAGCAACTATCCCAAATGGCTTCAATTTGAACCAAATGGCCACTTGGTCCATTGCATTACAATTAATAAAACACAAACATTTGAATTAAAATTAGGTGGCCACCTAATCCTTTGCAACACAATTAATAAAAGCTAATTATTTGGATAAAAATCGAATGGTTTTTGGTCCTATGTAAAACAACTAATAAAGAAAAAATGTTTGGATTAAAATTAGGTGACCACCTAATCCTTTGCAACACAATTAATAAAGGCCAAATGTTTGGATTAGAATCAGGTGGCCGCCTAGTCCTTTGTAATGTAATTAATAAATAAACATATGTTTAAATTATAACCAAATGGTTTCTAGTCCTTTGTAATGCAATTAATAAAAAACAAATGTTTGGATTAAAATTGAATAGCCACATGGTCCTTTACAACATAATTAATAAAAGCCACATGTTTAGATTAGAATCAGGTGGCCACCTAGTCGTTTGCAAACTAATTTTTAACAATTAATAATTAGCACATTTCCAACATTGAATATGGAATATCCAGGATCCAAAAATTTCAATTTCTTATACATAAACTAAATAAAAGTTTGTTTCATGTGTTCAATGTGTCATTTCAATAAAAGAAAAACTATCAAAATATTAAACTACGAGTTTTCAAACACTAAAGAGGTCATTGTCAAACAATAAAATACACAAAAACATTTGCATTATTTTTGAAATAGGAACCTAATTGGACAACACTACTTTTTGCCTTTTAAAGCTACAAACGTAGTCATATGGTCTACAAACAATATTTCGAACCCACTGCAAAAAAAACTTAATAATTGAATCCTATAACTAGATATAGGATGAATGCACATGAACAATTAAAATAAACTTGAAAGGTTCAAAATGGATCACACCTAAAGTAAGTTGAGTACTTATATAATTTTTGTTTTTTTTTCCATGTATTGCATGAACCGAGAATAATGTGGGGAAGATGAATTCAAATGTGGCTTAGAATATTTAATGATTATCTCAAAAAACATTCACATTATACTTGCAAAAGGTAATCCAATCAATGTTGCCCACAATTGAAATGCAAAATCCAACCATCGATTTTTATTGTTGAACAACTTATGTCCTTTAAAAGACTCAATAAAAGACCATTACACTTGGAATTTCAAAGAGCCTTGCTTGGGTCATTGTTAATGAGCAACGTTTGATCTTCTTTCACATAAGGTAGTCCTTGAAAAGCAAAATACAAATTATTTAAATCTTTAAGGTAATAATATGTTACAAATGTGAGTTGAATTGATGTCATGCAGGATTATTCACACCCCCAAATGAAAAAAAATTGATTAATCAATATTTGCAATAATTAACAAAATAATTTTTTTGAACTTCCATGATGTCCTCCACCAACCACTAGTAGAAATTGGCCAAAATGTGACCACTCCATTTGTGATTACATGTGACTATTAATCATTTGCATATACCTTTGGACATTTTTGCAACTATTTCTTGTGTTGGTTATATTTACAACTACACTACAATTACTTTGCAACTATTTTGGTTATCATCCACAAAAAACAACTTATGTCCCATAAGTTGCAAATGTGACCAATTTAATTGCAAACCTATGAGTATGTAAATAGTGTTACAATAATAATCACTTAATATTATTTTAATTGTTAAATATTAATATTAATACTGATTATTAACTATAAAAATGAAAAAATAATGGGAATAATTATAATAAAATAGTTAACCTAGGTTAGGCTCTATATTATTCAAATTTTAAAATTATTATTTAATATTTCAAATTATTAATTGCTGAATATTTCAGTTATATATTCATTTATTTGGTTACAAAATATTAATTAAATTTTTAGGTGGTTAATTAGTCACTTACCTACTTAATTATATAATTTACAAAAAATTAAACGAGGATAAAAATATGGGATAAAATTTTTAATTGCAAGTAGCTTGCAATTAAAAATGTTTAGTCTCTACTTTGAGGAATGAAATAACTATTTTTTCAGTTACGTTTTGTTTTAATTTGTAGTAATATGATGACATTTTGTAAGAATTGTACATAGATTTTTTATTTTCATCTGTACCCGTTGTTATTTTTGAAACTTGTTGAAAAAATTAAAAATTAAAAATTGATGGGAATATTTAAAAACATGTTAACATTTGGCTCCCACATAATGGAGATCAGAATTTATAAGCAATCATGTTTAGAATTTTTGGTTAGACTATTTATTTAGTGGATCACAATTGAAAAGCCCTAGCATTTGTAAATTCTAGTTTGGATCATGTTTCTAATTGTTTTGTGTATTTTTTAAGATAAAAGGTTCTATTTATTAATTTATTTTGAAAAAAAACCATTAGAAGATAGGTGGAAGTTAATGTAAAAGTTTCTAAAGGATATTAGGCATCCAATCTATTAAAAAATAATTAATTCCCTATCTACTAGGAGGAATCATTCTAATTTTATCTTCAAAATAATGTAAAAACTTTTTTAAAAATCTGCTAATTTCAAAAAATGTGAAGAATAGTCACCAAAAGTCTTATAAAACAATTAAAATAGGTTACACATCAACTTGTTTAAGAACTTGCACAAATGCAAGACAAACAACAAGTATAACCTACGGGAAATGAACCAATGAATGCACCAAACATAGATGCAGCACATAGAATAGAAGCCAATGAACAACATCAAGTTGTAGCCGAACCGGTTATGCAAAAGGAAACCACAAGTATTTCTACCACTCACCAAGTGACACCACAAACATTGACCCAACCATAGGTAGTGAGCATTCACAATGGTGGCAATCATGAACCTATTCAACAATTTGATGAGGATGTCTCTATACAACAACAATGGTGTTCAACAACTCCTATATATTTCATACCTATAATAAGTGTACCTACACTAGTTAGCAATCTTTGTTAGTTTACAAAAACCACAACCAAGCCCAAACATGGATTTGGTACGCATTAATTTGGAAACAAAATGGATCCAACTTGTCAACAAGTTGGAACAACTTTGTCACATTGATTGGAAACCTTCAAATCAATTGTTTCCACACCACATTTGGAACTTGTTGAAGCTCGAACAACACCAACAAATGTTTGGCAAAAGACAATATATCAACTTGTCACCTAGCTAAACTAATTAATCCTTGGTTTAGGTGAAAAGATCACAAGTTCCACATTCCACATTGGTTTCAAGAGGAAACCAAGGTGTTGGAACTACAACCCGTTCTTATTATTAACATGTGGGACATTAATTCAAGTGATGCTCCTTTGTTGATGATAGGTTAAGACATTTATTGAAGGAAAAGGTGATGAAGGTTTGTCAACATCTTATTTCAACCACTACAATAGTATTATCCAATGTGTATGTAATAGGAAATCAACTTATAAAATCCTAGTATTTGTCATATGGAAGTACCTATTAGTCATCAGTTTAACTCACTAGTAGAAAATGGTCATTTTGCAATTGATCCTTGTGACTAATTTTAGTTGCAAGCGACATTTGCAACTAAAATCTTAATAGTTGCATTGGACAAGTTGCATTGACACTAGTCGCAAATGACAACAAATTTTGGATGAAAGAAAAAATCAATGAAATACACCTTCATCCTTTGATTGATCATATACGTATTATCGCTTCCAACTACAATGCGACTTTTTTGGTGAACAATGGGAACAAGTTATGTGTTGCCACATGTCCCAACTCTTAATAAGTAAAAATATTTTATTATTATTTTGAAATAATCTAAGACATTTAATTTTTATTTTTGGATGGTTTACATTGTGACACGTGGTGTAATAGAAATTTACCACATGGACCTATTTACCTACCTAGGCAAAATACCTACTTAGGTAGGTAGGTAGGTAGAAAAAATAAGTAAGTAAGTCAAGGAAATAGGTAGTTAGGTGTAAATACATGAATATTTTTATTTTATTTTGGGTTAAATTGTTTGTATTGGTTCATCCCATATGCCCATGTTTTTAAATATGAAAATGTAAAACAAAATACCTTATTTTTATACTTTCAAAATGAGAATGAAAGCTAAAACATATGGGATACATGTTTTAGTTACAAATTGTTTGCAACTAAACATTTTTAGTTTTAAACTACTTATAACAAAAAAGTTTGTCCCATATGTTTTGGTTTTCATTTTTCCTTTGAAAATAATATAATTAAATAGGTAAATGACAACTAATTAACTAATTATTTAATGAATAAGATATTTTAAAAATTAATAAACTTGCTATTAATTAACATCTAAATTAGAAACTAACTATTTATTTATGGTAATAATCATCATTATATTATGATTACTTAATTAATTATATTATTTATTATTAAATATCATTTCATTTATTAGTTAAATAAATAATAATAATATCTAATTTTAATTATATATACTATAATAATCTATCAATCAATTTAATTAATTAGTAAGTGGCTTATATTGAAAAAATTAATTAATTATTAATAAATCATAAATTACTATTTTAAACCAAATGAATTAATATAATAACTGAAATATTCAGTAATCAATCATTATTAACTATTACTTATAAATATTATGTATTTTTTAATTTAATAATATTTTAAAAAATCTAGACTAAATTAACTATTTAAATTATAATTAGACCCATTATTATTTTCATTTTTATGGTAAATAATAAATATAAATGTAAATATTTAATAGTAACAATAACATTAATTCAATTATCATTGTAGTTAGTTGGTAGCCAAGGTGAACTATTTTATTTTTATTATTCATATTATTACTTCACTCATTATAATTATTTATGAACTATTAAAATAATTATTATAAAATAATAAAATCATAAGAATGAAAATAAAATTATATATCAATAACTGATTATAATAAACATTAATGAAATATAATAACTTACAATTATATAATAATATTTTATGGTAATTATTATAATATAGTAATATTTCATAATTGATTACTTATAATAATAATAATAATAATTATTATTATATAATTTGTAGCTAGCCTAGGTTAGCTATTATTATTATTATTATATATTATTATGTCACTTGTTAGAACTATTATGATTTTTTATTATTTTTTAATGAATAAAAATAATATTTTAAAATAAGTACATTAGTTGTATGAAAAGAATTTACAAGTAATATACTAATATATTATATTTACTAATTATTTCAGGAATTATATAATTATTTTTCTTGTCATTCTAATATCATCATCATTGATCATTATGTAATAAAATATTACTATTTTAAAATTTTTGTCAAAATTAATTTTTAATTTTAGATTTTTATAACATGTAATGAATATAAATATAAATAATAATAAATTCCATTTGTAATAATTTTAAGAAGTATAATAAAATGGTTTGGATAAACTCGTAATATGGGCACAATACATTTGGTAAATATCTTACATAAAATTTTGATATATTCAAAATATACACTAATTAACATAACCATAATATTGAAGCCATTTATGCTAATAATATTATTTGTAATATGGTTGTTCATATACATTCAAAATATATATTTATAAATCTTAATACATTCAATTATATTTCTTATAATTCATAAAATACACCTTTATATATTCATAGGGTTGCAACTAAATTGGTCATGTTTACGACTAATGGGACATAAATTGTTCTTCTTGAATTAAAACCAAATTAAATGTTGTTCACATGGAAGGATGAACACCAAAATAATCACAAACTAGTTGCAATGTAGTTGCAAATATGACCAACACAAGAAATAGTTGCAAAAATGTCCAAATGTAGTTGCAAATAACTAAAATACGCATGTAGTTGTAAATAAAGTGGTTACATTTTGGCCAATTTTTACTAGTGATTGGAAACCACTTGTTACACCATTTATAACAGGAAGAATTAATACTTTGCCCATATCTACATACCCAATGTGGTATAATGTCATACCCCCTTACATTCTTTTATATCCTAATTTGTATCTAGCATATACTATTGGAATAGAAGGATTTGATCCTTTGATTTCAAGCTATGACACATGTTATATACCTTGATATGTTCCAATACCAAACAACCTATGATACCACCAATATAAACACCACAAACAATTGGTAATTAATTTACCATAATGGTTCAATTAATCATAAATAAAGATAGAAGACTTGTTCATCATGTTATTATTCCAATGACAACCACTATATCTGTCAATATTGAAAAAAAACACTGCAACCAATTTACTAGTTCATGTACCAAGAAGAGGTTATGTTCACCAACCATCAAATGGAGGTCAACCTAGAGATTTATTTAGAAGGAGTGCACCAAGAGGAAAACCACCTAAAGGATCACCATTCAATCCACATTTTGGATCATGTGGATGCCTACCACCTAATCCATGCATATTTATACCACCATGGTATCCAATGCCTATTACACAACCTATACCAGAACCAATTACCAAGTTGTATAAAAAGTTGTAATATCTAACTTATGTCAAAGACATTAGCCCAAATGTTCACATCAGAGTATTTAAGAAAGCCATGGTGAAATGATTGAAGTTAACATAATCAACCTATTTGGTTTCACTCTCAAAGATATTATTTTTGAATGGGGTGAAATTTTTATCTAAGATCATCCAAATTGCACATTTGAAAAAATGGAAAAAATATTTTGTAAGCGATTCAAAGTTGTGTAGAATGATGAGGAGGTTTACATGCAACTACAAAACATTCAACAACAAACTATTGAATGTGTTGAGGTTTACTATGAATGCCTATTGAAACTAGCAAATTGTCTACATGTTAAACCAATAAATGTTTTTTTTACTCCTATTTTCAAAGTAGGATTGTTACCTTACCTCATAATAACCACAACAAGTATGAAACCAAATACCTTGATTAAGCACAAAGAAGTCGTTGTAGTACGTGAGGAAAGTGAACCTATTAGTTTGAGTATATAATGTTTTATTAACCACATTAAAGGGTAATATAGTAATTTGGCTAGTAATACTTGTTGTTGCAACCAAATCCATAATTGCATATACTAATTGTGGTAAAACATGACATAATATTGAGACATGTCACAACCGAAAGAAGGAAATACTAATAGTACCAATTGCCACTATTAAGTCTATAGAACCTATAGCACGAACTAAAACACAACATGTTAAACCAACTAGGATACCTATATAATATCTTTATATTATTTATTCCAATGCCAAACATTAATTCAAATAATAGCCTAGGAAGACTAAAGTGCATAACATGTTTAAAACTAAACTTGTTACTTCTAATATTACAGCACCAAAGTCACCTAAACTTGACAATGTACTAGTTTATGTTTTAGTTATTGTCACTACTCATAGTTAACAACTAGAACAATAGGTGTTGAGGAAATGGGAACCAATTAAAGCCAGAGGATTGGTAAAGAGAAGAATGTCTACAACATTGATTTGTTGAAACCTTGGGACAACTACAATGTGGTGAAATTGACAAACAACCTTCTACAACTATTAAGGAACCATTGCAAAATAATTGGTTTGGATTGCTTGATAAGACTATTTCAAATCAACCAGTTGAAGATAATTGAACTTGTGAAGTGGTTCAACAACATTTGACATCAGAACATGTAACAACAAAAAAGACTTTGGAAGAAATCATGAAAGACATTAGTACACAAGTCTTGGAGACCAATAATACACTTAACTTGGGACAATTGTTGTGGGTAATACTTGATATTAAATGGTACATTTTAAACCAGATAGCAATGATACAAATTTAAATGGGGAAGAATTTCATAGATTATGTTCTTTTAGATGGTGGTTATAGAATTAATATTATCACTGAAAAATTAAAAGTGTAATTGGGTCTATGAAAACCAAAACCAGCACCTTATAACTTACACATGGTGGATCAAACCATTATTAAACCTTTACATGTCTAATAAAAAATCTTTAAAAAAAATTCCATGGAATTTTTTATATAGTAACCTTTATTGTGATACAAAGTAATGTATTGGATTTTAGCCACTCCATGTTATTAGGTCGTCCTTAGCTAAAAGATGCCAAATTATTTCATGATTGGGGTAATCATACTATTACTATCCAAGGAAATAATATTATCAAAATTATACATGTTACCAAGAAACTTGGAGCACCAACTAAATGACTAGATGTGTTAATTTGCTATGACTTTCATTCTAAAATATTTGATGAGGAATAAGATTTAATGTTCATCACAAAAACATAATTATTTCCAATAAAAACCATAAGCTATCCCTAAACTAGTTAGGTTAGAATGACTTGTTAGTTTTGCTTTATCAACTAGTTTTGAATTAATTAAACATGTATTTGATGCATCCATTAAAATAATATTCCTTAAAATGGTAAATCAAAATACATAAAAAGATTATGGATCAGTTTCTTCTTCTATAATTGGTTTAGTTAGGAATTTAAAATCTAATATACACACTAAAAGATCCCAACAGAAAATTCAAAAACTTACCTATTTAACTTCTTGTTCAACAAACTATTTGTTTTGCTAACCACATGTTTTGCATACTATTGATTGATTAACTACTTGTCAACTTCTATACTAACTTGTTATAATGGGGTCCATTCATGATTGGGGTACCCAAAAAAAGAAAAAGAACTCCAAGATTTTTGTGGGGCTACTATTTGCAAATTACATATACTTGAAACAAATTTAGGTGAGAAAATTTTGAGTAATCCAATTTTAAATAATTCATGTGATAGTGGTGACTTTTCCCATTCATACATAATTGTGTATGAATAGTTTGGTTTATAGCCAAAAACACATATTTTCTTAGAAAAGTTTTAGGTGAATTTTAATGGACATCCAAACATGTTTTTTGGCAAGATTATTTCTTACACATGTGACTTGCACCTAAAGCTAGACGTTTTGAACCCATTGAACATATTTTTTTTGTCAAATGGATAAAAAAATGAATCTTTTAATCTACCTTGTAGCCCTTTCCTTTAAAATTTCAAAACTTTGACATTTTTGTATAATTTACTTTTTCATCAAGTTCATCCCATGAAAATGTACTTTTATAGAAGGGGGCATGTTTTTGTTATACAATAAATTTGAAATCAATTGTATGACATAATGCATTCCTTTTTATTTCTTTTAAAAAATTCAGTTTAGACATTCAATATAGTTAGTTTACACGATTCTTTGTTGAGAATTTACTTTCATTTGAAAGATGACAAGAATTACGTTGGAGGCCTTTGTATTTAAATCCATTTTATATATTTATCAAAACACTAGATGAAATCAAAGAAAAATTATCCCAAATATACCCAAATATACCAAAAAAAAATATTTTTATTTTTATTTTGCCTAAAGTGCCCCCCCAATGTGCTTTCATCCACATAATCATTAATACTTGATTTTGTGTAGTTGAATTGGAACTTGAGGTCATTATCCTTGTCCTTCAATGATGCACCCAACATTGATACTTGGGGTGCAACTCCCAAATGTTGAAAAAAAATTTGTTATAGTTTTCATTTGCATCCAAATAAAGGTCCCAAAGACCTTTCCCATCAGATTGAAGTATAAGTAGCTTGTAATTTTTCTTGTACACATTTCAAAATAGTAACAATAGATTTGAAAGGCATTCCACTTTTAAAAAAATTTAAATACAATATTTTGGTAGAGTATCGAGTAGGTTGTTTGATATTCCTTTCTCAATTTATGAAAATGAGAATTGGTTAGTTAGCTGATTCTCCCCAAAACAATCTATTTGTTTAATATCAAGCGACCATTTGAAATTCCTTTTTCAATTTATGAAGGGTATAATTAGGTAATTATTCAATACTGCTTTCTCAATTTATAAAGGGGTGTAGTGGGCAATCGTTCAATTCTCCCCAAAATTTTCTTTTGAATATTTGGCGATTGTTCGACATTTATTTTCTAGTTTATGAAGGGGAGTATTGGGCAATCACTTTATTCTCCCCATGACAATTCCTATGTTGAATACTGAATGGAACCCTACTTAATACTTGTTCAACTTATGAAAAGGCAAATCAAGTAGACACCTAATATTCATTTTTCAATTTGTGATATCCTCAAAAAAAATTTGATAGTGGGTTTGTGTATGTGAATAGGGTATAGGCACAAATTGTTGGTGGTGTAAATTCACTGACATTTAACCACAACAACCTACTTACATTGAAATTCATTTTTTATTTTATTTTGCAACAATCCAGTGATGGGCATGGTTTTGAAAAACCTTAATGGTCTTCACAATTCAACCATGGTTGGGCAATGAAAGGCCTTGTTTTCTCCCATGTGATTTCTATTGACATCAATTTTAATTTTTGAAAGTTTCAATTATTTTATTTTACCACCCCCATGAATTTGAGATTGTCTCTATTTAATGTAAATTGATTGTGAAGTCTACCCATTCTATCCATTTTTATCCATTATCCAATTTTGTCCAATTATCAATCCTGTCTATTCTATGCAATTGTACACTATGTCCATTTTCTATCCTTTCTATACTCATTTTGTCAATCTTGTCCATTGTGTCCATTTCTATTTGTGTCTATGTCTATTTTCATATATTCTATCAATTTTTGTTCACTCTTGTTATTTTGTCAATTCTCTCCAATTTGTCCAAATTTGTGGTTAATTACTATCAATCTATGGTCCATTAATGTCCATCCTTAATCCATTAATGTTCGTTTGTGGTCTATTATGCCCAAAAGCCTTTTTTGAAGATAGTTTTTGCAAAGTTGAAAATGGATTCAATTACAATGTTGGAAAAAAAATCATCTCTAGGGATGATCATAAGATGCTAGTAGTTTAAGCTTATAGATAAAAAGCTTTTGTATCATTTTTTGGTTACAAACATAACATGCATCATGCACATATGTTATATGCACTTTAATACCTTTTTTTTGTCTTTTAAAATTTTTGTGACAATGTATGATGTGTTAGAGAGCTAGATGATGGAATCCATGTCAATTTGAGTCAAATAACAACTTTTGAAATCTAAAACCTAAAACCTAACCACACCTGAAACTGCATTCATTTCAACAACCTTGAACACTACACCCAATAACTACCACAAGGTGGGAAAAATAAATTTAACTATCCTAGGGGATTTTAGAATATGTTAAAAATAATTCAAAACCTTACTTGCAAGGGTAATATAAAATATAAAATATATGATACCCAAGCTTGATTATTCTCTTAAAAAACAGTACCTACACAACATTGGAACATACCTCCTTACCTATTTAAGTTAATAACTTACACCCATTTGCTTATATTAAGTCTATTTACCTACCTACTTAACCTATACATTAGGTTGTTTATTCTAGTGTAACTTAGGTTATGATAGGTTACCTATCTTAACCTAGCTTAGCCTAGGATAGGTTGCCTAGCCTAGCTTAACCTATACTAAGTATCATGATTACACTATTTATTGTTATTTAAAATAATTTTAATTACTATTTATTGCCATATGTACATCATCTATTGGATAATCTTTATCCAAATGGTGGAGAAAATTTCACCCCATGTACATCCTAATTCTTTATGTCATATGTGACCACACATTTTAGTCACAAATGGATGTCCCACATAGGCATATACATTAGTTTTTAAAATAGACTTAATGATTACATATATGACCATTTTTTAATCATATATACAATTGGTGACTACTTACAAAGTCCATGAAGCTATGTTGTTCATGCCATTAATCCTTTCCATGGCTCTAATCATAAGTGACATTTGTAACTAATGTCTTCATGATTGTAGTTATATCCAACATGGTCATGAAAAATCATCCAACAATCCAAATTGACCTTTCTATGCCATCAAATTAAATTATTACTTTAAAAATGTCAATATTAAGTATCCATTGAAATGGTGCCACATGGCACACATAAGCATCCATTTGATATTGTTGCCACATGGAAGCTTAAGTAACAAATGATATGTTGCCATGTGGCAAACTTAGACCTAGGCACCTATGGACTTAATACTTAGGCGCAACAACCTAGGCTAAAAGCCTAGGTGTTTCGGTAACTAGGTTCAACACCTTAAGCACCTAGGTTAAAATGTTAATCCCTATATCCTACAATGGTTATTTATTTTAAGCTAATTGGACTAGCCTAACAACCTAGCCTAAGTTGGTTAGGATAATTAGGTTACAAGATTGAGGACTTGAATCTCTCACCTCCATGTTGAAGGGCCAAGTCCTCAACCATTGCACCTCATATTTTTTATGTGAACAAATAGGTCAACAAATTACATTGACCTTTTCTTTTAACTTACTTAAATAACATGGATAAAGTATCTAGGCTAAGTTAGGTACCTAAGCTAACATAGGCTACCCATGCTTAATATTGAAACTAACCTAGGTTATTTATGTTATATCTAAGTTATACCTAAGGCTATACCTAGGTTATGTAGGCTATATTTAAGTTACACCTAGGCTATGTAAGGCTATACCTAGATTATGCCTAAATTATATAGGTTATGCCTAGGTTATGTGGGGTTATAACTAGGTTATGTACACTATACTTAAGCTACATTTAAGTTATGTAAGCTATACATAGGTTATGCCTAAGTTAAGCTATGTAGGGCTATACATAACATTATAGGTAAGGTATGTAAAGTTATACCTAGGTTATGTAAGGAATGTAATTTTATGCATCAAAACAATTACTAATCATTTAGTCATAATTGTAATAGTTTAATAATTTAGATGATTATATTCAAATCAACGATAGTGGTTAGTGTTATTATAGGATTACATGACTAAAGTTGAACTTTAGTTGCAAAATATTTTAATCATAAAATTTATTTATTTAGTAATATGACTCCACATTTTAGTTGTAAATGACTATGCCATGGTGGTTGGATGTTAATTGGATGAAAGTTCGTGTTAATCACATTTTAATGCAAAAAGTCATTGCAACTAGATGTCAAATCATGTCTTTTGTGATTAAAATTTCATGTGATTTGTCTAAGGTGACTAAACACTATAACAAATCACATGTGGCACTTAAGACTAAAAATAGTCATTTGCAACTAAAAAAACCAATTGTTAATATGCAAAAAAATTTAATGAATTTTATTGGAAAAATTAAGAAGTTTATACAAATTAATGAGTCATTTAAACAACTTATACTTGTTAAAAAAATTCAACAACCCCTTTCCAAATTTTATGTGGAATGGATTTTCTTCCACATTTTTTGATAATTGAGGTGTAAATAGGTTGAAAATGATTTAATTCTTCAATTATTTGAACTTGGCGAGAATGCTATCTATTCTTTTTCCTAAAGGTAACACAAACAATGCATATAGTTGGGGAAAAAGGCACTAATAAATATTTACATGCAACCCATCTGCCTTCAACACCATTATTTGTAAAGCACTTATAAATTTTTTAATTATATTTGGAAGGCATCTTATATTTGTAAATAATGGAGTCCTTTTAGTGTATTTGGAGGGCATGTCACTTGACATATTTTTTCCCTTGTTGTATGGGGGCATTTCAAAGAATGAAACACCCACCAAAGTGTGGTGGGTTTTCAAAAGATGGAATGCCCACAAAAGTGGTGAGAATTCCATTTTTAAAAAAGGACTCCCATTTTTTTGGTTATTTTCTTGTGACATCCAATGGGTACCCACTAAATATCATGGGAACAAAAAAAAAAGTTGGAGTAGGTCTTTATGGTCAATAAAATATTTTGACACAAATTGAACCCACATTTAACTTTGCTTCCCATGGGTCATTATTCTGGCCTTCTAGATGAAAAGAGGGATATTATATTTATTCCACGTCAAATGCTTATAAGTTAAAGAATAAGGGTTAGAAATAAAAATCCTTTTTCATCTTATGCCTCGTAATTTTCATATGTTTAGGTTCATATGACCTTCACCTCTTGTTGTACAATGGATAAAGTCCACTTGTGAGAGACATTCCCAAAATGTGAGACTAGACTCTAAGGGGGGACACAACTGAATCAAGCCCATCTATGCCTCACATGGCCTCTATTTTAGCCTCCTAGAAAAGAGGAGGGATAATACAATTATTCCTTGAAAGTGGGAGGATCGTATTCTTGTAAGTTAAGGAATAAGCATTAGAAGTAAAAACCATTCTCATCTAACAGTTCATAATTTTCACATGTTCAGGTTCGTATGACTTTCACCTCTTGTCTTACAATGGGTAAACATTCCCAAAATGCACAATTGGACTTTAAGGGGGCACACATGCACACAAGTTGGTTAGGTGCCATTGCAAAGGTCACCATCCAATGAGTAATGTGAAAGATGAACAATTGGATTGATGCACAAGGTTGCTCTCGTTCCTTCACGACTCAACCATCTATTTTCGTCCTCCAATGGCTTGTAAATATTGCCTTCCAACCAATGTGTATAGTTCTTGAGAAAGTTAATCACATATGCAAGTTAGCCTGCACTTCGACCTTTTTGAGCGGAGTAGAAGCCTGGTTGTTATAACACATTTGTCCAGTTGAATGAATGTTTTCATGTGCGCATGATTTTTGGAGTCAACTAGCGCATCATCCAAGGCCCCTTCTTGTGGGAACTCTAGGGCTTTATTCAAAGTTCATTATTTTCTACTTCACAAATGAAGCTATTTTGTCAGAATTGGCACATTGTCATCAAAGCCCACATGTTCCGCAACATTATCTTCGTCACCAAAGTTGACATTGCTACCTTGGGGGCTTGGTGTAACTTGTTACAAGTGAACTCATTAATTGGATGAAATTCCACCATTCCCAAATGACACAATGGTTTTGAAAGGCAAAGTTTCTTGTGTGGTTTAATGGGAGTGGTCCAGAAGAGGAGGATAATTCTTGACTTCTTGGGTCAATTTGGTATCGACAACGAAAACATATTTAAAATTAACAATTGGCTCCTTCTATTGCCTAAAGTTAGAAAGGGGTGGCGAGTTGTTGAAAATGTGAAACCTACCAAAATTTATTTAAAGTAAAAACACCAATGTTAGAAAAGGACTAGAAGTACAAAATGACAAGATTTAAGTCCAAGTTGAATTACTATGAGACAAATGTAAAAAAAGACTAAAAACCTCTCAATTGACATTCTGAAAGAATGCTTTTGGATTTTTTGGTATTCATGTATTGAGTAATAACTGTTACATTAGAAAGAACAATGGGATAGAAAGAACAACTCATTTCATATGATGTGCGTTTTAGTTTCCATGTACATTTTGGTGTAATTTAGCAAACAATTGCAATTATTTTGTGAATCATAAGTCTTCATTACAACCAAGTGAAGCTCTAGTTTGTCGTACCCCAAGATCTAACAAGTGATATTGAACTATCACTTACTTATATGAGGTTTGAGATGCTGGTCACTTTGGAGAGAACCAAAACTGGAACTGGAATGTATATATTTGAAGAACTGGACTCAAAATCAGATTCTCGGTTCCATTTATGTGTGGAACCAGAACTGGAACTCGAAGTTTTGAAAAAATAAAATTCTTTGAAATAAAAAGACTAGAATTGAGACTAACCAGAGGTTAATTTGGTAGTTAATCGTCGATTCCAGTCCAGGTTAGCTGAGACTACACTAGAACTGAGTCTGATTTTAAAAACTGAAACTTGGAATCAAAACTTATTTTTTGAAGAACTGGCCATTGAAGTAACACCAAGCACATGAGGGCCCCATGGAAATTGTCTCTCCCCTGTACAGACAATCATGGATTTCTTTAAGCAAGGAGTAACATATCTTATTAGGTTTAAGAAAAAATAAGGATAACAGAAATTGAGGCCACATAAAAGTTTCGTGCTAAGTTTCATTACAATACTTAGCATAAAAGTTAATGCTAAGGAGGAGGTAAGTCAATCGTAGGAGAGAATTGAAATACAATTTCCCAAGGATATCAATGACACTTGCTCGTCTAACCTTCCAATACACTAATGTCAAAGCAATCAGAGAAGTTTCCTAATGTATTTGGAGGGTACTTTAGATCTTGAATATCCTTCCTGGAAGGGGGAAGGGTTGAGCCACCTGCTTCTGAAGAGTGAGAGGGATGTTATGCCCATGTAGGCATGAGTAGGCTTATAGGCATAAGATCTGTCTCACTCTTCAGGAGTAGGCATCAAACCCCTCCCCCCTCCCTCCTGCACCTCGCCATCTCTACTATGTATGTTCAGATTCATGATATCATAATACAATGGTAACTTCAACACATGTCTATTGAATAATTCAATTAAATTGAAGATTCCGTGCTTTAAAATATGATTTTTTAATAATATTCACAGAGATTCTATAATTTCCTTCACAAAATAATTTTTTTTTGGAAAGAATATTTTTTGAAACTTTCAACAGTTCTGAAAATAATATAATTAGTGTCAAATCTGTCAAAGTATTACAATAATGTTCATCTCATGTGTGTCGATGGGTAAAGCTCACTGGAGAGGGACATTCCCAATATGTGGGGCTGGAGTCAGCTTTGCTTGTGGGGCCCCATTATTTTGAGAATGCCCCTACCCTACCCTACCCTACCGTACCCTGGGGCTTTGTCTTACCCAAAAACTGGTAAAAATCAAACAGGTCTTGCTTCATGTGTCAGATCAGATTGCAGGCTGCTGTGGTTCCCCTGTTCCTTCCTTCATCATTGACAAACCAATGGGAGTACTGAATTGATCACTACCAGTTGCCTACTGAGCAGCTGCTTAAATCTGAAACACAAATCTCTGCAACCAAACAGGTCTCTCTTCACATGTGACATCAGATTGCAGGCTGCTGTGGGTTCCTTGGTTCTTTCATCATCGACAAACCAATGGTACATTTACCTTGTGTGTGTTTACATTTGCTTGGACATGCCTTGTACCTTTTGTGAATGGATTTCCATCCTTGTTTATATATATATAGGGTTCCTATGATGATAGTTGAAATGATTACTGGGCTGCAAGTACCTATACTGAAAAGCACCCAGAATCTAAAAACAAAACATGTTGGTAGGTACTTCAATTTTCAGTCCTTGAGTATGTAGTAAGCACTGGCCTCAGTACCACCCAGTGTGCTTAGGTAGTTCATCACCAGTGTTTTTTCAAGGAATTTTGGTTTGTAGCCAAAGTGGCAATCATCCATATGTGTGGGAAAAGTGATGATCATCCCGAGGGAGATTTAGCCAAATCTGGCTATAAACCATCATACATAAAGTTTAGTTATATAACCCTAAATGGAAGAACCCCTCCACAGAGAAACAAAATTATGCTGAGGTAAAATTCTGATTTAGAACCTGCCCTTCCCTAAAGCTAGAGATAGTTTGGCAGGTCTTTAGGTGGTGTAGAACCCAGCATCCACCCTGCCTGTCCACCTCCATTTGAATCCTTTGTGGGGTTTCGTCATTTATTCCTGTCAACAAACGGAGGTTTGTTGTGTGCTCTGGGACTATGATTTAGAAATTATGAAAAAATATGAAATAAGGAAAAGTTACCTTTTTTTAAAAAGTAGCTCTTCAGGCCAGCCAAGTACTTCTTGCTAAGGTTTTCCTTTTGGTGGGCATATCAATTTTGTGTCACATGGGAACCTTCCAGTCTTTTTCTCTTGACAAATTTATTGATACAATTGTAAAAAAAATAGCTTTGTCTAGGGTTTTTAATGTTCAGATGTTTGAAAGATTTTTATAAAAAAAATCTAGTATGTTATGTAACTTGATGTAATTAGATTATTACTTACGTAATTATTTAATGTTTAAGTTTGGTGATTTATTTGTTAGTAAGGTTTCATAGTTTAATTATGATTTGGTTATAATGTTTAATTTTCATATGAAATTTATGTGAAAAGTCTTTGGCACATTAAAGTGCATTGATTCATACACGATAATTTCTGTGAAAAGTTTTTATCATTTTATTATGCATGTGAAATCACATGAGGAGCCATGTGATGTGTAAACTTTAAGAAAGTATTTATTTATTTATTTTTTGATTAAAATATAAGTGGGTGTTTGTGACCTTTGGAAACACTTTCATTTGATAGAAATAAATTGTTATATGAATGTAAAGTTTTATGGAATAAAATTATGAAAGGAATTGATATTTTAGTTTTGAAAGGTTTCGATATAGTTTATGTGAAATCCATGGTAGGAGAAGGGTGTGACATACTAATTATACATTAACAATAGAAAGTTGAGAAAACATTTATGCAAACAAGAACATAGATTTCCATAGCTATGTAATAAACATACATAGTTTCAGTCTTAAACCTGTTTGTGATTTATAGTTCCATTAGGTAGCCAAGTTCCAACATTAGAAAAGGATGTTTTAGTGTTTTTTTTCCCCTTGAACAATTGATTCAAATCAATTGCATTACTCTTAAATTTATTTTATTTTCATATCTTGTTTACAGCCAAATTTGGCCAAATCTTATGGATGATTACACCTTCAATTAACCACCATGAAAAATAATTTTAATTTTTTTTTGCATATGTGAAAAAATTGACAAATTTGGTATGTTAATACCAATCAAATTGGTGTCATCAAAACCAAGAGGGAAAAATTAGCGGTGAAGTTTCCCCCATTTTGAGTTTCAAATTTTAATTTTAATTTTTTTTTTGGAGCTCTTACATTGATTGAAAAATCTCTTCTATTTTAGACACTTGCTTTCTTTTTTTTTGTTTCTTCATCTTGTTTTTAGTTTTGTCTTTTTCTCACAAGAAGTCGATTTGTTTTTTCTTTCACCTTCTTTTATTGTTAGTCTTTTTTGGCATGCATCAATTCATTCTTTTATAGTGAACAACATGCATGTTGCATGTTTTTTGTAAATCCTTGAGTAGGGGAAGGGGGTGGGTTTAGGCTCATTATACATTAAGAAGCAAAAACTGGCCCAATTCAAAATGGAGCATTAGTGACCACTGTTTTACACAGGGGAGGTGGGCCCAAGACCAAAAATATTGTGGTCACTTACATGACAATATGCTGAATCCAAATTCTTAGCTTGGGTGAACTAGCACTTGGCAAAAGCCCCAATTTATTTGGGGTTATTTGTAAACATTTTAAATTTATCTTCTTTTAACGAAATTAGGATTTTGGAATCCAACTTTAACATTTCCAGAGTCAAATAAAGTCTTTAACACTAAAAGAAAAACCCCATTTTTTGACTTGTTTCAGGTGACTAAAAATGTCCTTCACAACTTTTAAAAATTTGTTTTAGGCGATTAAAAATGTCTTTTGCAACTATTTTT
>Ga0116229_10005614_pt1 | contig 20382 bp, 21 predicted proteins | sample S1TSphgellanicum_3_FD_87313 | JGI IMG/M metagenome (GOLD analysis project Ga0116229, IMG submission 87313) | Host-associated microbial communities from peat moss isolated from Minnesota, USA - S1T2_Fc - Sphagnum magellanicum MG | ecosystem: Host-associated > Plants > Peat moss > Unclassified... | reverse complement strand
CTGCCCCTATTTTCCGCCTCGTCCTGCATGACTGGCGCTTGAGGTGGATCGACCATCGGGGAGTGCGGGGCGCATCGCCGCGCGCCTGGGCATGACGCTATCCTCCCTTCTGTTTCAAGACGTGGAAGCCCCATGCCCGCAGCGCCCGATTTCCCGCCCTCGCCTGATCGCCTGCCGGTTCGCCGCGCTCTGATCTCGGTCTCTGACAAGACCGGCCTGCTCGAAACCGCGCGCACGCTGCATGATCTGGGGGTCGAGCTGGTCTCGACCGGGGGTACGCGCGCCGCTATCGCCGCTGCAGGCTTGCCTGTGAAGGACGTGGCGGAGCTGACCGGTTTTCCGGAGATGATGGATGGGCGGGTCAAGACGCTGCATCCTGTCGTTCACGGCGGCTTGCTCGGCGTGCGCAACGCGCCGGCCCATGCTCAAGCCATGGCGGAGCATGGCATCGGCGGCATCGATCTCTTGTACGTCACTCTGTATCCATTCGAGGCGACGGTCGCGGCCGGCGGGGACTTCGCCACGTCTGTGGAGAACATCGATATCGGCGGCCCGGCCATGATCCGCTCAGCCGCCAAGAACCACGGCTATGTGGCGGTCTGCACCGACGCCGAGGCGATGGCGACGACGCTCGCCGCGCTGAAGGCGGACGGCGGCACAGACCTGGCGTGGCGAAAGACGCTGGCGGCCCGCGCCTTCGCCCGCACCGCGGCCTATGACGCCGCCATCTCCAGCTGGTTCGCGAGCCAAGTCGGCGAGGCGTTTCCGGCGCGAAAGAGCATCGCCGGCGCTCTGGTCCAGACCATGCGCTATGGCGAAAACCCGCACCAGGCGGGCGCCTTCTACCGCACGGGCGACGCCCGTGCGGGCGTGGCGAGCGCGCGCCAGCTTCAGGGCAAGGCGCTGTCCTACAACAATGTCGCCGATACCGATGCGGCGTTCGAACTGGTCGCCGAGTTTGATCCCAAGGCCCAAGCGGCTGTCGCCATCATCAAGCACGCCAACCCGTGCGGCGTGGCGCTCGGCGCGACGGTGGAGGAGGCCTACGCCCGCGCGCTGCAATGCGATCCGGTGTCGGCCTTTGGCGGTGTGGTGGCGATCAATCGGCGCCTGGACGCGGCCAGCGCGAAGCTGATCACCGACATCTTTACCGAGGTCGTCATCGCGCCTGAGGCGGATGAGGAGGCCATCGCGCTGTTTGCGGCCAAGAAGAATCTGCGCCTCCTGATTACCGGCGGCCTGCCGGATGCGACCTCGGCGGGCGAGGTGTTCCGGTCGGTGGCGGGGGGCTTCCTGGTTCAGACGCGCGACGCTTCGCGCCTCACGCCGGCTGATCTGACCATCGTCACCAAGCGCCATCCGACGCCCCAGGAGGTGGCGGACATGCTGTTCGCCTTCACCATCGCCAAGCACGTCAAGTCCAACGCCATCGTCTACGCCAAGGACGGCCAGACGGCAGGCATCGGCGCCGGCCAGATGAACCGCCGCGACTCCGCCCGCATCGCCGCGCTGCGCGCCCGCGAAGCCGCCGAGACCGCCGGCCTGCCCCGTTCCCTGGCCGAAGGTTCAGCCTGCGCGTCGGAAGCCTTCTTCCCCTTCGCCGACGGCCTGATCGAAGCGGTCCAGGCCGGGGCGACCAGCGTGATCCAGCCCGGCGGCTCGATCCGCGACGCCGACGTGATCGCAGCGGCCGATGAGGCCGGCGTGGCGATGGCGTTTACGGGGGTGCGGGTGTTTCGGCATTAGGGGTTTGGCCTTCTCTTGGCTTCGCAGAATCGGCTACGGGATGAAAGATCAGGCGCCTTGTAGAAGCCTTGGCGCGGTTGCGGCTTAGCGAGCGCGGTTCCCATGGTTAAGTTAAATCTGGGATGCGGACAGAATAAACTCGACGGTTATATCAACGTCGATAAATATGACAGCTGCGCTCCAGACGTTGTGTGCGATCTGGAGGTCTTTCCATGGCCGTTTGAAGATGAATCTGCAGATCAGATCGTCCTGCGGCATGTGTTGGAGCACTTGGGCGCGTCGCCTGATCAGTTTCTTTCGATCATGAAAGAGCTCTATCGCGTCAGCGCCCCCGGCGCGAAAATTCTAATCTCGGTTCCCCATCCGCGCAGCGAAGCCTATGAAGGCGACCCCACCCACGTGAGGCCTATAAATCACGCTATTCTGTTGCTTTTCTCCAAGAAAAACAATTTGAAATGGAAAGAAGCGGGCGAGTCGAACACTCCCCTAGCGCTCTATTTAGATGTGGATTTCGATGTGGAGCGCGTGGATTATAAGCTCACGCCCCATTGGGCTGAGCAGGTGCGCACAGGAAAAATAGACAATTCCGAGTTGGATTTTGCTCTGAAAACCTATTTCAACGTTGCAGAGGAAATCAAATTTATCCTGTCCGCCTGTAAGTAGCCTTCGTCGCTTTATGGATTTTGTTGTCAGCCGTCGAGGCGCGGCCAGCAGGCGCACTTCAAAATAGGCGCGCCCCCGGATAGACGCGCCCCCGGACTGGGGGAGTCCGGGGGCGCGGTTCCGTCATGAACGCGACAGAACGATACGGGCGCCTATTCGGGGGGACGGGGAAGGCGCCCTGTATATGTCCGGGCAAGGGGGTCAACCGGACCCCCTCTAAATAGTCGGGGATGTCTGCGACGCTATGACCGATGCGATCACACATTCGTGATCGTGCTGGCGCGTTCGTCTGGAGCAGTGGCGGACGGCGTCGGCGGGGCCAGGGCCGGTCTGTGGCTGGGGGATCGCCCTTGAGGCGCGCCATCGCCAGACAACAGGATCGCGATCCAGCGGGAGCCGTCGAACTGGGCCAGGATGATGATGCAGGCGACCGTCAGGGGGGTCGACAGGAACATGCCGGGGATGCCCCAGATGGCGCCCCAGAGCGCCAGGCTCAGCAGGACGACCACGGGATCGATGTTCAGGCTGTCGCGCTGCATTCGGGGCGTCAGCACATTGCCGACGGAAAACATGATGATCTCAAGCCCACACAGAAGCGCCACCCCGCGCCAGATATCGGGAAACTGAACCAGGGCGAACAGCGGCGGCAACAGAGTGCCCACCGCCCCGCCGATGACCGGGATGAAGGTCAGGACGAAGATCAGAAACGCCCAGAACACCGGATTGGCTAGGCCCAGCGCCTCCATCAAAAGCCCCGAGGCGACGGCGATCATCAGCCCCGTGACGGTTTGAATCCAAAGATAGCGTTCGATGCCGTCGCGGATACGGAAGAACACGGCCTCCGCCTGATCGCGTTCGTCCAGATCGGGGAACATGGAGCTGACTTTTCGGCGAAAGCCCTGCCGCGATAGGATCAGAAAGCCCATGTAAACAAAGACATACACGGCGCCGGAGGCGAAGGTTTGCAGCGCCCTGGCCAAGTCGCCAATATAGCGTGTCGGGTTCAGCTGATCGATGATCTGGGAGACGGTCGGGGGCACCTTGACGCCAAAGGCGTTGGCGAGGCTGGCCAGGAGCGCGTTGAGGCGCGTCGTCTCCGACATCAGTTGACCGGCGAACCCGGCGGCGTTGCTGGCGACGGTGTAGACCGTGACTCCAAACGCGATGGTCGAGATCAGAAGCGCCACGGGAAGCGCCGCCCATTCGGGAAGGAAGGGCGCGCGCAGGGCTAGAAGTCGGGCGAACCCGTCGATCATCACCACCATGAAGATGGCCAGCGCCAAGGGCGTCAGGATGCCGCGCATCCAGTTCAGGGCATAGGCGGTGACGATCACGGCTATGATCACAAGGGCGTTTCGGCCGACGCCGGACATCATGACCATGCTCTGGAGTCCCTTCCGCCGCTTGATGCGCGCGCCGCCCTAAGCCGAAAACGTCTCATGACCTGTGTACGATCCCCTGATCCCCGATCATTCAGGTGGCCGGTGGGGTCTGAACAGACGATGAACCAGCTTACGATGGGCTGGTTCGGGGCGTCATCAGAAAACGGCCATGCAGGCAGGTGATCGGCGCGGCGCGCGTTTCCTGCCACGCCTCAGCGGACACATTGGCGACTCGGCTGCCGATGCGCTTGATCTGGGCGCGGGCGTAGGTGTCCATCGGCCGGCCCGACCGCAAATATTCGACGGTGACGCCGATGGGCCGAGGTTGGTGTTCGGTGTCGGTCATGACGAAGAGCTGAGCCAGCGCTGTCAGTTCGAGAAAGGCGCCCAGAACCCCGCCGTGCAGCGCCGGCAGGCCAGGATCGCCGATCAGCGTGTCCGCATAGGGCAGGATGGCGGTCATCTCGTCGCCAGCGAGCTCCATTCGCACCCCAAGTCGTTGGATATAGGGCGTGCGTTGGATCAGGCTGGCCAGCTTCTCAGCGGGACTCTGGGTTGGGTTTGTGCTCATACCGACGGCTCCTCATCGTGCGTCGGGCGTTTGCGCCGGCCGGTTCGGCTGGAGTCCAGCATGAAGGTCGCCTGCACGGTGGCGACAGGATCATCCTTGTCCCGGTCAAAGGCGATCGCCCGGACGAAGGCCACGGACCGGGTCAGTTTGTAGCACTGGGCGTGGGCGGTGATATCGCAGCCGGGCTCGGCGGCGCGCAGATAATCGATGCGCAGATCCAGTGTCGCGATGGGGCGGAAGGTGTCGAGCGCGGCCAGCACCGCGTGCCCGCAGGTGTGATCGAGCAAGGTGGTGACGACGCCCCCCGCCACGACGCCGGTCTCCACATCGCCGACCAGGTCCGGATGATAGGGGCAGCGCACCGTCGCCTCGCCTTGAACGATCTCCACCAGGGTGAAGCCGAGCGCCTTGGCCTGGGGGGAGGCGCGGAGCGCGTAGGACCCCATGTCCTGCAAGATGGTCAGCATGTCCGACACGACAAAAATGTCCGATCTAAAGCTATTCGGCGCCATCGCCCGGCGGAATTACCGGCGCGAACCGTGTATGGCCCCTTGAACCCCAAGGGGCGACGCCCTTACAGAACGCGCGAAGCTGGGCCGATTGCAACGCCCCCGCACGCCTCCCGAACGAAGGAACACATCATGGCCGACAAGCCGCCCGTCAAGAAGGTCGTGCTCGCCTATTCTGGCGGTCTCGACACCTCGATCATTCTGAAGTGGCTACAGACCGAATACGGCGCTGAGGTGATCACCTTCACCGCAGACCTCGGCCAGGGCGAGGAACTGGGCCCGGCCAAGGACAAGGCGCTACTGCTGGGCGTGAAGCCGGAGAACATCTTCATCGAAGATGTCCGCGAGGAGTTCGTCCGCGACTACGTCTTCCCGATGTTTCGGGCCAACACGGTCTATGAGGGCCAGTATCTGCTCGGCACCTCCATCGCCCGTCCGCTGATCGCCAAGAAGCAGATCGAAATCGCCCGTAGATTAGGCGCCGACGCCGTTTGCCATGGCGCGACCGGCAAGGGCAACGACCAGGTGCGTTTCGAGCTGGGTTATTACGCGTTGGAGCCCGATATCCGCGTCATCGCGCCGTGGCGGGAGTGGGACTTCAAGAGCCGCGAGGCCCTGCTGGCCTTCGCCGAACAGCACCAGATCCCCATCGCCAAGGACAAGCGCGGCGATGCGCCTTTCTCGGTCGACGCCAACCTGTTGCACTCCTCCTCGGAAGGAAAGGTGCTGGAAGACCCGGCCGTCGAGGCGCCGGAGTTCGTTCACCAGCGCACGATTGCGCCCGAAGACGCGCCCGACAAGGCGACCGTCTTCACGATGGATTTCGAAGCCGGCGATCCGGTCGCCATCGACGGGGTAGCGCTGTCGCCGGCGAGCTTGCTGGCGAAGCTCAACCAGCTCGGTCACGACAACGGCGTGGGGCGGCTCGATCTGGTGGAGAACCGGTTCGTCGGCATGAAGTCGCGGGGCGTGTACGAGACGCCGGGCGGGACCATCCTTCTGGCCGCCCACCGGGGCATCGAGTCGATTACGCTCGACGGCGGCGCGGGCCACCTGAAGGACGAGATCATGCCGCGCTACGCCAGCCTGATCTACAATGGCTTCTGGTTCTCGCCCGAGCGCGAGATGCTCCAGGCCCTGATCGACAAGAGCCAGACCAAGGTGTCGGGTCGGGTGACGGTGAAGCTCTACAAGGGCAACGTCGCCATCATCGGCCGCGAGTCGCCCAACACCTTGTACAACCAGCAGCTGGTGACGTTCGAGGAAGGCCAGGTCGCCTATGACCAGCGCGACGCCGCCGGCTTCATCGCGCTGAACGCCCTGCGCTTGAGGGTCTTGGCCCAGCGGGATCGGCGCACGCGCTAAGGCCGCCGATCCTTTTCGACAGTCGCGGCGCACATCTCTGCCGCGACTGTCAGATCAATATATCCTAATGCGCGAATGCCACACCTGTCGCGTTTATACTGTAAAAATAAATATAGGGACCGCTTCGCGCTATTGTTAAGCTGTGTTAAGGTTTCCTCCCGGATCGGTAGGAGGACCTCATGGACAGCGTTTATGAAGCCGCGCGAACGCATGCGGAGAAGCTGAAGACGGAGCTGGAGGCGCTCCAGAATTTCCTGGATTTGCACGACCATTTCCGAGGCCGTTTTGGTCTGACCTCCGCCGCGGCGACGCCCTCAGCGGAGGCGTCGGCCCCTCCGGCGGAGGCTGAGTCGCCCGTCGTCGATCAAGCCGAAGCCACCTCCACGATTGAGGTTCAACAGCCAAAGATCGAAGCTGACGCTGGCGTCGCCATCGAGGCGTCTAAGTCTGAAGCCGTCGAGTCCGAAGAGCCCGTTCAGGCCGACGCCGAAACGTCCGCCGAAGCGGCATCCGAGGATGAGCCTCTGGTGATTAAGGCGAGCGAGGGCGTATTGATCGCCGCCGCCTCCGACTCAGAGGCCGCCGCGCCGCTCGGGCCTGACGCCACGCTACAGGCCGTGGCGGAAAAGCTGGCCGCCACCATCACCGCCTCTCCCCCCGCCGTCACGGGTTATACAGTCTGATTGCGGAGGGTTGACCGGTTGGCGTGTTGACCCTGGGCGTCGCGCCCTCTAGCCCCATGGCTATGCGCGCGCCCACCGTCCTCACCGGCTTAGCCGAGATCGCTGATCGCTACGACGCCGTCCTCTGCGACGTCTGGGGCGTTATCCATAATGGGCGCGAGTCCTTCGCCGACGCCTGCGCCGCGCTCACGCGGTTTCAGGAGACTCGCGGCCCTGTGGTGCTGATCTCCAACGCGCCCCGGCCGTCCAGCGATGTGGTCGGTCAGTTGCGTATGCTCGGCGTTCCCGACAGCGCCTGGTCCGGTTTCGTAACGTCCGGCGACGCCACGCGCCATGCCCTGGCCGAACGCGCGCCCGGGCCGGCCTGGGCGATCGGGCCGGCGCGCGACGCGTCGCTCTACGAAGGCACAGGCGTCGCCTTTGCCGACACGCCGGAAGAGGCGGCCTTCGTGTCCGCGACGGGCCTGTTCGACGACGAGGTCGAAACGCCGGAAGACTTCCGTGAGCGCCTGATCGTCTGCGCAGAGCGGGGCCTGCTCATGATCTGCGCCAACCCCGATATCGTGGTGCAGCGCGGCGACAAGATGATCTACTGCGCCGGCGCCCTAGCCGCCCTTTATGAGACTCTGGGTGGGCAGGTGCTGATGGCGGGTAAGCCTCACGGGCCGATCTATGCCGCCACCTACGCCGAAGCCGCGCGCTTGGCCGGAAGGCCGCTGGCCAAGGATAGGATGCTGGCTATCGGCGATGGTCTGCCCACAGACGTCAAGGGCGCGGGCCGCGAGGGCCTGCCTATTCTCTTCATCGCCAGCGGCATCCATGCGGCCGACACCATGACCCCCGACGGCCGCTTAGCCCCCGACAGGCTGGCGGCCCTATTGAACAAGGCGGGGGTGAGCGCCGACTACGCCGCGGCGGCGCTCCGCTGGTAAACCTCGCCCGCGCCGGTCGAAAGGCCCCCTATGCCGCTCTTTTCCCTCGTGGTGTCCACCAAAGGCCGCGTCGGCGAGCTTGAGACGCTGCTGGCCAGTCTAAAGGCCCAGTCGTTTCAGGACTTTGACGTGTTGGTGGTGGATCAGAACGGGGATGCGCGGCTTGAGGCCATGCTCGCCAAGGACTGGGGATTTCCCTTGCGCCGGCTGCATCGACCGGGCGACAGCGGCCTTAGCCGGGGGCGCAACGTGGGCTGGCGTGAAAGTGACGCCGAGTTCGTTCTCTTTCCGGACGACGACTGTTGGTATCCGTCGCGCTTCCTGGCCTATGCGGCGCAGAGACTGGCCGAGATGCGCGCCGATGTCCTGACGGGCCGGGCGGCGGACCAGCAGGGTCGCAGCATCAACGGCCGGTTCGAGACGCGGACGCAAAAGGTCGTCCGGAACCGGGTGTGGACCACCCAGATCGAATGGGTCGCCGTGTTTCGCCGCGCGCTTCTGGCGAGGCTCGACGGCTATGATCCAGGTTTGGGCGTCGGCGCGGCGACGCCTTGGCAGGCGTGCGAGGGCCAAGACCTCGTCCTGCGCGCCCTGACGGCGGGGGCGGCCTGCTGGTACGATCCCGACCTGTTCGGCCATCACGCAGAGCTTGAGACCGCTCAGCCCGACACGGCCATGATCCGCAAAGGGCGCGCCTACGGTCGCGGCATGGGCTATGTGCTGCGTCAGCACGGCTGGGGGTGGGGCGTGCGCTTGTATTGGGTCGCACGTCCGCTTGCACGCGCGGCGCTCAGCCTTTTGCGGGGACATCGGCCCGCGGCCCGATATGCTCAGCAGGTGGCGATCGGGCGCCTCGAGGGGGCGTTGGGACGGCTGCTGACGCGTCCGAAAGCCTAGCCATAGATGCGGCGGTTTTGGATGGGAACGGCTAGGTTATGATCGTGATCAACGGGCGTTACCTCGGCGCGCCGCTCCGCGGGGTGCAGAGGGTGGCGAGCGCGATGGTGCGTCAGCTCGACCTGGATCTGCCTGAGGCGGAGCTTGAGGATTGGCGGCTCGTCCGACCTGCCGGCTTAGCGCCTGCCGCAACGCGGCGGCTGCGCGAACGGGCTCTCGGCCCAGGTTCGGGCGCACTATGGGAACAGACGGTTCTGCCGGCCCGCGAGGCTGGCGCCACGATTGTGGGCTTTTGCAACACGGCCCCGCTCGCCCACACGCGCAATATCGTCATGGTCCATGACGTCCAGGTCTATACCTCGCCCCAATCCTACAGCCCGGCCTTTCGGTTCTGGTACAAGTTCCTTCTGCCCCAGCTGGCGCGCCGAGGGGCGAAAATCATCACAGGGTCCGAGCACGCCAAGTCTGAACTCGCCCAGTTCGGCATTGGACGCCCTGAGGATATCAGCGTCATCCACCATGGCGGGGATCATATCCTGTCGGTCGCGCCCGACTACGCAGCCTTCCACGCCTTGAACCTGGAGGGGCCGTTCATCCTGGCGCTGTCGAGCGTGCAGGCCCACAAGAACCTAAGGGTCCTGCTGGAGGCCAAGGCCCATCCGGCGCTGAAGGGCGCGCCCCTGGTCCTGGCCGGCGGCGCCGATGCGCGCGCTTTCGCCAAGGCCGGACTTCAACCACCGGACGGTGTTGTGTTCGCAGGCCCTGTGACCGACGCCCAGCTCAGCGGCCTGATGCGCAAGGCGACGGTGTTCGCCTTTCCCTCGCTGACCGAAGGGTTTGGCCTGCCGCCTTTGGAAGCCATGTATCTGGGCTGCCCGGTGGCTGTGTCGCCGGGCGGCGCCCTGCCCGAAGTCTGCGCAGACGCCGCCCTCTATATCGAGGCCAGCGACCCGGAAGCCTGGGCGAGCGGCCTGGCGAACCTGGTCGGCGATCCGGCGGCCCGGGCGAGCTTGATCGAAAAAGGCTATCGGCAAGCCGAAAAGTTCACCTGGTCGCGGAGCTGTGCGCAGCTGCGCGGGGTCGTCGCCAACGCAGCGTTTGATTGTTAGAAGAACCGTTCCGGCACCCGGATCGTGTCGCCTGGGCTGATGGGCAAGTCGCCAGTCACGGTCACCGCGTGCTCGCTGGCGTCGTGGACGCCGCGAATGAAGACGCGATGGGTGTTGGCCCGATAGGTATAGCCGCCCGCCGTCGCCACAGCGCTCGTGATGGTGAGGCCGCTGATGTAGGGATATTCGCCCGGTCGGACGACCTCGCCCAGGATGTAGAAGGGCCGATTATTGGCGACCTCGACGCTGACGCTGGGGTTCTTGATGTAACCGTTCTGCAGCGCCACCGTGATTGCGGCGGCCAGTTGGGACACGGTCAGTCCGCTCGCCTTGATCGCGCCGATCAGCGGCAATGAGACCTGCCCGACGTCATTGACGCCGAACTCGCCGGTCAGGCTGGCTTCGCCGTAGGTGATGATCCGAAGCTTGTCGCCTGGGCCCAACCGATAGGCTGTCTCGCCAACCTGCACAGGGGCGGCGGCTGCGGGCGGTGCGGGGGCGGGGGCCGCTTCACAGGATGAGCAGGCCACCACGGCGGCGACAAGCGCCCATAATATCTTAGCGCGCAATAGCCTGACCTCGACCCGATATTACGCGACTATGGTTAGCCGACGACCGCATACCGATCAAGGCAGGTCGCTATTTCCTCATTTTGCCGACATTCGCCTCAGGCGCGATTCGTTTTGAAAATCGTGCGGTGAGACCATAAAAATGTGCTGAATTCATGTTAACATAGAATAAGATATTGTTAACTCCCGGTTCGGGGCGTCCGACCGACGCCTGCGGTTATCGCAGGTGCGGCTTCAAGTGATGGTGAGATTATGCGTAGCCCTCCAAGCATGAAGACGCCGTCTGGCGCGAAAGTGAAGGCGTCGGCGGTCGAGCTCGCTATTCTTATGGGTCTTTGCCTATTGGCGGGGATCGGGGCTGGATTGGCGTTCGATAGCGCGCCGATTGGCCTGGGGCTCGCCGGGATCGGCTTGATTGCGGTGGCGGCCTACGCCTTGGCGGCCAAGGTCGTCTCTTTACCGAACGTCTCTTTACCCAAAGTCTCTGGGCGCCGTGAACGCCGTGAGGAGACGCGAGGGCTATCGGTCACCGATATCTCCACCCGTCGGCGAGGCGCAGCGGGTCAGGCGCCGGCTTGGCCGGAAGAGACCAGGTTGGAACCGACGCCAGAGCCTAAGGCGGCGCCTGAAGAGGGGCCCATCTCCGCCGTTGTGACCACGGCCGTCGAGCCGGATCGGGTCGTTCCCTTTCGGATGCCGCCCGTCCGGCTCTAGGTGCTGATCGTTTCGTCTTACAAATCGGCCGCCCTGATCGGGGATGCGCCTTAGCCGATCCGATGGTCATGCTTCAGGCGATAGATCGCTCGGCTGTCGCGGTTCAGGGCATGGCGTACGATCATGCGATCATGCTGGGTTAGCCGGCCGCCGTGAGCTTCCCGTAGACGCACCGCCAGGCGATGGGTCGCGATCTCGCGGTGTTCCAGGCGCGCGGTTTGGCGCGGCGTCAGTGCGCCGGTGCGAGCGCCCTGTTCGATCCGCTGTTGCTGCATGTGCTCGCGGGCGGGAATGGATTGGGCCATGGCGGGCAGAGCGCTGGCCAGAGTGGCCGCTGCGATCAGGCCAAGGATAAGGGTTTTCATCGACGTGGTTCCTGTCATGTGTGCGGCCGGTGATCGACCGTGATGCAGGTGTAGCGCCGCCTATATGCACCCAGTCTGAGCCTTGAGCTTAGCCGCCGTTCAGGGAGATGAGCGGTAGATGAATGAGGTATCAAGCCACCCTCAAAAACATCACCTTCGCCGCGCCATAGGTGCGCTCGTCCAACCGCTCATAGCCAGGCGGCGCCAAGTCCGGCTCGTCGGCGGCGTGTTCGAAGACGCAGAGGGCGCCGGGTTTTAGCCAATTCCCGGCCAGGAGCCGCGCCAGCGCCCGTTCGCCCAGGCCCTTGCGGTAGGGCGGATCGAGGAAGGCGAGGTCGAAGGCCTCGTCCGGGCCGCCTGGACGTACGCCCAGATCGGTCGCGTCGCGCCGATGCACTCGCGTCGCGCCAAACAGGCCCAGCGCTTCCACATTTTCGCGGATGGCGCCCCGGGCCCCCTCGTCGGTTTCGACGAACAGACAGAAGGCGCCGCCGCGGGAGAGGGCCTCCAGCCCCAGCGCGCCGGAACCGGCGAACAGGTCCATCACCCGCGCCTCATGCAGCGGGGCCGACCAGGCGGCATGCTCCAGGATGTTGAAGATGGCCTGGCGGGCCCGGTCCGAGGTGGGGCGAGCGACCAAGCCTTCGGGCGCGGTGATGGACTTGCCGCGAAACCGGCCGGAGATGATGCGCATCAGCGACCGCCGCCCTTGCCGCCTCTTCCCGGCCGCTTCGGCCCCGTCGGTTTGGACCCCGTCGGTTTCGATCCGGACAGCGTCTGAGGCGCAGGCTTGGGCCGGCGCGCCGCCGCGGCCGTCTTCACCGCGCGGGGACTTAACAGCGTCGCCGGTCCGCCCGCCTCGTTGGCGTGACGGCTTTTGGGCTTGCTCTTGGCGACCGGCTTTGCGTGGGGGCTGATATTGGGTTTCGGCTTGGCCCAGCCGGCCTTGTAGACCTTCTTCGGCGCAGGCTCAGCGCCAAATGTTGGGGCCGCCGCCGCGGGGCCGGCGCTCTGTCTGGAGGTCGCCCGCACAGTTGCGACGCCGGCGCCCTTCGGGCCGGCCGTCGAGGCGCGGGGCGGAAGGTTTTCGGGCGCGATGAAGGCCGCCAGCTGCTCCCGGATCACGCGAGGGCCCACCTCCTCGACCTGGCCCGTCGCCAAGGTGGCGAGCGCGAAGGGGCCGTAGGCGAGGCGGACCAGGCGATTGACCTTCAACCCAATCGACTCCAGCACGCGGCGCACCTCACGGTTCTTGCCTTCGGCCAGCGACACGCTGATCCAAACGTTGGCGGAGGATTCCGCCGGCGCGCCTGCCTTACGCTGCACCTTATCCAGCCGCGCCAGGATTGGGCCGTAGGTCACGCCTTCGACCGTCACGCCGTCCTTCAGGGTGTCGAGCTGCGCCTGGGTGGTGCGGCCATAGGCGCGCGCGCGGTACTGGCGCACCCAGCCGCTGGAGGGCAGCTCCAACGCCCGGGCCAGGGCCCCGTCATTGGTCAGGAGCAAGAGGCCTTCGGAATTCAGGTCAAGGCGCCCGATTGAGATCACCCGCGGCAGGTGGGCGGGCAGGGCGTCGAACACGGTCGGCCGTCCGCCTGGATCGCGATGGGTGGTCACCAGGCCCGACGGCTTATGATAGCGCCAGACCCGCGTCGGCTCCGCGGCGCCCACCACGGCGCCATCGACGCTCAAAACGTCGCCTGGGCCGATGCGGACGGCGGGCGTGTCGAGCAGCTGGCCATTCAGGGTCACGCGCCCTTCGGCGATCAGCCGTTCAACTTCGCGCCGCGACGCCACGCCGGCGCGGGCTAAGGCCTTGGCCACACGCTCGCCGCCGGTCTCTTCTAAAGGGGCTACGTCTTCGACGGCGGCGACGCACGGTGGGTTTTCAGCCTTCGGCTTGGCGTCGGGCGCTTGACGCGGCGGTCTGCGCGCGTTGGGGTTACGGGGATGATCGACCATGATGAAACCTACATGCGCATCGCCCTGGATATGGCGCAAGCCGCCGCCAGGTCGGAAGAGGCGCCGATCGGCGCAGTGATCGTCGATCCCTCGAGCGGCGAGGTGATCGCGGCCGCCGGCAACGCCCCCATCGGCCTGCACGACCCGACAGCGCATGCGGAAATCCAGGTGATCCGCGCTGCGGCAAAGGCGCGGGGCAACTATCGCCTGACCGGCCTTTGGCTGTTTGTCACCCTTGAGCCCTGCGCCATGTGCGCCGGCGCGCTCAGCCACGCCCGGATCGGCCGGCTGGTCTATGGCGCCGACGACGCCAAGGGCGGCGGCGTGATCCATGGTCCCCGCGTGTTCGACCAACCCACCTGCCATTGGCGCCCCTCGGTCGTCGGCGGCGTGCTGGCCGAAGAGAGCGCGGCGCTGCTGCGAGGGTTCTTTAGGGCGCGACGGGGCGGTTAGACGAAGGTCGCTACCCTCGCCTCCAGCCGCGCCTGAACGGCCGGCCAGTCGAGGTCGGTGATCGAGAACACGCCCGTGTCGCGCACCCGGCCGGTCCAGGTCACGACGTTGCGCCGCAAGACGCCGTCGCGCACGGCGCCAAGCTTCAGCACCGCCGCCTGGCTGCGGGCGTTGATCTCATCGACCATGAACTCCACCCGGTGGGCGCCGCGGCTGAAGGCGTAGGCCAGCAGCGTCAGCTTGCAGTCGGGGTTGATCGCGCCGGCGCGCGCGTCGGGGCCGATAAAGGTCGCGCCGATCTCGACGCGGCGATGGCGGGGGTTGGCGTCGAGATAGCTGGTCGTGCCCACGACACGCCCATCGCTGCGGCGCCGGACCGCGAAGGGGATGCGGCTGCCTTTCGCCATATCGCGCAGCGCGCTGTCCCAATAGGCCTCAAACGCCTCCCCGCCGCCATTGGACGACATGATCGCCCAATCGTCCGTATAGGCGGCGATAGCGTCGAAGAGCTCCGCCTTCATGGGCGGAGTGAGCGGCTCAAGCCGTACAAAACGGCCCTCCAGCGGGATTGCGTCGAGGATCATCGGCGCGTCGGGGCGCGAGGCGGGCTGTGGGGTTAAATTGGTCGGTGACATTTGCGCGGCTTTTGACCACCAATGGCGGTGGGAGTCGATCCAAACTCAAGGGGTCGGCGGGGAAATCATTGTGGGCGAGACATGAACCTGAAAGCCATGGTCGCATTGGCTGCTGTCGCGCTGCCGGCGTCTCTTCCCCCTGCGGCGGCTGCGCCCAAACTGCCGCTCCACCCCGGCTTCTACGTGGAGTCGGACGTGCCTTGCGGTGAGATGTATCAAGCGGCCATGATCCAGTTCACCGGCACGGCGTTCGAAGAGGGGCCTGAACTCTGCCGCGTCGTCGCGGTCAGCCATCGGGGCTCGGTCTATCGGATCGCGCAACGCTGTCAGGACCAGATGTCCGGAACCCGGAGCCGCCAAAAGGGCGCCGTGGCGATCCCCGACCGGTTCACCTTCTTGAACAGCGTGAAGAGCGACGCCACCCGCTTCCGCTACTGCCCGCTCTCAAGCCTGCCGGGCGACTGGAAGGGGACGAAGGAGACCGTTCCCAACTATCCAGCCTATGAACCCTGACGTTTGACGCTCGATCTATAGCGATGAAGGTTTCGGTCATTATACCCGCCCTGAACGCCGCCGAATTCGTAGGCGCCGCCGTCCGATCCGCGCTGGCCCAGAGCTTGAGCGATCTTGAGGTCATCGTTGTCGATGACGGCTCTACCGACAAGACGGCGGGGGTTGTTCGGGGCTTCATGGCGGGAGACGCCCGCGTCCGCTTGATCCAGCACGAGGCGCCGCGGGGCGTTTCAGCCGCCCGCAACGCCGCCGTTCGCGCCGCGACCGGCGACTGGATCGCGCCGTTGGACGCCGACGACGAATTTGCGCCGCCCCGTCTTGAGCGATTGGTGGCGGAGGCCGAGGCCAGGGGGCTCGACGGCCTCGCCGACAACTTGCAGCTCCTGGATTACACGACGAAGAGGCCGCTCGGCCTGGCGTTTCCGCAAGATTGGATGACGACGGGAGAGGCGCTGACGCTGGAGACCCTGCTCGATCATGACACGCCCGGAAACCACGACTTTCGGCCGCTCGGATTTATGAAGCCCCTATTGCGACGGCGGCGCCTGCTTGAGGCAAATATTCAGTATGCAGAAGATATTGGGTTTGCGGAGGATTTTCTGCTTTACGCCCAGCTCATCATATCCGGATTTCGCCTGGGTTTGACGTCTGAGCCCTTGTACGTCTACGCCGTCAGACAAGGGTCCGTAACCAATAGTTCGACCCCGACGCAAGCCAAAAATGCGATCACCTTATTAGAGGTAAATCGCAGGGTTTTAGACCTTCATTCTTTAGCGATCATGGCGGCGCAATCTTCGACCCAATTTCAGATCGATGATCTTCGGCTTAAACTGCGGCGTCGGGAAGAGGCGATCAAATACTGCCGCTTTGTCAATCTGGCTAAAGACAATCACCTTATAGCGGCTCTAATCGCTGTGTGTCGCGTCAAGCCATCGTACCTGATCGAGAAGATATCGGCGGCCTTGCGTCGCCGACTGCCGGGCGCTGGCCGAGCGCTCTAAGACAGATCGACCGCCTCGGCCGTATTTGAGCTCCAGGTCCGCGACGGGTGGTTCATGCGAAGCCGGTAATAGGCCCAGCTGGCGATAAACAGTCCGCAGACCAGCAGCAGGCTCGGACGTCCCGCCGCCGGGTCGAACCATTCGGCGGCGACCATGGCGCCGCCCGTCGCCAGCCCAATGATCGGGATCAGGGGATGGAACGGCGTGCGGAAATGGACGCCGGTGGCGCCGTTCCAGCGGCCGATCAGGAGCGCCACGCCCATCATCAGAAACTCGAACGTGCCCTCGTTGGCCACCAGCACCAGCAGGGCCTGTTCACCCAACAGCATCAGCGCCAAGGAAATCAGCGAGACGATGACGGTGGCTGAGAGGGGCGATTGGGTGCGGGCGTCGATGCGACCTAGGAGCCGGTTGACCGGCGCGGGCCAGATGCCATCGCGGCCCGTGGCGTAGAACAGCCGGCCAAAGCTCATGACGGTCGCGACGATACAGTTGAAGAAGGCGATCACCAGGCCTGAGCTGATCACCGCCGTCAGAACCGGCCCGACCGTACGGGTCATATAGGCCGCCACCGGCGCATCGGCGCTCAACACCGCCTTCAGGTCGCTGGCGCTCAGCACCACCAGGATCAGCGGCGTCGCGATGGTGAGGGCGGCGAACAGGCCGATCCAGCCGATCAAAGGGCCGATGCGGCGCGGGGCGTCGCGCAGTTCCTCGCCAAAATACATCGCCCAATTGGCCCCCGCGCAGGCGGCGATGCTGGAGACGGCGGCCAGGGCCAAGCCCGCGGCGGTGAGCGGTTTCAGAAGCCCATGGTCCAGGGTCATCGGGTGGATCAGGGTCTGCCCTAGGCCGCGGGCGGGGTGTTGCAGCGCGATGACCACCAGAACGACCAGCGCGACCGCCTCAATGGTCAGAAAGGCCCCCGTGATCAGCGCGCCAACGCGCACCCGCAGCACCGCAAGCCCGCAGGCCAGCACCACACACACCACGGCGACGGGCGCCTGGGGCAGATCATGGTCCAACACGCGGACATAGTCGGCGAAGCCCAGCGCGCTGAAGGCGATCAGCATCGGCGCCAGCATCATCATCAGGGTGATGTAGGGAAAAGTCCAAAATGGCCCCAGCACCCCGGCGAGGCTCGGATAAACGCCGCCGGCTTCCGGAAAAGCCGCGCCCATCTCGGCATAAAGCAGCGCGTTGATCGCCGCCGCGACGCCGCCGATCAGGACGGCGACCGCCGCGCCCGATCCCGCCATATGCAAGATGCCGTCGCCATAGATGAACACCGACAAGGCCGGCGAAAGCGCGGAAAAAGCCAGGAACAACACCTCTATCGAGCTCAAGGTCCGGTGCAGTTTCGTCTGCGGCGGCGGGGCTTTTTCCATAAGGTCGAGCTTCGCCGTTCGAGGCCGCAGGTCAAGCGGGCGAGGCGTTTTCAGGCTCTGCCCGCGGCGCACGCCTTGGCGGGGGCGCCCGCGCCTAAATAATGCTCAAAACGCTATCGGCGGTCGGGCGTGGGGCGTCGTTCAGGCGTCTTGTTTTGACGTCCAGCGACGTCTAGACACCTAGGTCACAGCTTTCCGGTTCCAAGCGAAGCGGTTGAACGGAATATGACGTGAGCGTCGCGATATTGGCTGTTGGCTGGGTTTCCGCCGTGATCGCGGGGCTAGGCCTTATCTATACGATCCTGGCCGGTTTCGCTGTGAAGTGGTTTTTCGCAAGACCAGCCGCGCCGCCAATAGCTTGCCTCCCTGTGACGATCCTAAAGCCCCTGCATGGCGACGAGCCGGGCTTGGCCGATTGCCTCGAAGGCTTTTGCACTCAGGATTATCCCGCGCCGGTCCAGATCGTGTTTGGCGTGCGCGACGCCGCCGACCCTGCCATTGCCGTTGTCCGGCAACTGATCGCGAGGCATCCGGAGCTGGATATCGACCTTGTGGTCAGCGACCGCACCTACGGTACGAACCGCAAGATCTCCAACCTTATCAATATGGAGCGTCTGGCTCGCCATCCGATCCTGGTGATCGCCGACAGCGACGTCAGTGTGGCGCCGGACTATCTGCGGGTGCTCAACGCCGCCTTAGCGCCGCCGGACATGGGCTTTGTCACCTGCGCCTATGTGGGCGTGCCCACAGGTTCGATCTGGTCGCGCCTCGCCGCCATGTCGATGAACTACCACTGGCTGCCCAGCGTCGCGTTTGGCCTTTGGATCGGCTGGGCGAAACCTTGTTTTGGGCCGACCATAGCGCTGCGCAGGACCGTCTTCGACCAAATGGGTGGGTTTATCCGGTTCGCCGATCATCTCGCGGACGATTTCGAACTTGGCCGGGCGATCCGCGATCAGGGCTACGACTTCGCCGTGCCGCCGATGACGATTGGACATGGCTGTCCCGAGCGCACCGGGCGTCAGGTCGCCAGCCACGAGCTGCGCTGGGCCCGCACGCTGCGACTGATCGATCCGTTAAGCTACGCCGGCAGCATCATTCTACACCCTTTCCCGTTCGCCCTGGCTTCGGTCGCCCTGCTTCGCGGGAGCCTGTCGAGCTGGGTTTTGCTCGCCCTTGTCTGCGGCGCCCGGATGTTTGTGATGCGACGGATCGATCAATTGGCGGGCGGCGCCCCGGGGGTCTGGTGGCTATGGCCGGCCCGAGATATCCTGTCGTTGGCGATTCATCTGTTCGCCTTCCTGGGCAAGACGGTGACATGGCGGGGCCGGACCTTTCGGATCGACAAAACGGGCCGCCTCATCCCTCATCCACCCGCAAGCCCTGCGCCCCCTATTCTCGGCATCGCACGTTAGCCCATGGCCGCGCTTAGACCCCGTTCGCTCGATTGCTCCGCCGTGGTGCGTCCTTGACAAAGAAACTACCGGCCGGACGCGTCTTGACGCTTGGCTTCTTACTTCTCGGCCTTGTCGCCATTGGGGCCTTTTTGGCCCGTGTCGGCGTGGGGCCAATTCTGCAATCGCTGAAAAGCCTTGGGCTCGTCGGCTTTGCCGTATTTTGTATCTATACCCTTGGTGTGCTGAGCCTGCTCGGCGTCTGCTGGTATGTGGCGGCGCCGGGCGCCCAAGTTAGAAAGCTCTCGGGCTTTATCTTTGGCCGCATCATGCGGGAGGTGGCCGCAGATATTCTGCCGTTCGCCCAGGTCGGCGGTTTTATCATGGGGGTGAGAGGCGCCGCTCTGTTTGGCGTTTCCACCTCGCTCGCCGTATCGTCGAGCATTGTGGATCTTGGCGCGGAAATGGCCGGACAGCTGCTGTTTACGGCCATCGGCTTGTCGATCTTGGGCCTGCACCCGCCGCCGCGGTTTCCCCATAACGTCGTCGATCCCATAAGCTCGGTCGGCCTAGGCCTCGGCGTGGCGACGGTCGCAGGCTTCTTCTTTTCACAGCGCTTTGCATCGCGCGCTCTGGCCAAGTTGAGTGCGCGGTGGCCGGCGCAAATCCAAGCCCATCTGACGTCGGTCCAAGCGATCCTCATGGACATCTATCGCCGCCCTGCGCGGGTGGCGCTGTCTATCGGTCTTCATCTGGTCGCCTGGTTGACCGCGGTCGGCGGGGTCTGGCTGACCCTATCCTTCATGGGCGCACCGATGGAGCCCTCCATGATCTTGGTGATGGAGAGCTTGGTCTATCTGGCGCGCAGCGTGGCGTTTTTCGTGCCCGGCGCCATCGGCGTGATGGAAGGCGGCTACGTTCTCTTAGGCCCCATCTTTGGTCTGCCGGCGGACCTCGCGCTGAGCCTGGCGCTGATCAAACGAGGACGGGACCTGGCCATCGGTTTGGCGGCGATGGCCGTGTGGCAGGTCCTGGAAGGCAAGCGGCTTTTCGGGTGGGGGGCGCGACCGTCAGTATAGGTCGTTGACCCGTCGCTGCGGAGGCGTCTGGGCTGGGCTAGCAAATACGGATCGACTGAAGGAAATGGCGCACCCGACACGATTCGAACGTGTGACCTTTGCCTTCGGAGGGCACAAGAGCACAATTTGCGGGTTTGCGCTGCGCCCCTCTGGGGCACGATAAAACGCTATATATCAATAACTTAGTTGACTGATGGCCCTTGTCAAGTTACGCTCAAAACCGCTCCAAAAACCCCCGATTTGCCCCCATTTGGTTGCAATGTGGTTGCAACTGGAGGCCCATAAAAGGCTGATTGGCATGGCGAAATTGACGAAGCGCGTCGTCGAATGCCTCGAATCTGATGGCTCCAAGCATGGCTCTCTCTATTGGGACAGCGAGCTGAAGGGGTTCGGAGTCCGCGTGTTCTCGACGGGATCGAAGACGTTCGTCATCAAATTCCGCACCCGCAGCG
>Ga0116229_10005613_pt1 | contig 20388 bp, 16 predicted proteins | sample S1TSphgellanicum_3_FD_87313 | JGI IMG/M metagenome (GOLD analysis project Ga0116229, IMG submission 87313) | Host-associated microbial communities from peat moss isolated from Minnesota, USA - S1T2_Fc - Sphagnum magellanicum MG | ecosystem: Host-associated > Plants > Peat moss > Unclassified... | reverse complement strand
TACGACGAGCGCGCGACGCTCGGCGCCCTCGAGCGCATCAGCGAAACCTACGATCGGACATTCTTCGGCGCGGAAACCGGCGCGAGCGACGGCGACCACACCGGCGCGATCGATGACGAGCTGCCCGTCTTCGTGTTCGGGCTGCCGCGTTCGGGCACGACGCTCGTCGAACAGATTCTGGCCAGTCATCCGCGCGTTTTCGGGGCCGGCGAACTGCCGCGCTTCGCCATGCACGCGAACGAAGTACTGGGCGCGGACGGCGCGTTCGTACCGCAAGTCGTGCGCGGCGCCGGCGCCGATCGACTACGCGAGGTCGGGCGGCGCTACGTCGCCGATCTGCGCCGCCGCGCGCCGGCCGCCGAGCGGATCGTCGACAAGATGACGATGAACTACCGCTTCGCCGGGCTGATCCAGCGCGTGTTGCCGCGCGCACGGATGATCGAGGTGCGCCGCGACCCGCGCGAGACGGCGCTCTCGTGTTTCATGCAAACCTTCGACGGCGAGCTCGCCTGGCCGTACGATCTGCGCGAGATCGCCGCCTATTTTCGCGCGTACGAGCGCGTGATGGCGCATTGGCGCGCCGTGCTGCCGGCACATGCGATCCTCGAGGTGCACTACGAGGATCTCGTCGATGACCTCGCCGGCCAAGCGCAGCGAATCGTCGCCTTCTGCGGCCTCGCGTGGGATGATGCGTGTCTGCGGTTCTACGAGACGTCGCGCACGGTGCGGACCGCAAGCGCGAGCCAAGTTCGCCGACCGATCTACCGCAGCTCCCTTGGGCGCGCGCAGCATTACGAAGACCTGCTTCGGCCGTTCGTGGAGGCGTTCGCACGCGACTGAGCTGAACAGCTGCGGATGGAACGAACGCCCGTCATCGAAACCGGCCGGCTGCGCTTGCGCGGACATCGCATCGACGATTTCGCCGATGTCTTGGCGATCTGGCGCGACCCGCTCGTGATGCGGTTCATCGGCCAACCGTCGACGGAGTCGCAAGCGTGGATGCGGCTGTTGAGCTACGTCGGCCACTGGGAGCTCCTCGGCTACGGATCGTGGGCCGTCGAAGAACGCGAATCGGGCCGTTTCTTGGGCGAGCTCGGCTTCGCCGATTTCAAGCGCGACATCGACCGTTCAATGCGCGGCGTCCCGGAGGCCGGCTGGGTCTTCGCGACGCACGCGCACGGCAAGGGGTATGCAACCGAAGCGCTCGCCGCGGCGCTGACGTGGCGCGACGAACATCTGAGCTCCGATCGTACCGTCTGTCTGATCGCGACCGGCAACCTCGCCTCCATTCGCGTCGCCGAAAAATCGGGCTTCGTTGCGTTCCGCACCGATGTCTTCAACGACGCCGACATCGTCTGCTTCGAACGCTTCGCCCCTGCGCAAGCGTAAGCGCCTCAGTCGCGTTGTTCGACCGACGGTTTCCAAAGAAGATCGAGTTGCGCGGCCGCCGCTCGCAATGCCGCGTCTTTCGTTGCAAGAAGCATTCCGCGACGCACGGCGAGTTCGAGGTATGCAGCATCGTAGACGGTGAGCGCAAACCGCCGCGCCAGCGCAAGCTCCGCTCCGAATGTCACCTCGGTTGAGGTAGCGTCGACCGACAGCGGCATCGCGGCAAGCGAACGGAGGATCCGGCTCGTCGCATCTTCGGCGATTCGGCCTCGCCGCTCGGCGTTGCGAAGAACGTTTTGAATTTCCCAACGCCAGAGGACCGGTACCAGCGCGCGCTCGCGTAGGACATACCGGCCCGCAGCGACCGATTCCGCGTCGCGTTCATCCGGGAATGACCATGCGATAGCGATCGATGCATCGATGACGATTGACACCTATGCCCGGCGGCCTTCTTCGATTAACGATCGAACGCTGATTCCGAGCGGCGTGCCCATGCCCAAGAGGTCGGCGAACGCATCCTCCGGTGTCAGCGCGTCTCGATCGGTACCGATCGGCTCGAGGCGCGCGACCGGACGTCCGTTCTTGGTGATGATGATGACCTCTCCGGCCTCGACTTCGGCAAGCAGGCGCGAGAAGTGCGTCTTGCCCTCAAAGGCACCTACGGTTTTCATAAAACCAGTCTACCATACTAGTCTACAATACTAGTCTTTTTGGAGTCAAGCGACCGAGATCGGGCGCTTCCACCGCACGCTGCTGAGCGCTAATCGATGCGATCCGGGAGCCGCTTGAGATACATCTCGATGGCGTCTTCGTTGGATTCGAGGGTCTCGACGATCCGCGCGTGCGGTTCGGCATGCAGCGTCGGATAGTCCACTTCGTCGTAGGTCGCGCGGATCGGAAACGCGAGACGCTCCTCGCCGAGTGAAAACTCCGCGGCGACGCCGGGTTTGTTGCCGCGCGCATCGAGCCGATGCCAACGCTCGCCGAGATAGACGGCGTTCAGGGCATGCACGCTATAGCCTGCGCTGTCGTCATCGAGCAGCGTCAAACGCTGATAGCAAAGCGCCGTCGGAAGACCGAATCGCCGTAAGAGCGCGGCGAACAAATGACTCTTCGGATAGCAAATTCCCTCGCGATAGAACAGCGCATCGCTCGCGCTTCGCGTCACGCGATGCCCCTGGATATCCCACGAATGGGGCACCTCATCGCGCACGAAATGAAACACCCGGCGAGCCGCTTCCTCAGGCGCGCAACCGCGGAGATGCTCGTCGACGAACGCGCCGATTTGCGGATGCTGCGCATCGATAAGCGGCGCCGGCGCGAGAAACGCCTCTAGCGGCGCGGTAATCTCGAAGTCGATCAAGAAAAAACACCTCAATCATGCCGATTTCCGACGGCTCCGGGCAGCATCGCTAGGTTTTGGCGATGTCGAAGGGGACGCCGAGGTCGGCGGCGAGTTTTTCGAGGCCGTCCCAGACCTTCACGTGGACGGGGATCCCGTTCTTGCGGTGCTCGAGCGTTTTTTCGTATTCGATTTCGCCGGCGACGTAGATGCGGTCGTGGCCGGGGGCTTTCGCGGAATTTTTGAAGTCACGCAGTTCGCGGTCCATGTCGGCTTTGAATTCTTCGGCGTCGCGGAAGCCGTCGATGCGGAAGGCCGAGAACCAATGCGAGATCGCGCCGGGGACGGGACCGTCGGCCGGCTGCGGTTCGTCGGTGCCGAATGTTCCGCCCGAAAGCACGCCGCAAAAGATGTCCACGAGCAGTCCAAGTCCATAGCCCTTATGACCGCCGTTGTCGATGCCCAGCCCCCCGAGCGGGAGCAGCGCCCCCGTGAGGGCGGCCTGCGCCGAAGTCGTTTCATCGCCATCAGCGTCGATCGCCCAACCGGGATTGAGCGGCTTTTCCTTGCGGTTGTAGACTTCCAGTTTGCCGCGCGGAACCGTCGTCGTGGCAAAGTCCAAAACGAACGCTGGTTCGTTCTTTGCAGGGATGGCGTACGCGAGCGGGTTCGTCCCCAACATCATGTCCTTGCCGTACGTGGGAGCACCGAAGCGCACCGTGTTCGTCGAGGCCATGCCGACCAGATCGTGTTCGAGCCCCATCATCGCGTAGTAGCCCGCGATGCCGTAGTGGTTCGAGTTCCGCACCGCGCCGAACGCCGCGCCGTGCTGCTTGGCCTTGGCGATGACGGCTTCCATCGTCCGCTTCGCGACCGGGTGACCGAGCCCGTTCCCGGCGTCGACCAGAATCGAGGTGTCGGTTTCACGGACCGTCGTGACCGCCGGCGACTTCTCCATCTGGCCGCCACGCAGGCGGCTCACGTAGTACGACTCCAGGCGAGCGACGCCGTGGGACTCGATACCGCGCAGATCGCTTGCGACCAGCACGTCCGCGACGATCGCGGCGTCTTCCGGCGCGACGCCCGTCTTGGTAAGAATCGCCGCGACGAAGAGCTTGAGGCTGCTTTCGCTTGAGAGGCGATATTCGGACGTGACGGTGGCCAACGGAAACCTCCAAGGTGGTGGGGACGGCGCACTCACGACGATACCACCCTCTGATGATTTGGGGAACGGACCACGGTCGACGAGCCACGAAGGCGGCTCGCCCATGGCAGCAAGCCCCCGCCGGTGGCCGGCCATTCGACCAAGCCTCCTCGTAGCCGTTCTCTATCTGATCGCCTGGGTCGCGCTGCAGCGTCTCTCGCTCGCCCTCGTGCCGCCCACGACCGGCGTTTACCTGTGGTACCCCGCGGCCGGGCTTTCGCTCTTCTTGTTGATTCGCTTCGGCCTGCGCTACGCGCCGCTGCTGGCGCTCGGGGAGCCGCTGATCTTGCTGCTCTTCCCGCACTCGCCATCGCTGAGGCTATGGCCGATCGCGATCTTCGGCCTCGTCTCGACGATCGGCTACGGCCTCGCTGCAACGATCCTCGTGCGGCTCTTCCATATCGACCGCGAGCTGACGCGGACGCGCGATCTCACGCTCTTCTTCTTCATCGGCGGGATCGTCGCGCCGTACATCATCGCGCTCTTCCGGATCCGCGTGCTGGTGCTCAACAATTATATGCCCGCCGCGGAATATCACGAGCAAGTCTTCCGCTTTTGGCTTGGCGACGCGACGGGGATCTTTACCCTTGCCCCGCTCTTGTTCTACCTCTTCAACCCGGCATTCACATCGCGTCGCGTCAACCGGTCTTTTCTGCAATCGTGTGCGTCTCGGCATCCGCTAGAAACGGCCGCCCAGGTGATCGGGGTCGTCGCCGTCCCGATCGTCGCGGTCCACCAATTCATCGCGAGCGGCGGCTTCAGTCCCGGCGTTCTGTATATCACGTTCGTCCCGGTGGGCTGGTTCGTGATCCGCCATGGGCTCGTCGGCGCATCGTTCGCGGCGCTCGTGGTCGATGTCGCAACGCTCGTCACGATACGCCTCGAAGGCGCCGATCTCGGGACGGAGGTCGAACTCCAGATCTTCTTGTTGACGGTCTCGGCGCTCGTGTATGCGCTCGGCATCTCGATCACCGAGCGCGCGACGGCACTCTTACGCCTTCGAGAGAGCGAAGCGCAACGGCTCGACGCGCAGCTGCGGGATCCGCTGACCGGACTCTCGACCCTTAGAGGTGCCCAGGACGCGCTCGCGCGCATTTTGCCCGAGCATCGCCCGGACGGCCAGTCGGTGCTCGTTATCTGGTACGATGTTGAAAATCTAGGCATCGTGAACGATAGCTTGGGAACCGACGCGGGAGATGCGTTTCTTGCGGCGATCGCCGAGCGTGTGCGCGGGTTGATCGATCCGGGCGAGATCGCGGCGCGTGTCGCGGGAAATTTCGTCATCGTCCTGCGCGGGCCAACCTCGATTCGCGAACGATGCGAAGCTGGGCTAGCCGTGCTTTCGCGGCGCTATCACATCGCGGCGCGAGAAATCTTCCCGTCGGCCGTTATCGGCTATTGCACCTACGACGATCGAAGCGTGCGCGCGCCGGAACTCTTCCGGCGCGCACACTCCGCGATGCGCCGGGCCAAGCAGGGTTCGAGCACGCGAATAAAATCGTATTCGAGCCAGCTCGACTCGAACGCCGACCACATCGACCTGCTCGCGCAGTTGCATCGGGCAGTCGATGCCGACGAGTTCGATCTCTTTTTCCAGCCGATCGTCGCGCTCGAGGGCGGGGCCGTCACCGGTGTTGAGGCACTGCTGCGCTGGCATTGCGACGGCGCGATCTTGGAGCCGGCCGCGTTCTTTCCGGCCCTCGAACGAAGCGCGCTCATGGACCGGGTCGGGCGCTGGGCAATAAACGAGGCAATCGCGCAAGCCGGCCGCTGGCACGCCGCAGGCCGAACGCTCGACGTTTGGATCAACGTCTCCGCGAGACTGCTCATCGAACCGGCGTTCGCCTCGAACGTCATCGAGCGCATCGAAGCCGACGGAGCGGACGCGTGCCGAATCATCATCGAGGTCACCGAGCGTGATGCCATGCACGATATCGAGAAAATGAACGCCATCTTCGGCCAACTGCGCGCCCGCGGACTCCGTATCGCGATCGACGACTTCGGCGTTGGCGAGTCATCGCTCGCCCGGCTGCGCGACGTGGAAGTCGACATCCTCAAGATCGACGGCTCGTTCGTAACCGGCATCCCCGGCGACGTGCGCGCGCTCACCATCGTACGCAACGTGGTGTCGATGGCGAATGCGCTCGGCCTCCGCACGGTCGCCGAGTGGATCGAGGAACCGGAACAAGCCGAAGCGATTCGCGCGATCGGTGCCGATCTCGGCCAGGGGTTCTATCTCGGCCGACCGGCCTCGACCGACGAGCTCTTTGCGGGGACGCTGCTTGCCTGAACGAGCCCCCGACCGGAACGGAGCACGGTCGGCAGGACTCGAATACGGCCTGCCCATGGCAGCGTCCGCCCGCCGGTTGCCGACCATACGACGAAGCCTCCTTGTGGCGGTTTCCTATCTCGTCGCGTGGGTGGCACTCGAGCGGCTCGCGCTCTATCTCGCGCCGGTCACGACCGGTACCTATCCGTGGTACCCGGCCGCCGGGCTGTCGCTCTTCCTCCTGATCCGGTTCGGCGTTCGGTACGTCCCGCTGCTCGCCGTGGGTCCGCCGGTGGTTTGGCTGCTCTTCCCCCACGCGCAGCTGCTCCAGCTCTTACCGATCGTGCTCTTCGGCCTGGTCTCGACGATCGGCTACGGGCTGGCCGCGACAGTGCTCGTTCGGATCTTCCACATCGACCGCGAGTTGACGCGGACGCGCGACCTGACGCTGTTCTTTTTCATCGGCGGGGTCGTCGCGCCGTACATCATCGCGCTCTTTTCGATCAAAGTCCTGATGCTCAACAATTTCTTGCTGGCATCGGAATATCACGAGCAAGTCTTCCGCTTTTGGCTCGGCGACATCACCGGCATCTTCACGCTCGCGCCGCTGCTCTTCTACGTCTTCAATCCGGCGTTCACGTCGCATCCGGTCAACCGGGTGTTCTTGCAGTCCTACGCGGGGCGGCATCCGCTCGAGACCAGCGCGCAAGTTCTCGCGGTCGTAATCGTGCCGATCGTCGTCGTGCACGAGTTCATCGCCGGCGGCGGCTTCAGCCCGGACGTCCTCTATATCACGTTCGTCCCGGTCGGCTGGATCGTGATCCGGCACGGACTGGTCGGCGCGTCGTTCGCGGCGCTGGCGATCGACGTCGCGACGCTCGTGACGATGCGTCGCGAAGGCGCCAATCTGTGGACCGAAACCGAGCTGCAAGTCTTTTTGCTCACCGTGTCTTCGCTTGCGTACGCGCTCGGCATGTCGATTACGGAGCGCGCGACGGCGCTCACCCGCCTGCGTCACGCCGAAGAGCTGCTGCTCGACGCGCAGACGACCGATCCGCTCACCGGGCTCTCGACGCTGCAAGCCGCGCAGGACGGGCTCGGGCGCATTCTGCCCGAACACGTCGCGGACGGCGTCTCGCTGCTCGTCATCTGGTACGACGTCGAAAACCTCGGGGTCATCAACGACAGCTTGGGCACCGACGCGGGCGACGCGTTCCTGGTCGCAATCGGCGAACGCGTGCGCGGGCTCATCGATCCGGGCGAAATCGCCGCGCGCGTGGCGAGCAATTTCGTGATCATCCTGCGCGGCCCGACCGCGACGCGCGAACGGTGCGAGGCCGGGCTCGCCGTGCTCTCGCGGCGCTATCAGATCGCGGCGCGCGAAATCTTTCCATCGGCCGTCGTCGGCTACTGCGTGTACGACGATCCGGCCGTACGCGCGCCCGAACTCTTCCGGCGCGCGCATTCCGCGATGCGCCGCGCCAAGCACAGCGGCGGGTCACGGATCAAAGCGTACTCGCGACGCCGCGACACCAACGTCGACCACATGGATACCCTCGCCCGGCTGCACCGCGCTGCCGAGGCCGGCGACTTCGAGCTCTACTATCAGCCGATCGTCGCGCTTGCCGACGGCGCGGTGACGGGCGCCGAGGCGCTGCTGCGTTGGAACTACGGCGGCAACATCCTCGAACCGGCGCACTTCTTCCCGGCGCTCGAACGCAGCGCGCTCATGGACCGGGTCGGGCTGTGGGCGATTCGTGAGGCGATCGCGCAAGCCGGACGCTGGCACGGATCGGGCCGCACGCTCGACGTCTGGATCAACGTCGCCACGCGGCTGCTCATCGCCCCCGGCTTCGCCGCGGACGTCATCGCGCTCATCGACGACTCGCAGACCGATGCCGGCCACATCATCATCGAGGTAACCGAACGCAACGCGATGCATGATCTGGAAAAGATGAATGCGATCTTCAGCCAACTCCGCGCGCGCGGCCTGCGCATCGCGATCGACGATTTCGGCGTCGGCGAGTCGTCGCTCGCCCGGCTGCGCGACGTCGAAGTCGACATCCTCAAAATCGACGGTTCGTTCGTGACCGGGATTCCGGGCGACGTGCGCGCGCTCAACATCGTCCGCAACGTCGTTTCGATGGCCAATACGCTCGGGCTGCTCACCGTCGCCGAGTGGATCGAGCAGCCCGAGCAGGCCGCGGCGGTGCGCGAGATCGGCGCCGACCTCGGTCAGGGCTTCTATCTCGGCCGGCCCGCGCCGGCCGCCGAGCTCTTCGCCGTCGGGACACTGCTTGGCTGAACTCGCCGCTGCGCTGCGAGCGATCGCCGGCGACGACGGCGTCCTCACCGCCACGGAAGACCTGATCGCCTACGGGTTCGATGGGACGTTCTTCGATCGCACGCCGCCGCTCGTCGTCTTGCCCAAGACGATCGACGAGATCGTCGCGATCCATCGCTTCGCGGCGCGCGAGCGCCTGCCCATCACGCCGCGCGCGATGGGCAGCGGCCTCTCCGGCGGTTCGGTCCCACTCGACGGCAGCATCGTGCTCGGCGTCGCGCGCATGAATCGCATCCTTGCCATCGATACGGTCGATCGCGTCGCGGTCGTCGAGCCGGGCGTCATCACGGCGCACCTGCAAGCCGAGGTCGAACGCGTCGGGCTCTTCTACCCGCCGGATCCGTCGTCGCTGCGGCAAAGCGCGATCGGCGGGAACATCGCCGAAAATGCCGGTGGCGCGCGCGGGCTCAAGTACGGCGTGACCGGCGACTACGTGCTCGCGCTCGCGGTCGTTTTGCCCGACGGGACGCTCATCCGCACCGGCGGACGGTCCGTGAAGAACGTGACCGGCTATAACTTGCGCGCGCTCTTCACCGGCGCGGAAGGCACGCTCGGCACGATCGTCGAGGCGACGCTGCGGCTGATCGCCAAACCGAAGGCCGCGCGCACCGCGCTTGCCGTATTCGACCGGCTCGAAGACGCGGCCGCGTGCGTCACGGCGGTGCTCGGGGCGGGTATTCTGCCGACCTCGATCGAGTTGATCGACCGCCTGACGATCCGCTGCATCGAGGAAAACGCGCCGGCGGGTTTGCCGCGTGATGCCGATGCGGTGCTGCTCTTCGGCGTCGACGGCGACCACGTCGAGATCCTCGACGGCGAGCTCGCAGCGATCGAACGTGTCGCGCGAGCAAGCGGAGCGCGCGAGGTCACGCTCGCCCGCGATGCGGCGGAGTCCGACCGGCTGTGGGCCGCGCGGCGCGCGATCTCACCGTCGCTCGCGCGCCGGCGCCCGAACAAGCTCGGCGAAGACATCGCCGTGCCGCGCCGCGGGATCGTCGCGATGTGCGCACGCGTGCGCGAGATCGCAGCGCAATACGATCTCGAGATCCCGCTCTTCGGCCACATCGGCGACGGGAATTTGCACCCGAACATCCTCTGCGACAAACGCGATGCCGCCGAGATGGCGCGCGTCGCGGCCGCCGCGCGCGAGATCTTCGAGGCCGCCGTAGAGCTCGGCGGCACGCTCTCCGGCGAACACGGCATCGGCTTGCTCAAGAAACAATTCATGGAGCTCGACGTCGGCGCGGAGACGCTCGCGCTGATGCGCGCGATCAAAGACGCCGTCGATCCGCTCGGGATCATGAACCCCGGGAAGATCTTCCCGGAGCCCGGCGGCGCCGACGCCTTCCGTTTGTGAGGTTCACGCCCGCGCGCGTCGCGCTGCTCGCCCTCGTCGCCATCGCGGCGATCCTGCGGTTGATCATGCCCGCGCCGCATCCCGACGCCTTTCAGCCCGACGAAGTCGTCAACGGCTACGATGCGTTTTGTCTCGCGCATACCGGTGCGGATCATCACGGGAATCCCTGGCCGTTACTCTTCGAATCGTTCGGCGATTGGGTCTCGCCGCTCTTGACCTACGTGACCGCTCCGTTCGTCGCGCTCGGCGGGCTCTCGGCGTTCACGATCCGGCTGCCGGGCGTGCTGGCCAACGTGCTCGCTGTCGCCGCCGTCGCGGCGCTTACGTACGAGTTCACCGCATCGCGCATCGCGGCGCTCATCGCGGCGGCGCTGCTCGCGACCTCGCCCTGGGATATTGCGCTTGCGCAGTGGTCGGCGGCGCCGACGCTCTTGCCGCTGCTCGCCTCGCTCGCGATACTCTGCGCGCTGCGCACCATCCGCACGCGCGCCGTTACCGCAGCGCTCGCCTTCGGCATCGTCGCCGCACTGCTCGTCTACGACTATCCAACCCAGAAACTCTTCGCACCGCTGCTGGTCTTGCTCGCGTGTGCGTGCATGCGGGGCTGGCGCGAACGCGCGATCGCGGCCGCCACGTTCGCCGTCGCGAGCGCGCCGATGTACGCGATCACCTTCAGCGACCCGAAGTACAACGCACGCTTCGCCTACGTCGGGCTCAACCCGCACGATCCCGATTTCTTACGCAACGTGCTGCAACGCTACGTCGAATACCTCAACCCGGCGTTTCTCTTCCGGCACGGCGACATGAGCTTCGCGCCGTTTCTCGAGCCGCTCTTCGTTGCCGGAATCGTGCTCGCGGTCATCGCGCTTGCGACCGGACGCGGGCACCCCGCCCGGGGCCGGCGCGCGGCCGCGTTCGCGCTCGCGCTCGTCGTCGTCGCGCCGCTGCCGGCTAGCCTGACCGTCGACCATCTGCATCCGAACCGCATCCTCCATCTGCTTCCGCTGGCCGTTCTCTTCACCGCAACCGGCACCGTCGCACTCGTCGGCTTGATCGAAAGCGCGCTCGTGCGCCGGCTCGTTGCGGTCGCAATGGCCGTGTTGCTCGTCGTTGCGACCGTCCGATTCGGCGCCAACTACTACGGCGGGCGCCACGTGCAAACGGGCTTTGCGGAGGAACAGGTCGGGCTCGGCGATGCGATCGTCGCGGTCGTGCAGCGTTTCCCGCACGCCCCGGTCGTCGTCGACACATCGGCATTCAATCAGCCCTATATCTACTATTTGTTCGCAGCTCGATACGATTGCACGAAACTCCCGCTCGCGCAGATGCGCGCCTCGCAAGCCGCCGCGATCACCTGGGCCTACGTCTCCGCCATCGACGACATCCGCTTTCGCCCGGTGAGCGCGGACGAACTCGCGGCAACTGCTCCGCTCGAACCGCTCGACGAAGGTCCGGCGCACTACGATGTCCGGCAGGGCGGCGGCAGCGTGTATTTGCTGCGCTGAGCGACGGAGAGGGCGGCGCGCGGGGAGCGGTCAAAGCGACCGGCATGCGCGCGGCCGACGGCTCTTCCAACCTGCTGCTCTTGACCGTCGTCGCGATCGGCGCAACCTGGAGCCTCGGGGCCGGCGCGCTGGCGATCCCGGCCTGCGTCGGCCAGCCGCTGCTGCGTTGCGGGACGAGCGCCTACAATCACGTTGACCCGTGGGCAACGGCGATGCTCGTGCTCGGCATCATCGTCGGCTACGCCGTCTTTCGCAAGGTGCGCGAGGCCGGCGCGATCGTGCTCTTCTACGCGGTGACGTTTGCCGTCGTGAATCGGGCCTTTCGCTATCCGCAGCTGTGGGTCAGCGACGTGATCAACGCGACGCGCGAAGCGCTCGGCGTGATGAGTACGGGGGCGAACCCGTATCTGCACGACTTCCTCACGACCGCGCCGCAGCATTCGCCGTTCCCGTATCTGCCCGGCGAGCTGTTCTTTTACGGCATTCCCTACGTCCTGATCCATTCGGTGGACACGTGGGGCAAAGTGACGGGGATCGCGACCGTCTTCGTGCTGGCATCGCTCGCGCCGGTCGTCGGCACGGCCCGCGCGGCGCTCTGCGTCGCGCTCTACGGGACGTTCGAACTCGCCGCGGCGACGTCGGTCGACGGAACCAACGATAGCGGTGCGGCGTTCATGCTGCTCGCGGCCGCCGTCCTGCTCGCGTGGTCGGATGCGGCACGCGACCGCGGGTGGCCGCAGCGCACCGCGACGGTCCTCTCGATCGCAAGCGCCGTGTTTCTGGCCTGGGCGATGCTCTACAAAGCGACGACCTGGCCGTTCTTTCCGTTTTTCGCCCTCTACTTGTGGCGGCGCGACCGGCGCAATGCGATCCGTTCGATCGCGATCGTGGCGGTGCTCTTCGTCGCGGCGATCGTGCCGTTTCTGTTCCCCGATCCCAGCGGCTTCTTCGGCAACGTCTATCGCGGCTTCGTGTTCAACGAATACTTCTACGGCCTCACGATCTGGACCGGGCTCACCAACGCCGGCGTTCCGATCGACGCCGGTGCGCGCTTCATCTCGATTCTCTTTCCGATCGCGGTGATCGGGACGTTCTTGGTGCTGTTCGCGATCCCGGCGCGAACGGTCGGCGGCGTGCTCGCTCGCGGCACCGCCGTCATCACGACGGCGCTGCTGTTCGCGCACTTCGCGACGTCGTCGTATTATGCGTACGCGGGCGCGCTGTTCATCGGTGCCGTGGCGCTTGCGGGATCGCGCGAGGAGTCTGCGCCGACAGCAGCTGCCTCCTGATGGACGCAAACCGCGTCGCGTTGATTGCCGCGGCACTTCCGCTCGTGTTCTTCGGAATCGGCGGCGACTACGCCAATCCAGATCCGCTGCATTTCTGGCTGTTGCTCGCAGGCGCGGCGGGGCTCGGAGGCGCGCTGGCCCGTGCACGCTGGGCGGGTCCGCTCGTCATCGCCGGACTGCTCGCGCTCGGCACAATCGCGCGCTTGCGCGCGGTGGATTTCCCGGGCAGCGACGTGCTGCCGGCAACCGACGAAGCCGTTCGCGTGCTCTTTTCGGGCGCGAACCCGTACGCGCACTTCTACACCTCGTCGGTTCCGCCGGGCGCGGTGTTCGCGTATCCGCCGGGCGAGATCGCGTTCTATGCGATCGCGCATCTCGCCGGCATCCCGATCGGGACGCTCGAACACGTGAGCGCAATCCTCGTCATGATCGCGATCGTCGCCCTGGTCCCGCTCGCCGGCGAAGGGATCGCGGCGCTTGCGCTCGGGATCGTTGCGACGTCCGGCGATCTGGTCGTGCGTACCGGCGACGGCAGCAACGATACCTCGGCATCGCTGCTGGTGCTGGCGGGACTCGCGCTGCTCGCGTGGTCGCTTGCGGCGCACGGCCGCCCCGCGCGCGTGCTCTGGTTCGGCTCGGCGGTCGCCTTCGGCTGGTCGATCGCGTTCAAGGAATACGCGCTGCCGATCGCCGTCTTCGTGGCCGTGTTCCTGTGGCGCCGCGACGGGCGCAGCGCGCGCGCCTGGATTGCGGCCCTTGCCGGGACGATTGCGGTTTTCGTCGTGCCGTTCTTGGCCTGGAATCCGGCGGGGTTCATCACCAACGTCGGCGGCGCGTACACGTATCATCCCGAGGCGTACGGACGCAACCTCTGGCGCGACGTGATCGGCGCGTGGCCGAATGTCGCGACCGCGCTGCAACCGCTGATCCCGTTTATCACGCCGCTCGCGGTCTTGATCGCCGTAATCGTGCTCTGGCGCCGCCCGGCGCGCACGCTCGGCTCGGCGTTTCTCCAGGGCTGTGCCGTCGTCGGTGCGGCCTTCCTCTTCGCGCGCTGGACGACGAGTGTCTACTGGGTCTTTCTTGCGCCCGCGCTCGCGGCCGGCGTTGCGGTTGCGATCGGCGGCGTCGCGCCGTTAGGCGAGCGCGAGCGGCTCCGCGCCGAGTAGCGCGTGCGAGGCACCGGCCTCGCCGAGCGCGTGCGGTTCATGATCCGCGTCATCCTCAAACGAAAACTGTTCGATCGAGGCGGCAAGCAGCGCCGCTTCGCCGTCGAGCTCGCGGGCCGAATTGGCGATGACTTGGACTTGCGCGGCGAGCTGCACGGCAGCGGCCGAGACCTGATCGGCGAGCGACGACTGTGATTCGGCGGCTTCCGCAACGGGGGCAATCGACGAAGCCACCGAGTCGACCGTCACCTGCATCTCGCCGGCCGCCGCCGCGTTCTCTTCGACGACCGTCGACACGCTGGCCATGTTGGTCGTGAGCTGTGCCGAGGCGTCGCGCATTTGTTCTGCACCTTTGGCGACGTCTTCGGCGATGCGCTGCGTTTGGGCGATCGCGTTGTCGACGGTCTGCAGCGAGCCTTGCGCTTTGCGCGCCAGGCCCAGGCCGTCGTCGACCGCGTTCTCCGAGGTGCGCATCGCCTGCGCCGCGCGAACGGCGTCTTGCCGGATCTCGCCGAGGATCGTGCCGATCTCGCGCGTCGCGCTCGTCGCGCGTTCGGCGAGTTTGCGGACCTCGTCTGCGACGACGGCGAAGCCGCGGCCGTGTTCGCCGGCGCGCGCCGCTTCGATCGCCGCGTTGAGCGCGAGCAGGTTCGTCTGATCGGCGATCTCATCGATCGTCGAGACGATCTCGCCGACCGCGGTGGAACGCTCTTCGAGGGTGGCCATGACCTTCGCCGCAGCGGCCGATTCGGCGCGTAGCTTGGCGAGCGAGTCGGCCGTTTGCACGACCGCGCCGGTGCTCGTCGACATCTCTTTCTTGGCGCTCCGCGCCGCGTCGAGCAGCGTCTCGCCGATCTGCGCCAGGCTCGCGATCTGGTCGTCGAGCGCGGAGACGGCGTCGCGCGCGGAACTGACCGCGATCGCTTGTTCCGTCGAGCCGCGTGCAATCATCGTCGTCGTGCGGGTCACTTCCTCGGTTGCGATCCGCGCCGCAGCCAGGCCGTCGTGCTGCATGCGCGCGCCGCTGGCGACGCTCTCGACGGCCTGCGTGATCTCGCTGACCGCGATCGTCGATTGCTGCGTCGCTTGGGAGACACCGGTGCTGGCCCCCTTGAGCGTCTGCGTCGCGCTCGCGACGCCGAGCAGCACGCCGCGCAGCCGGTCGGTGGTGCGGGCGAATTTGTCGGCCGATCGCGCGATGCCCTCGGCGAGCGCGTTGTACGAGATCGCGAGCGCCGAGACTTCGTCGCCGGCGTTATCGACGATCGGCGCGCTCTGGACGTTGATCTGCGTCGCCGAAAGAATCCCGCGGTCGAGCCGGTCGTAGGCGCGCTCGAGCGACGCAAAATCGCCTTCGACTTGCGTGATCCCGTCCTTGACGCGGGCGAGCCGGGTCATGATCTGGCCGTTGATCAGGATGCCGATGAGCAGCGCAAGCACGATGCTGCCGACGCCGAGCGAGATCATGACGACGCGCGCGGTGGTGACCGCCGCGGCAAAGGCGCTCTGCGAGTTGGTGACCTGCGCTTCGATATCGGTGAAGACTTCCTCGGAATCGCGCGTGAGCGCGTCGAGTTCCGTTTTCGGAATGATCCCGATCGCCGCGGCCTGGTCGTGCTTCTTGACGTCGGCGACCTGCTCGTCGAAGAGCGAATTGTAGTTCCCGACCGTCGCCAGCGCGGCTTCGACCGGTCCCTCGAGTCCCGGCACGTCGTCCTCCTCGGCGCGCAGGTTATTCGAATCCTTATCGACTTGGGCGCGGAACGTCTGATACGCGGTCGCGTATCTCGCCTCGCCGGTCGAAACGTACGCGCGGGCCTCGCCCTGCTCGTTCGTGATGTCGAAGACGATCGATTGCGCGAGCGCCTTGAGATTGAGCATCTTGGTGACGTAGGTGTTCTTGGCCGACATCGTTTGGATTTGCGCTGCGGCGGCCACCACGATGACGATCAACAGCACAAGGCTAACACCGGTGCTCATCAAGAGCTTCCAGCGGACGGACAATTTCATCTTGAGGCCTCCACTACCGAGGGGCCGGGACCGGCCCGTTCTCTGAAATATATCGGCCGGGCAAGCCGATTTTCGTATGTCCCTTAAAGGTTCGTCAGAGCGTCGTCTTGCCGAGCGCGCTGAGAATCAGTTCGACGGCGAGGATCGCGGTCTGGTTTTCACGGTCGAGGATCGGGTTGATCTCGGTGATCTCGAGCGAGCCGAGGGATCCGGAGGCCGCGACCGCCTCCATGAGCGTGTGGGCCTCGCGATAGGAGATCCCGCCGCGGACGGGCGTCCCGACACCCGGTGCCTCCGACGGGTCGATCCCGTCCATATCGAAACTGACGTGCAGCGACTCGGGCCCGGCGGCGGCGATCGCCAGTGCCTCCTCGATGACCCGGCTCATCCCGAGGCGGTCGATGTCGGACATGGTGAACGCCTTGACGCCGAGGTCGCGGATGATCGCCCTTTCGCCGTCATCGACGTCGCGCAACCCGATGAACACGAGTTTGTCGGGGCTCAGGTGACGCTGCTCGAGGGCGAAGTGCACCGGCATCCCATGGACGTTGCCGGTCGGCGAGGTCATCGGCGCGTTGATGTCGCCGTGCGCGTCGACCCAGATCACGCCGGGCTGGCGGCCGCGAGCGCGCCAGACGCCCTCGAGCGTCCCCATCGCGATCGAGTGATCGCCGCCGAGCACCAGCGGAAAACCGCCGTCGCGCACGCTCTCCTCGACGACCCCGGCCAGGGTCCGGCAGACGTCGGCGATGATCGGAAAGTATTTGGCGTTCGCCTCTGCCTCGGACGCCGACTCCGGCACCGGAACGGTCAGGTTGCCATGATCGCGCACGCGGATCCCGAGCCGCTCGAGCGACTCTTTGAGGCGCGCGTAACGAATCGCCGACGGCCCCATGTCGACGCCGCGACGATCGGCGCCGAGGTCCATGGGAACGCCGATCACGTCGACGCGTTCGATGCGGGTGTGCGTGTTGATGCTCATGGGGGTGTCTCTTTGCGCGGCTTCCGGGTGAGCGCCGCGGGCGCCTCGCGCGGCGACACGGGTCCGGGGATCAGATGCTCGCGCAGGACGCGCAGCATCGCGGCGATCGGAACGGCGAGGAACGTGCCGACGAGGCCGAAGAGCTCGGTGCCGGTGAGGATCGCGAGGATGATATAGAGCGGCGAGAGGCCGACGGCGTCCTTGAGCACGCGCGGTGCGACGAAATTGCCGTCGATTTGCTGGATCACGACGAAGCAGACCGCGACGATGAGCGCATTGGTCGGCCCGTTGACGATCAGTGCGATCGTGAACGCCGGGACGAAACCGACGACCGCCCCGGCGTACGGGATGAAGTTCAAGACGCCCGCGGCGACGCCGATCAAGAGTGCATACGGCACATGCAGAATGCCGAGCATCACGCCGATCATCGTGCCGACGATCGCACCGTCGATCAGCTGTCCGCGGATGAAGCCGCCGACGACGCCGTCGAGATCGTCGACGATCGCTTCGGCCTTCGCGCGGCGGCGCTCGGGAAAGAAACCGAGAATCTGGCGCTTGACGTCGCTCGCTTCGAGCAGTAAATAGGCCGCCAGCACCGGGACGATCACGACCGTGGCGATGATGCTCACCGCGGAAAGGACGAAGCTCAGCGTCTTCTGCGCGGCGCCGAACCCGTAGGTCTGCACGAGCGCGCCGAATTGCGTCGGCAGGTTGGCGAGATAGTGCCGCGAGCTCAGCGGAATTTTTTCGACGAAGGGGTTCGTCGGAACGAGCAGTTCTTGCTGCGCGCGGGCCGCAAAACCCGGGATCTGCGCGTACAACTTCTCCGTTTGATCGCTGAGCGGCGGCACGACGGTCGTCACGACGATCACGCCGACGAGTGCGATGAGCACGTAGACGATGAGGATGCACCAGATGAGCGGCAGCCGTTCGTTGAGCCGCCGCACCACCGGATAGATGAGGTAGGCGAAGAGAACACCCGCGACGAGCAGCAATCCGGTCGTGCGGATCGCCGCGACGAACTGCAGCAGTCCGACCAGGAGATAGATCGAAACCGCGACGACCAAGAGCACTTTGAGTGCGTAGGTGACGCGGCGCTCGCCGCGCGACATCGGCCGCCGCGGCGGCGGTACGACGCTCATCGGGTGACCGGCCGGAGGCGTTTGACCAGCGTCATCGCCGCATCGACCGCGGGTTTGAGTCCGCGCCGCGCGATCCGCAATGCCGGCGGTTCGGAGCCCATGTAGCCGTCGTCCCAATCGATGAGCGCCAAGAAGGCGCGCTGCTTGCGCCCGAGCGCATCGCTCCAGTCCCGCAGGCCCGCCCGCGCACCGGGGGAACGCGCTTCGATCCCGGCCAGCACCGCGGCATCATCAGCGTGCGCGGTCGCAAGGGCGAGAAAGTCACCGTACGTAAGCCCGCAGCGTGCGAGCAGCGAATCATCGACCGGCGACTGGCCGTACAGATACGAGCCCAGCGTCCCGGCTTCGTATGCGCGCGCTTTGTCGATCATGCGCGGTAGCCAGACGACCCCGTCGACGGCGACGTTCCAACGGCGCGGCGGCGCGACGGTCAAGTCGGGTGCATTCATCGTCGCTGGCTTCGCGCCGCGCGAAAGGCCAACCCGCATCGAGCGCGTATCCCTAGGCGAATGTTCGACGGGTGCCGTCTGCTACGTGCCGCGCTCAGTTCGGCTTGGCTTGCCGTCGCGCTTGCCGGGTGCGTGGATCACACGGGGGCGGCCGACGGACGGCTGCGCCTCGGCATGGTGACCGACGTCGGCGGCCTCGGCGACCGCTCGTTCAACGATTCGGCCTATGCGGGACTCGTCCGGGCGCGCGACGCCTTGGGCGCGCACATCACGGTGGTGCAATCGCGTTCCGCCGCGGATTACCAACCGAACCTGATCGTGCTCTCGAACAAGGGCTTCGACATGATCTTCGCGATCGGGTTCTTGATGGCCAAAGACCTCAGCGACGTCGCCGGCCGTTTCCCCGAGCGCCATTACGGGATCATCGATGCCGTCGTCGACGATCCCAACGTCACCTCGGTGACCTTCCAAGAAGAACAAGGCTCGTTCTTGGCCGGCGCCGCGGCGGCGATGGTCAGCAAGACGCATCAGATCGCCTTTCTCGGCGGCGTCGACATCCCGCTCTTGCGCAAATTCGAGGCCGGCTTCACGGCGGGCGCACGCGAGATCGATCCCGCCATCCGCGTCGAGGTGAAATACATCGGCAGCTTCGACGACGTCGCGGCCGGCAAAGAACTCGCGGGCGTGCTCTTCGATCAGGGCGCCGACATCATCTTCGCCGCAGCCGGCAAAGGCGGCGTCGGCGCACTCGATCAGGTACGCGCGCGCAGCGGCGACTACGTGATCGGCGTCGACGCCGATCAGGACGCGCTGGTCCCCGGCAAAATTCTGACCTCGATGGTCAAGCATGTCGACCGAGGAGTCTTCCTGTTGGCCAAACGCGCCGCAGCACACACGCTCAAGGGCGGTCATATCGTGCTCGGCCTCAAAGAAGGCGGGGTCGGCCTGACCGATTTTACCTACACCCGCAGCGTGATGACCCCGGCCCGCCTCGCCAAGCTCCGCGTGATCGAGCAACGGCTGGAGAACGGCACGATCGTCGCCCCGTCAACCCGAGAAGAGCTCGCATCATTCAAACCGGTCCCGCTTCACTAACGCTGCGCGGTATCCGCAAGCAGTACGGTCCGATCGTCGCCGTCTCCGGCGTCGATCTCGACGTGCGCGGCGGCGAGATCCACGCGCTCGTCGGCGAGAACGGGGCGGGTAAATCGACGCTCTCCGCGATCGCGTACGGGAGCGTGACGCCGGATGCCGGAACGATCGCGGCGAGCGGCCCGGTCGGACTCGTGCACCAGCATTTCCAATTGATCGAACGGCTGACGGTCTGGGAGAACGTCCTCCTGCACCGCGAGCCGCGCCGCGGTCCCTTCGTCGATCGCGGACGCGCCCGCACGATGGTGCGCGAACTCGCGGCGCGGCACGGCCTCTTCATCAATCCCGACGCCGTCGTCGAAACGTTGCCGGTCGGGATCAAACAGCGCGTCGAGCTGCTGCGCGAGCTCGCGCGCGAGCCGCAAATTCTCTTGCTCGACGAACCGACGGCGGCGCTCGCGCCCGGTGAGATCGAGGCGTTCTTCGCCACCGTTCGCCGGCTCGCGGACGGCGGTTCGGCGATCCTCGTCGTTACGCACAAACTCGCCGAAGTCACCGCGTACTCGCAGCGCGTCACCGTGATGCGCGCGGGCGCCGTCGTCGCGCAATACGAGACGGCACACACGGATGCGGGCGAGATCGCGCGCGCGATGGTCGGCGGTGAACTTCCCGCGCTCGCGGCGCGCGCAGCCACCGAGCAGCGGCCGCGGCTAGTGATCCGCGACCTCTCCGCGGGCCACGGCAACGGCACGCTCTCGAAGGTTTCACTCAGCGTCGCGGCCGGCGAGATCGTCGGCATCGCGGGCATCGAAGGGAACGGCCAATCCGCCCTCGCCGACGCACTC
>Ga0116229_10005612_pt1 | contig 20389 bp, 14 predicted proteins | sample S1TSphgellanicum_3_FD_87313 | JGI IMG/M metagenome (GOLD analysis project Ga0116229, IMG submission 87313) | Host-associated microbial communities from peat moss isolated from Minnesota, USA - S1T2_Fc - Sphagnum magellanicum MG | ecosystem: Host-associated > Plants > Peat moss > Unclassified... | reverse complement strand
TGGAAGTCAAAAAGCGTATGAATTCGATGACTCTACAAATTCATTCTCCAGCTCGAGTGCTATGAATTCCCTGCTTCATTATTGTTGTCATTGAAATTACATATATTAAATATGAGGTATAAATTTAATCTAAATATTTTATTTTAATTTGATAATAATAATTAATATCAAAATATTAAGTAATTTTCTGAAATTATAAATTTTATGCATTTTACACAATTATAATGTACAAATAAATTATATATTTCCCACATTTTACACTTCTATTTTATTTTTAAATTACAATATAAAATTTTATTTATAATATATCATACTTTTACCATTAAATTATATTTCAATGTATAATATCTAATTTATTCACATTCAATATTTAAATTGATTATATATCAAGCATATTTAAGAAAAATGTAATAAAAGTTTTTATATTAGCTATATGTATAATATTAATCAAAATCAGTTCCTTACATGTAGTTTTTTATATCTATTTATACTCATGTTAAATTACTGATAGTCAATTATTGAATCATTGTAAAATAATTATATGACACATCATTTTGTCCATGTCATTTGCATAGGTATTCTTTAATCATATTTGAAATGATTTTATCCTAATCACATTTTCAAATGATATTTTGGACATACACATCACCAAATGTCATCATTCATGGATGTCATATGGATGAAAATTTATAATGAAACAATGATGTCATCCTTCTTATTATTACATCATCATGTACTAGTCAAATGCACTATTAATATATGACTACAACTTTTTCCACATAGGATTTGAAGTAAAATCCTATGACTACAATCAATATGTAATCATTTAAAACATCTAATCATTGATTTCTTGGTTGCAAAGGATAAAATTCTTTCTTGTGAATCATATGGTTGATGTTCATGCAACACATCAACATTTTTCTTTTCAAAAACATCTTTGTATGTTTGGTATTATAAAGGGCTCTCATGGTTTTTCACGTTAAGGTCTTGTGTTGGAAGAACATATATATCAAGAGTGCATCTCCTTTTTTTATAGCTTGCATGAAAAAAAATTCTCCCACCAACAATTTTTTTCATTATTTGGGTTTTTGCAAATTCTTAAGGTCTTTGTCACACTCCAAGTTCTGCAAGCACTAATCAAATTTTGGATCATCTTTCAATGCACCTAAATGAGAATCTTGACTTTCACCAAACAAGCTTATAAGCAAAGCCTTGCATTTTGACACTTCTTCCCTTGATGCTTCAAAATGGAAATTCTTCATATGTTAATGCAATAATGGATTATGTAAAATGAACCAATATAACCCAATGATGATAAGGTTTGTTTGGGATGAAATGACACTGAAAAAAACTTTGCTTATATGCTACCCAATGATAATCTAATGCCTTGGTTTCATGCATCACAGGTTTTAATGAAAAGCTCTAATTGTCAATAACTTCCACTACCACTAGCATGATCTTTTTCACCAAGGGTAGCTTAAGTTGTTGCACTAACTCCTTGTCCATGGTAAACGGACCCACACCCAACTCCTTTTTACAAAGGACAAAAGTAAGGAGTGGATTTTATAGCACAACTTGGCACATATCCATTGTTCGAATTATTAAAGAAAGTGAAAATATTAAATTTTCCCAAAAATATTCAATTCAATTTCAAGAAGTTTTATGCCAAATTCAAGAACTTAATAGTGGTTACAAGTGTGTTTTAATCCTTTTCCACCATCATACGTTATTAGAAATAACTCATTTTTTTAAATGTAATTTTTTACTATATTTTACCTCACAATACACAAAAGATATGGGCACTTTTGAATCCTAAATCAAGTTTAGAATTTACAAATGTGTATTTCAAGAATGGTTACATGTCTAATGGATCTTTTAGTGTAGACACCCCCCAATGAAACATGGAAATGCACTAGAGTTAAGCAACGTTTTAATATTTGTTATCATGGACTTGTTACACTTGATTGCAATTAACAATAAGGAACAAGGTGTTGGTTTGAAAATAGGTTCTAACCATTTCGATCACATGATGCATCAAGGTCCAGTTTCATAGTCCCTACTGAAACTACACATCTTCATTTCCTAAATCTTCAAAATGAAGGGTGTTGACAAAAGTGGTCCAGGATATGTGTTGCATTTGTTTTTTTGGACAATTGTTAACAATGTGACCTAGTTCCCCACAATACAAACATAGTTTATTTGCATGTTATCATTAATTTTTTTGTTTCATGATTTGTTTGAATATCATCTTATCAATTTGCATGGGATCATCTTTTATTGTAGATGCCATCAATGGAGATGGTGTGGTGGGCTTAAAATCTTTTTAGAATGGTGATGGTTCCCAACACTTTTTCTAATGTCGTTCAAAAAGCCTATTGTCACATCAAACAACTTGGTCAATGGCTTGATTCAATGTTGTATTAGTGTCTTGGTTGCACTTTCCATGTGTTTTTTTGTTAATCATTACCCATTAATATTGTTGTAAGATCTTCCCAAGACTCGCTTATAATCGTGGGTTTACTTTCAATTGATTGTGGCATTGTTTTGGATCATGCAACCTTTCAAAAAGTTGGGCCAATTGGTATGGTGTCAAACATACATGTATTAAAAACGACATGCCTACCAATGAATGAAATGGTAAAAACAATAGCCGGTGAAACCTCGCTAACAAAATTCCCTTGAAACAAAAGGTTTATCATGGCCTTCACAACTTGTCCAACTTTGGAAACTCCACCTAGGATGAAGATTGAAACATCAATAATATTTCCCAACTATTATTTTTAACCAAAACAAAGATCCCAACCTTTTCCCTAACATTCTCCCCAACCATTGTTACCTTGGTTGCTTTTCAGGCTAATGTGCCCCCATCTAGCTCTCCATCCACTATTTCCTTAACTAACTCCACGTACATTATTTCTTGGACAACTTTTGGGGCATTGTTTCCTTAGCAAACTCCATGGCAACAACCTTCATTGAAAAAGTCAATAAAAAAACCCCCCCTTGCCCCCTTGTCCAATTTAACCAAAATGCCATTTTGAACAAGTCAATTTCAACACATTTCTTTTGATTAGGTCTTTTTTTTTGGCTATTTTGATAGACTTTTTTAATTAGGTTTTTTGCTAGTGTTTTGGCCTATCAAATGAAACAACAATATATGGGTAGCAATTTTTAAAATCTATAATTTATAATTTCAAGAAAATGAATACCAAAATAATAATAATTTGTTTGTTTATAACCTATCTACTTTCTATTTGGTAGAATATAATTGACACATGCTTGAATCAAATCTTACACTATAAAAAGTAGGTTTTAAAAGCTACTTGCATTTAGAAAAGTCTACTTGAAACCTACTTTTGCAATGCAAAATTTGAAAGTTAACGTGTAATAATGAAGAAGTATCTTGTTATTTATCATTCAATTAAAAAATTTAAATGTATAACAATTTTGCGATGGGTTTTGGTCCTACTTTTTCTTCACTTAACAAGTAAAAATACTTTTAGTTATACACTTTGCCATGTTTTCACCCAAGTAATTCTAGGTTATTTCTATGTTATTCCTAGGCTATTATATATATCCAGGTCCATTCAGAGTAAAAGGAGTCAAATCACTTGTTGATTACAATGAAAACTTCACCTCTACTACTTTGAAAAATCACCAATAATTATATATAATAAATTAGTTATTCATATTTTGGGATTTTGCTTATTTATTCATGAAATTGATATCGTACAAATTTGGAATCATTTTTATTATGTTATTAGAATCTTTTGTCATATACAAAATACTTGTTGATAGGGTTTTTTTAAGGATTATAAAATTTGAATATACTTTTTGTTACTCAAATGTTCACCAAATGTTCTCAATTTTATTATGGCCTTTATTATACTTCATGTATTTATATTTTTAAAATTCACATGTATTGAATCCTTTGAATGAATATTGTTAGTTTTGATTCTGAACATCCTTAATGGTTAAAAACAGTATACATTTGACTATAATCTAGGTCCTCATGCAAAACATAATTTTATTATTATAATATGGGTCATGTTTGGTCACAAATATTAATATTCAATCCTAAAAATTACATTTAAAATACAATTTAAGTATTTAATAGATTAATCTATGTAGGACATGTGTAAAATGTAGTTCTTGGTAAGGACTTTGACCTTGGTGCTTGTGGTTCCTTTTATAATGAATAGACTCATTTAACATTATTTTTGGTTATTCTAGGTTGTGATACCCTAAATTATTCTAAATTATTAGATACCTTAAACTAATATAACCTATCATAGGTTATTTTTTCCTAAGTTATTATAAGTTATTATATTATAAGGTTTTTTACCCTAATTTATTTTAGGTTATTTTACCCTAACTTATTAGTAGCCTAAGATAGCCTATAATAGCTTAGGGTAAATAATTTACAATAGGTTATAATAACCTAGGCTTAACAAGTAAAACAGACTAGCCAAATCATATCATTAATTTAATTAAGTTTTAAATCAACATGATTGATTTGATTAAGCCTTTGCCATTTAGTATGGCCTATTTGAATAAACCATGACCATTTTGATGAATCTTTTTTTTGTTTGTCCCTTTTGACTAAATGTACAGCATGACATTTGGTCAAAAAGGTCACCTTAATAAAAATAACTAAACAAAAAAACCATGTGTCTTTCATGCCCCATGCTTTGAAAGATTTCTTTTGGAAATTGTGCCTTTTTTCTAATTAAAATTAAGTTTATTATCATCCTCAATAGATGGAAATAAAAAATATAGACACATCTTAAACTATATATATATATATATTCCATCATGTTTTTTTCATCATTTCAATTTCAATAAAAAGAAATATTTGTGAAAGATTGTTTTCTTTAATTGGGCTTGAAAGTGAACATGTATTTCTAGCAACAGTAGTTGTGGTTCTGGTTGCCTCAACCTTAGAAGAAATGTTGTAGTTGAGATTGGTCTCTTGAAAAATCGCTTCCATGACATGTCATGGACAATTTCCACCATATTTACATTGATTATAGGGTGTTCTTTGTTACCCTTCTCCTCACCAGCACCTTCAACAAGCTCCATTTCTTTGTTCAAGTTTACCGGCCTTCCCCAAAGGAAAATGTTGGACAAGATTCATTACTTTCAATTACTATGTCTAATCCATCAACTTGCATCCCTTCTCTAGGTAATGTTAAACTTCAACATCCCTTTTTCAAATGCTTCTTCAACATTGGGTTACTCCCCAAGATGACAAGTCATCATCTAGCTTGGCTTTTAAGAAACCGTATCCATTGGGGCTCTTGGCATTATGTGGATGTGATTCTATTGAACATTGTAGTATAATCAATTTGGACATAAGGAACAATTATGGACAAATGAATGGGGGATTAAACACAAGGTGAACAAGTATATTTTTAGATGATGATCCAAAAGTCATGTCATGGTGACTATTATAACATTCATATGTTCCAACTAAATAAGGTTGTGAATCATATCAAAACTTGCACATGTTACAAGTATAAAAGTAAATTCATCACACAATGACAACGAAATCTAAAAGTAAACCATGGGAGCCTTGTGTAGACATCTCTATCTTAGTGGGAAGTTTTGGGGAAACAAAACAACCCTTAAGGAAATTGGCAAGCCTACACAATCTCCATGGGGAGACTAGGGAGATGAAACAATCTCTCCAAGGTACCAAGAAACAACTAATCTATTAGGGGAGACTTAAGAAATGAACTAGATCTCCTTGGGAAGACATGAGGTGACTTATGTGAGGAAATGGATTGGTGAAATATAGAGAAATTAATCAACTTATGGGAGATTGCAAAAATGTGTTACAAATAAATTTGCGAATCATCAATATTTTCTTCAACAATTTTCCCATTAAGGTTCAATTGATGTCGAAAGCTTCCCTTAACCATAACATGTGCCTCATTTTTTATGTTTTCTAGCCCATTCCCAAAATGTTTGTAATTGCATTAATTCCACAAATTTGGTCTTCATAATTTGCAAGTTAATCTTTTGCATGTGTTTGATCTCATCTTTGCAACAAACAATTGAAATTCATTGTGGAAAGTGACAAAGGCATTTTAGCCTCCAAAGTTGTTGGGGAGTTTTGCATACAATAATTTGACCATAATGAATGTCATCCCACCAAAATGTTTAATCCCAAGGTTGTCAAATCCCTCCCAAGATTAGTTAGTAGTTTCAACCTTAACTATTTTAGAATGTATGCCATTAAGAGACAATTTTCTAATGGTGGGATTGTAGATAAATGTTTTTTAAAGCACATGTACACATATTTAGACGATGATTCTTTGGTCATTTGTTGAATCTATCAAAATATTTTTTCCAATGCTATAAGGGGATTCACCCATTCGTTGTTTTCTTCTTGTATGTTGTGGAATGTTAGCCTTCACACTCTATATTTTGGAGGTGGAGGTGCACCAAGGAACATGCTAAATGTGCCATTCAAACATTAATTATTTGCCCAATTATTCTTGAAGTATGCCATGCATTTGTCTATTTCCTTTTTTGAGTCCCATGGAAAAATGCCATGTGTTTCAAGCTTGATAAACCATGACGACTTTTTCATTTGAACTCCTTGATAAAGACCTCTTTGCAATGTAATAAGGAATTTTTTTCAAAGACTTGATTCAAAAAATTTGATATAAAATTCTAAATGATTTCCAATCATCAAAAAGACAAGTTTCCATGGGAGCCCCATGGAGAAAAATCCATCTCCTTGAAAAGTCCCAAGTAGACCAAGCCATCTCCTCGAATGTTCCAAGGAGACAAAATCATCTATACAAATGTCTTGGGGAGACTTATCCAAAAGATGGATTGGGTTTTATGAAAAGTTCCAAGGATACATAGTTGGGGAAACGAATTCGTCTTTTCAAGAAGTCTTAAAGATACTTCCCCTAGAGAGTAATTGGTCTCCTGGAGACTTTCCCCAAGAGAGTGATTGCAAGTCCTAAAAAAACCAATCCATTTTCATGAAAATTGTTTCCATGGGGATTTCCAATTGATATCGCCAAGGATATCCTAAGGAGATTGGTCCATCTCTCTTCTTCTTTAGTTGGTCGTTTGACCCAAAGGAGAGCCCTAAAAGAAACTTCAAAGAAACCCAAGAATGAACACAAAAAAATTGGCAAAACAAGGGCAATATATCTTACCATCTATCAGCTATTATTCATGTCAAAACCATCCATATCAACTTTGGTGTTGGGAATTTCATGAATGTCTACAACTAGAGGTTGTGAAAAATGTTATACACCTTGGGATATGTCTATAATTGTTTGCATGCAAATCTTTGATCTACCATGACAATTAAAGTCTTTGGTTCACTCCCATCCTTCCATGTTAGTAAGGCCCAACTAACGACAAATTATATTGGAAGGCTAGGGGGGTGTTTTTTTAACAAGGCTATATTCAATTTGTTGGGGTGGTGACAACCTTTTATCCATATTATTGTCTACATCCAAAGCTTTGTTTGTTGTCCTTATTATTTCCTTGACTATCCTTATTGGTAATGAAGTGTGTGCAATTGTCTTAGTACCCCTACTTTGCAACCATCCAAGGAAAGAAATGGATACATTTGATTTCACAAGATGAACTTGCAATTGTGTTTCCCTATGCACTCTTGTGTTGACCGACTTCCCAATATTATTCGTAAAAGCCAATGTTTAAATGTTCAACTTCAACGGATCGACCTAGGAAAGGTGGTGGTTTAGGGAAGTGGTTGATAGTTGCAAATTCCTTGCATGTTTTATTGCAAGTGGGATACTTTCGCACCTATTTACGTCTTGGCATCGTTCCAATGTCACCTTGTTCCATTCTCGTGCCTTTCTAAACGCCTATGTTACTTGCACATGGAAAACCACACATTTGGTGAAGCTTTGACATTTAGGCGTAACTCATTACCATGAGCTAACCCCGACCTTTAAACAAGTTGGACTAATACCCGCTGTGGACTTCCCAAGTGGTTCAAAGCCTTGTCGTACCATCTTTCATTTTCGGCCTAACCACAGACTTTGTTTAGTTCAAGGACTTAGTGTGCCGAGCCCAACACCTGGTCCCCCTTCCTAAAACCTCCCATTCGTTGGCACCTATGCGACTTGTGAATCTGTCAAATCGAAAGTTGAACCCAGCCCAACACTTCAACTCGTATTCAAGCCAACATGGGGGCCGCCCCTCAGTGGTCTAGACTTGGGCCCTGGCTAAGTGAGCCTCGCCCCAAGCTATGAACTATTAAAAAAATTAAAAACTTTCCACATTTTAAATTTGGGTTGAGACCGGTAATCCAAGGTTTCTAAGTTTTCATAACTTCTTTAACAGTGACGAGTTTTCAGGTCTGGATGGATTCCTTCAACTTTTGTATTAACAGAGAATTGCCACTTAGGAGAGACTTCACCCCAGCCTACCCTTGGGGGGGGGTTCTTAGGGGGAACTGCTCTTTCAAATGCATGCTACTGCCAAATAGAATGTGGTGAGGTCTAGGAAATAGCCTACAAAGTTCCAGGCTAACAATGTGGTGGAATTTCTCCCCAGTGCCAATTACATCAGATAATTTCCATTGGTCAAACAAGGCTTGCAGCCACCCACAGTGGGCCAGGTCCTCCCAATGCACATTTGATATGCTGGAAAATGCATGATATATATATATATAATTATTACCAAACATGGCATCCTGCCAGTTTCCAGCAACAAATTGAGTTGGCTCCATTGACTTGTAACCATGGTGATTCAACCTGAGTTTCCAATTGCAAAGTAGAATTTGTTGGGAAGGCACCAAAAGTCAATGTAAATTCTGTAGTTGTTGAGCTCCATAGATTCACTGAGTGATCCAACAACAACCCATGTTCCAACTTACTTCCAAGCCTTTGTAAACTAATTGTTTCAGTGATGTCCAAGGAAGAGCCAGCTAGAATGTGAGACTGATCAAGTATCCAAGTCCCCAACTACACGTCAAAATTGTTGTGAATAAACAACTCAACTGGAGAATTCTAGATTGACTTTGTTAAAACTTAAAACTGGCTCAACAGGGATTCCCTGTGTACCTACCCTGATTTGTAAAACTAGGCTAGTTGTTTGAGTATTGTTGGAGATGGAAACGTCTAAAGAGAGCCAGCTAATGCAAAGACAGATTAGACCTGAGTTCAGAGATGGAAGTAGAAATTGCCAGAAAATGAATGAAAACTCAATTCTACTGTTAAATTTGAACTCAGAGACCCTGATTTAATCTAAGATCAGATGTATGTGTATATATATATTTAATTAATTACAAAATTCAGCACGGATAAAAAGAATTTGTTGTGAAGAGAAAAGCATGCAGTCTATGGACCTAATATTTATCATGGTTAGAGGCAACCTAAATTTTGTGGGGGGTGCAGGGTTACCATGGTATAAGTGTAGGAACTGGTTCACCTAACAGGTGCAATGGAGAGTAGAGAGTCCAGACCTTTTACAACTGTTAGGCCTTATTCTCCCATTGATTCAGCGAATTTCTCATTAACAGCTGTTAGGTCTTATCCTCCCTTCTAATCTACTAACAATCTCATGCTGAAGCAGCCATTCAGCACATGTGTTGAGGCTGTAGACCTAATCAGCAGGTCTTTCCAAATCTGTTAGAACTAACTAACAAAGCCAGGGTCTACTGGATTCCAGCTTCTCGCTTGCCCCAGCTCAGCCACAGGCTGTCCAGGAACTGGAATTAACAAAACCCTGCCTCCGCTTTATTACATGGAGTGATGCAACTACCTAGTCTGTTGGTTGGCGTTTAAAATTCAATTTCTTCAGTGCATGTGATATGGCATTTTACCTACAGAGCTAACCTTATATGAATGAGTCCAGTTGTATCCTTAAAAAAAAAACTAGCTGCACCGTGCCTATGGCAGATAAGTAGGTGCGGTTGGAACTGTGCATTGTAGAGTAGAAGGTGGAGTGTGTATAGTAAGTAAGTAGCATTTGAGAGAAAGTCAAGAATCTATCATCATCATCTTGTTCGACATAAATGGGTGTTGCGTGCAGACATGGGGAATTGTTAATCAGCAGGCCTATCATCACTCATTGCTGGAAGCCCCCTATTACAGACATCAGCAATAACTTCATGCTTTATGCAAGTCAAGAGGCTGCCAGAAACTCCTTGCCTTTTTCAAATCTTTTTAGAAGGAAAGTAAAGGAAAGGGAAGAGGGGCTAGGCCTAGAACTCAAGAAGAAGTCAGAATTTAGAAAGCTCATTTTGAGCCTCCTTTTTTGCCACCCTATTTTCCCATCAAACACAAATCATGGTAAGAGCCACAAAATTGGGAACAGTCAGTCTCGTACCAAATTTGTCATCATTCAGCCCTAAATCTTGGGGTTTCTTTTTGGTGCAAAATTTCATACATTTTCAAGTAGGGTTGCTAATGCCTCCAGGAGTGGGGCATTTCTGAAATAAGTGGGGCCCCTTTCAATACACCCCGCTGCTCCAGAGGGTGTTAATGAGTGTCGGGCAAGTGAGTATTCAGATTTTCAGGTACGAACATGAAGAACCAGCGAGCGGTTCTGGCTTCAATTACTTGGAAACTACCTAGAATTGGGCCTATTTTTGAAAACCGGACAGCAACTAAAACTGGGTTTAGGGCCCAGTTTTGTAACTGGGTGTGAAACTGCCCCCCACCCAGTTCCTTCACACAGAGCCAGATCGGTATTTCAAAAAAATCTGATTCTGGTGCCCAGTGGGTTATCGCATAGTGCAAGGAGTGGGGAGCAGAGAGAGTCTTGCTCATCCTCCTCTTGTTTCTGGTTTTGGACTTTGTGCTTCATAAGGGGGTGTGTCTTTAACTTTTTTTTTTTCGGCAATGAGTCATTTTGATTGGCCCATCACTCAAAAAGGGCCCCAAACAAAAGAAGAAACTTTGAAGTCTCCCCACACCCCAACCCCCAGCCCCCCAACAGATTAGCTTTTGTTGGAAGATGGAGTGCCTCCTCGATGTCCCACCCACGGTCTTATTTGTGAAAAGCAGAGAACTTTGGGCAAAGCACATGAGATAGAAGCATGATGCTGCTGTTCAAACCATCTTGGGGAAGACGTTTCAGACAGTAGAAAATCAACTGATCCAAATGCACCCCCACATTCCCCAAAAGAAAGAACCCTGGCCCTCTTGGGTCCATGTTTCATGGTCTCATTGGCTGGTCACAATTTTGATTCGTACATATGTTTTCCACCAGTTTCCACCTATGCTACGCTAATGGAAGGAAAGGGGAGTATGGTGACACGAGGACAATGCTTGCCAAAGCATATGGGATAAAAGTGAGGTGCTATGGAGAACATCTTGGGGGAATGCATTGAGAACTTGAGGAACATATTAGGAACCTGATGGGAACCCATTGGGAACCGAGGAAAAATGGAAAAAAATCCTTCCAACACCCCCCTCCGCAATACTTAAAAGGACATAAAGCAAGGCACCTTGAGTGCATGCTTCGGCCTTCCCATTGGCTGCATGAAATTTGTCTTTTCAAAAGAGTTCATCACCTTTTTTGGCCTAGGCTAATACCCCTTGCAAAGAACACCCTACCTATTGGGGGTGTTTGGGGTGCAAAATTGGGGCAGAAGTGGGGCTTGAGGGCATAAGTATGGCAAAATTTGGGAATGAATTAAGGGAGGTGTGGGGTTTTTTTTGCCATCTGAAATCAGGTTGAATTGAGGGGCTGTTTAAGGCAAATTTTGGTGAGTTAGGGGATTTTTGAGGGGGACAGGGTTTTTTTGAGGCATATTTAGAAACTATTGGAGAGGTATTTGAGGATGGAATTAGGGGGGTGGGCATGTTCCAGAAAGAAAAAAGACATATTTTGAGATACTTTGGGATTGAATTCAAGGGTGACAAGAGGCCATATTTCAAAGTGGTGGATACTAGATACAATTGCATTAAAACAAAAACATGAAATCACAGGGCAATGGAAAAAATGGTGATCCTTTCAAGAAACCTATTAATGTAGTTTGTAAATTAAAAGTATGTTACTTTGTACTAATTTCACATTATCAAATCTTTGTAATGAATTGTTTTTTGGGAATAAAAAATTTGGTTTTTCCTCATTGTGAATTTTGGTGTTTTGAATCTCGGAATTAAAACTAGACGTTACCTAAAATCAGAAGGTATGAATATGGAATTGGCCTAATTTGAAAATGAAAAAAACCAAAACCTGAACCATCGGTTACATTAAATAAAATAACCGAAACTAGAACTGAGTCCCATTTTTGAAAAACAAAACCCAAAACCAAAACAAAACCAATTCCTTGAAAATTTTAGGAACTGGAGCTGAAGGTTTTTCACTAGAACCTAAGAACTGCCCAACAACACTGGTGCTAACCCACATAAGCACAGGCAGGGAAAAAAAGATGTTTTTTGGCAATAGTAGTACATCTTTCTTGAGATGGTCACGAATGATAATACATCAGAAAAGTGAAAAAAGAAGACTGGTTCTGATGCAAAACAAGTTGATTGTTTACCGATGTGGTCTTTTGAGTTCCAGTCCTTTCCTTCACCTACAACCCTTGTTTTGAGTGTTGTTGAGTGGAAGTGGAGTTAAAATTAGTGTTGTTAGGCCAGTAGATAATATATTCACCCCACTAGATGCGAGTTTTGAATTTTTGTCTCTGTCAAACTGGGTAGCGTGCGTTCACCCTAAACCCTACCTATGGATTTTCAAGTTGACAATCTTATTCACATTGACCCAGATAGCTCGTGGGCATCAATCAGGGTTTGGGTGTTTTGCACTGCAGCAACTTAGAAAGTGTATAAAAGATTGTGTACATTCCTATGTATGCTAGGTCTAGTGTATAAACTAGTGTTGTCGGGTCCTGGGTTTTGGGTTGGTTCTGAGTTTAAACAAGTAAATACTTTGCGCATATGCCAGGTCTTGTGTGTTATCAACAAGAACACTTAGAGTGAGAGTCAACTACAACTATCATATGTAAGAAACGACTAGGTAGCACACTGTGGTGCATGTGCAGAAGAATTTGAGGTGGGCACTGGGCAGACAAGAAGTCAATCATTCTAATTAGCTAATCATTCAGAAGGTGGTTTCTTCACACAACACTCTATCATGTCTTAGAAATTTCAGACCATGCTAGACATGCAATAGAAAGATGGCTTGCTGCAAGCTTTGGAAGGTGCGAAAGCTTCTATAATGATTCATCCGCTAGTTGTATGTTTTGTTGACAGACTTTTTGTTAACTTTTTTCCATGGTACTGTCATGAATAGCAGGTCCATAGGCTCTTTGCTGAATAATTATTTAATTTTTAAATTTTCATTTGAACACATAATAAAGTATTCCCAAATATTTCAAAAACTGCTTTATTTTCTTTCACAAATTGTTTTTCTTTCAGAAAAGTATTTTTTGAAAATTTTGACATGTCAAAAAATAACATAATCTTTGTCGAACCTGGTATTCAACTAGGGTGGTGGTTTCTGGTTTAGTGGTGTTACACCGTATGTAAGACTTATAACCCAACTTCATTACTTTGACAATTAGATCTTCACACAACAAACTGTTTCCATCTGTTGGTGCACTAGCAACTATTGGCGATTCACTCCAGCCTTCTACTGTATCCAAGCCAAGCTTTTCACTTTGTTGTTTCACTCATTGTCATATCCACCTGAATTTTCATACCCAATTGTTCCTTAAAAAACTTCTTCAAAATTTTGTTTTCGGAAGAACTGTCATCTCAAATTTCTTCTCTCACAAGATGTGCAATAGTTTTTAGCTTTTTTTTATTGAAAAAGAGCCTAAAACCACACTTCACCTTTGTTTTCAAGGTGTACAAAATTATATTTCATGATACAGGTAAAGAAATGGCATTGATTCTGTCCCTCCTCTATCTGTTTTTCTTTAATAGTTTATGCATTTTTGGGCATTAGAAGATTCAGTCACCAACCTTGAATTCAAGGGAACCATGTTTCACATTTGATTCCCTAGACAAAATTTGTGTTCTTGCATGTTGCAAATTAGTTGACATTTTATAGTTAAATGTTGGGATAAGGAGTCCTAGAATCTCTGCAGTCTGTCTTCTCACCCTTTACTCAAAATACGTATACATGGGTGTGCAACACCCTGGGCCGTAATGTTCATGCCCATTGTTCATGACCAAGGAATTTATTATTGATTTTGAGTACTAGTGTAGATAATGTAGTGCCATGATCAAACAGGCATATCTTTTGGCATTTGTTAACTGACTAATGCTTTTGTGACAATTTTTTTGTGCATGTCATCACTGCACAATTTAATGTTGCAAACATTGTCATGCATTCATCAAAGAAGATTTATAGTGTAACAATTGTCTTTTTTTTCCCACTCCTATGGTGATGAATGAACTGGACTTGCTCCCAACTACATTAGTCTCCAAAAATGATGTAAACCTGGCAAACTTCAATCGCAATCAACACGACTTCAAGAAGGAAATGAGAGGGAAAATGAAATGACACAGGTCCAGTCCAATCTTAAAGTGTGCAACCCAAATGCCTCTGAGGTTGTTCCAGTCTGAGCACTCAATGCTCACGATATGGTAGCAGCCCCTCCTCCCGCCCCGTATCAGCTAACAATTGATAAGAGCAGCTAATGAGGTCTGTATTGTCTTCAAAAATGACTCATGAGCATATAAGATCATAATTGGCCCTACCACTACAACTTCACTTCCAAAATGGCCAAATTTGCCAAATTTCAATTTTTTTTTTTGAAATTGCCATATTTAGACAATAGGTTCCAGCATGTCACAAAAATATAATTGGATTCCTAGATTTTTTTTACTTTCCCCTCCGACCTTTTAGCCAAATTTGACTAGCCTGTCTTCTTGTAGATGATGGTGAAACTACCTACCTCACAAAATTGGGAAAAGAAAACCCGTGTTTGAAGATATGTGAAAAATATATAGTATATACCATCTGGAAACATGGTTTTCATTTCTACTTCGGGCCTTCTCCTTTTGAGAAGCAAAATACATGTTGTATGCCCATGCCACAAGTCAAGATGGTCACATGGGATAACTTGAGGAGGCAATTTAAAAGCTACAAAGGCCAAATGTGTCAAATGAAGCTTCTTTTGAATTCTGGTTGTTTTTTTTTGCCAACAACCATAAAGGAAATTGATTCCTCCTAAACCCATTTTACATGGGAGCTTGGAACTCCAAATTGACAACTTCCTTGGCTTATTATCTATGTTAAATATTTTGCCCCAGGGAAGTTGAAGCAGCAAAATGACTCTAAATTTTTCAATATCCCCTTCTTTGGCCAGGGGAAACCAGCACCTATACTAGTTAGTACCTTCATCTCTTGAGTGATGTCTCTTATTACTGGCTACCTATATTTGACCCAGGAAGTGTTAAGTTTGGACTCAGAGGCCTTGATTTAGTCTTCACCAACCGTTTGTTTTGCTAAATTTTTTTCCAACATGGCCATTTGTCTTGGGAGAAATTTTTGGGCAAATCTGTTTTTCCAGTTCATTTGCAACTAGATTTTCTGTTTCTTTGGGAAAAAAAATCTCAATTTTCTAGCTCACAAAATCGAAAAAAGAAAAACCACCCCTAATTGAAGACAGGATGTTTATTATGTTTATAAGCAACCCCAAAAAAATTGGGCTTTTACAAATGTTAGGTGGGTAGTTGTTTTTGTGGGTAAGAACCAGTGTTGGGTGGTTCTCACCTTCTCATTGAGAGCCTTTAAGGTTTCCAGTCCGATTCTCAGAGGTTTTCACATAAGGTGATAACTTTTTGAGAACCTGATCATTAGTTCTCTCCCAAATGAGAACCAGTTTTTTGAAAATCTTAAAGGGTATCATTTGGAGGTTGAAAGTAATAATTTTATAGGGTATTGAAATAATGGGGTGCCAGTTTCAAGTGTTTAGGTAAGTTTAGGTTTTGGGCGGCACAGCTCAACGGCTCCTCAACGTGTCCTTTAAGGGGAGCTTCATGAACAAGCTTCTCGCTCTTCTACAACAGGGGGCCAAGTTGACTATAATACTTGAGCCAGCTTTCTTTTGCTTGTTTCTTTGGTTCCTGTTGGGGTTTGCTTATGTATTCTTCTTCTAGTAAAGGAAGAAGTGTTTTTAGGTTAAATAGAGACTTTGGGTAGTTGGCTGATTCTAGTAAAGGAAGGAGCATTTTTGTGGATAAATAGAGAGTTGGGTACCTGGCAAACAGGTTCTTTCACTTCTACTCAAACTGATAAATTCACAGACCACATGTTCAAAATCCTCTAAAACTGAGAATCAACTAGGGCAAAATATGCACATGGAACTCAATTTTCAGTACCATGAATATTGCAGTCTGCTAGCTCTTCCAAACAATTTGAACAAAAAGAAGCACAAAATTCGGTGTAGTTCCAAATATCCCAGGGACTACTTCAAACACTTGCAGAAGCCCAAAATAACCCAAACCTTAAAAGATGAAAACACCCCATCTATCAAAAAAACCTAAATCAAAAGCTACAAACTTAAGATATGTAAAGAGACCTCAGATTTTCCTAGTGTATTTAGAGAGTGCGTTGCAGAGGATAGAAACCTGAAGGGCATTCCAGAAAATGAAATGCTCACATCTGTGAGCATTTTATTTTCCAAAATGCCCTATATCGTTTCTTTCTTGTGATACCCACCAGGCATCACAGGAAAACACGAGACTCTCATTTCTTGGGTTCATGATGTCAACAGAATACCTATTTGCACTTGTGCTTGCCACACAAGTGATTTGCCTTGAAAACTTGCCATGGTGAAATATGCCATGATGATGACTTTGACTATGGGAGTAGAGATCATAAGTCCCCAATGCTGCTGGTGCTCTGGTTGCAAGAATACCTATACACATGAAAAAAACACAAATTGATGAACATCAAGATTCTTGAATCCCAAGTTGGATTGATCAATCAACATGACTTTGCATCATGGGTATCAGTACTCAAGTGTGCTATGAGATTGAAAAACTTCTTACTTTTTGAAGCTTACGGACTCAGACTGGTACTGAAGAGCTTAAACCAAACCTCAAGTTCCATGTAATTGCAAAGCAGCATTTATATTGTACACAGATACACCTACATTTTGTTCTATCTGGTTGAGAAAACATCTTAGCACTTCCTGCAACTTCTACTGGCAAAAAGGGTTCATAGTTGAGATTGAGTACATGGGGACCTTTGGAAGGAAATTTTGTATTTTGGGTGATGCCCTAAAAGAGCAGAATCAGATTGTTGTGGAGGGTAGCCTTTGGAGGCAGGTGAAAAAGTTGGGTTATAATGTAAGAACACTGAGCTGTTGCATACCTGTTACAAGCAGTGAAGGGTAATTTTTTTACGGGATATTATGCACCTGTTGCATAAGAAGGTGGATATGATCAAGTTGTACCAAGGTGATCATGATTTGGTTTCTCCATCACAACTAAAATGGAGATGTTGTAACCAACACCAGCAAGAGAGGAGCAAATGGACATTAGAAGAGAATTGCAGAGAATTAACACCTTCCCATAACAAAGTAGAGAGAGAGAGAGAGAGAGGGCTTTCCTTAAACCCTAAACCCTACCCCCCTTCCCCACCAAGTTTTGTCCACAAGAGAACCACAATAGCACAAAATGGTGAAAGCATTCGTAGAAGAAAATTCCACACAAATTGCATTCTACTACAAAGGAATTTAACGCATTTGACCTTCTCAATGAGTGATGGTTTCTTTGGCCCATCCACCAGTCACTAAACCTAACACAAGTCACTATGGCAAATATGTTGTTGAAAGCAAGTGCACCTACATCCTTTTCACTTTTGTGCTCCACTCACCAAAGTGCAGGAAGAGCTAGAGAATAAGATGTGTAAACTGATGTAAACTCCCACTGGCAGAGTGCAATTGCATAAGACCTTAAAGAAGCAGAAGAATCATTCTTGTAGCTGCTACCTACCCACCACCCTCCCATGGTGGACAAAGATTGCAATTCATGGTTTGTTCCAAGCATAGATGTGGACTTGAAGAGCAGAACTATCCTTTTTAAGTTCAAAGCATGAACAAGACTACATACCAACTTGATCCCTAGTAGCTGTCTCTCATATATGCCCAGTACTGCCTCTTAAGGATATATAGTTATACACCATCATGGGATTCAACTTGCCTAACCCTCTATGCACCTCTCGTTTATTTTGTAGCCAATGCAATTGCAAACAAAATCCAGCTTCAATGCCTCCAATCCAAGCTTGAAATCCCACTATATTTCATCCTCTCACATCCTTCACCCATCAATAGGTACCAACTTGTAAAGCACCAGAAGAAAATTTCTATTGTGTCTAGGTAGAGGATTTTCAGCTATTGTCATGAAACTTCACATGATTGGCATAGAATCAATTGTCAACTTAACATTAGTGTCATTGCAGTTTTGGAAAAAATAAACTGTTAATTCCATCATAACACATCCACACAACAATTTGCATTGAAGTTCTCAATTTGAATCTGTCACTTAACATACACTTGTAAATATGACATGTGAAAGGCAATTTGTCACAACTAAAGACTACCTTATTGCCATCCAAAGAACACACTGGTATCCCTTAATTTGTATTGGGGAAAGAACCCCAAGGTAGAAAACCATAATTCTTGGAAATGTTTCAAAAACTTTCCAAACTTGTTGGATTAGCCTGGTTAAAAATAATTTAGAAACTTAATGATTGATTTTTTTGCTAAGCATAAAATTTAAGATATTAGTACACTAATTATTCCATTATCTAACATTTCAACATCCTTCCCCCCAACCATGCCAACACATCTCAAACATCCTCCCTTGGCTTCATAGCAAGTTCCCAACATGTTAGCATCTATCATAGCTACACCAAGCTTAAACATGAATTACATCCCAGGTATGTTGTATTCCCAAAATGGAAATAAACACCCAAGAAACATACTTCTCCAAAATGTTCTCTTGACTGAAGGGACCTCCTGAAACTTCATTAAGATTGTGCATTTCTCCAAAAATGGAATGGGAGCTAAATACAAAATCCTTCCCAATGTTCACCAGTTATTTCTTTTGGACCCAGTTATCTGGCCGGGTCCAGGGCCAAAAACACTATACCCTACCAGCTGGCCGTTGATTTTCTTGAAAATCAATAAATAAGATACCCACCTAGTATTGAATTTTCAAATTTTAATAACCTACCCGGATGACCCAATTATCATCTAACTAGGTAGGTTGTCAATTCTAAAACACTAAACATCTTTACGATAAAAAATTCAAAAAACAAGAAAAGATGATTTTACAAAATTTTATAAACAGTTTAAAATTCTAAAAAATCCTATAACCAGCATATATCAACAGTTCTCAACTAGGTAAGTATTTGAGAATGCAACCCTTATCATAACCGATGGTTATTACCTCAAAATGAGCAAATAAATTGATAATCAAAAGGTCTAAATTCTAAAACATTTTTTTGGTAACCTGCCAAGCTGGTTATTGCCAAAAAGAAATAACCCACACACACTAGTCCTTTCCCATCAAATTAAAGGAGCAAAATGGCCCAAAAAAAGTTTATTTGCATTGAAGGAACTAAGGAGCAACAGCAGCCAAGATTGAAATTCAGTTGATTGGAAACCACCAAACAGACTAGTCAGGTGACAAAGTGAATTCTAATTTGACCCAAAACCCTTTCAAAAGACCTTTAAAAAAACTAGAGATTTTGACAACCAAAATGAAATTGATGTAGGTTCAATGGGAGTTTGGGTACCCAATTTATCACCATTACATATTATATTTGACATTCATAAATGCTCAATGGGGTTGGGTGCTCATTACTTCAAAATTTTGGTACTGGGTAATAATTTTTAAATTAATATTGAATATTTAAGTTCACAAAGCATATCCACATTCCTAAATAGCAAAATAAGGGCTATGCTTTCAAGATACCATTCGAAGTTCATATTATATTTGTCATTATATTGACTAATGTAAGCATGAAAATCCAACATGATACTTGATTTTTTTCAAATGATCATTCAACAAAACAATGTTGAATTAATAAGTAGTTACAATAGTGAAGTTACCATAGTGATCCATATTGCTATTTTTTGCATCCAAGTGTATAACGATGTACCCATAACAATCAATTTCATTCTTGACTAACATGTGTTTTGATGTATCTTGATAGGTTTCGTTTCATTCCATTTGGATTCATGTTCACCTTGTAAATATCAGATATGGGATTTTATTTTTATTTTTTCCCTCCACTTCAATTAGCCATGGGATGTGAACTCATGGCACCCAACTAAACTAGAACGTAGGTTGTTCCATCAAGTTGTCATCTGAATAATGCAGATTAGCATATTGAACTATGCTAAGAAATAGGTCAATGATGCACATAATATGTGATATTACAGCCAAAAAGTCTCTATCCTTTATGA
>Ga0116229_10005610_pt1 | contig 20392 bp, 25 predicted proteins | sample S1TSphgellanicum_3_FD_87313 | JGI IMG/M metagenome (GOLD analysis project Ga0116229, IMG submission 87313) | Host-associated microbial communities from peat moss isolated from Minnesota, USA - S1T2_Fc - Sphagnum magellanicum MG | ecosystem: Host-associated > Plants > Peat moss > Unclassified... | reverse complement strand
GTAGGGAGCTGATGAAGTCAGTGGGGAAGTTGTGATAGTTAAGTCACTATCATACATACTACTGTTGATGGTCCCTGAACAGGTGTGAGACTGGCACTTTTGTTCATACCGGTGTGTGTTTTTCGTTTTTTGTTTGTTTTTTGTCTCCCCTTGTTTGGTTCTTTTTGTGGCTTCCTGAGGAAGTGTTAGCCTTGCTGTTTCTTCTTCATCGTGAGAATGGAGATTTCTCTTTTCTTATGAAAGATATTTTTCAAATGCTGATGTTCAGAGTAGTGTGGTGAGGTATGTGGGTGTCTAATAAACCTGCCTGCCAGTTACATTTGTCAAGAGAAACCTTAAAGATGCCCCAAAAACTTCGTATTTGGATCCCACTTATCTAGTAAGACTCTTACTAATTGGGTACAGAATCTGATGCATGAGTCACCTAAACCCTAAACCCATCTTGACACAAGGGAGGAAACTCTCTTACACCTGAGTGTCTCCTTTTCAATGTTGTCTCTCAATTTTTGAAAGTCTTCAGTTTTTGTTACTGCTTTCCTTCATTGTTGGAATTGTTCACCTGTAACAAGGATCTTACATGTAGATCTGTGGAATGCAATTCAAATTTTGACTTGTTGCTTTGACATTTGATAGGGTTTTAATTCTATCTTTGCAACATGGTTTTCCCAATTTGTTTGTAAATTGAGCTGCATTGGATTTATGACAAATATCAGCCCTTGAACGCCATAGCAAACCATTGTGGTCTGCAGCCCTGCAACTACTACCTATAGCTTCTAGTGTCAAAATTTGAGATGCCTGTGTTGGGGACACCTCATTCCTTCTTTCCCACACTTGTGGTCCTGTTTGAGTCTTGCAAGCTTGGTCATAGATTCTTTTGAGCTTTCTAGTGTGAGAATGAGAAGAAAGTATGGAGCATGAGAGGGTTTCAGCACCTCAAGTTTTGCTCTCTACCTGTGCTGCATTTGTGGAGCAATAGTTTGTTAGGCAATCAACTCAATTGCCTTCTGAGTGTGAGATAGGGCTGAAACTATTTCCCAGGGAGTGTCATCTTGCAGAACTTTGAGTGTTGGCTATTGGCTAAGGGATGACCAAAATCTGAGTTGATCATTCAACAAGTCTTGATGCTCATCAATAAGATTTGGTTGCTCAAGGTCAAGAAACCAAAGGGAATGTTGTGACCAGAAAATCCTTGCAATTTCCTTTTTTTTGTTTCATTGCTACATTGCTTGTTTGCTTGGGTGGGTAAACATGATGTATGAAGGGGGAAGCAAATAGCTTCTTTGATGAGCTCTAATGATTTGCAAAATGAGTGTTGGTTAGACCAACCAAGAGGAGAAGGGCAACACTTGAAGGCCACACACCTTTCCACTTGTACCTTTGGATTCCTTCATAACAGAGGATTAACAATAACTCCCTTTCATGCCATTGTCTAAGAGAGCTCTTGTATTTGATGAGAGTAGCCTGCACCATGTCACCCAATCTACACATATTACCCCAAGCGTAAGCATAGAGCAGTATGCTTGTGTTGATGGTGGTGATGTCAAGGGCTTGAATTTGGGAGTGGTGACACAGATTGTCTTAGGTCCCAAGCATAAAAGGTTCCATGTCTACTCTTATCCATTTGGAGTAGACAACAACATCCAACCAACTTTTTGGTGAGTTCACATGCATGATCTTGGGGCTTCAATGCCAAGTGTCAAGCTTTGTGAGAACTTGCACATTGAGATCAAGCCTTTGCAAGTCCATTGTGAAGCTCATGAGGCTCTTTGCAAACTTGTTATCTCCCATATGATGACTGCTAGTTTAGCAAAGGAGAAAACATTGACAACTTTTTTGAGATACTCACATAGGCAAAATCATAGCAAAAAACCTACACACAAGGTGCTTGCAACAAGTTATTTTTGAAGAATGCAATTTGGTTTAGGGTTTGGGGTTTAATGCATTGAAACGATTGTGTATCCAAATAGTTCAGAGCAACAATGGACTGAAATCCCATTTTTGCAAGAATGTTTTCAATCCAAGAATTTGAACAATGATTTGAGATTCCAAGGCATTATATTAAGGTGATATTAGATTTGTTTTCAAAAAAATTTCCCTTTTTTGAATTTTTTTCTTTCTCCTTTCTTATCTTCTATCTATTTTAAACTAAGGGGTCAATAGATTAACTTGTAGATCAAAATGGTTAGAGGCAAGTAGGAATGGTGTGAACATAACTAAGCTTGGAATGATGGCAAAACCCATGCCACGATTGGATATTCAAATCTAGGAGGTTCAGTTCAAAGGGGTTTAAGGGCTAAACGCCTTACCTAATATTGCACCACAATCACATTGACCCTTGAGATCATACAAATTTTGAGCACATTTAGGCCTTGTTTTTGGGTAGGGAATTAAATTCCTTTTTAATTCAAGACATGGAATTTCTATTCCCAAAATTTTTGGAAGTTCACATTTTTGAGGTATGGAGCTAGAATTTGACAATTTTTGAAGCATAAAAGTATGAATTATAGGGAGCTTTAGGTGGTGGTGATTTGTGTGATTCAATTTTGTGAATAGTTGGATGTTTTATAATGATTTTAAACATACTTTGAAGCTTCTTCTTATTGGTTGCTTGGGAGATGCAATCATGAAAAGGAACGATATGGTGGTTGATACGAAAGTTGCAAAGAGGCATATGCAAGGAGGAAAAAGGTACCCCAATGTGAAGTCTTCTTTTCCAACTATGAGGACCTATTTACATGTCATGAAATGAGTTGTAACTAGAGGTATTAAGCCTTTCGAGATAATTTTTTAAGGTGGCAAGGAGATCACCTTAGCTTTCCTTCAAGCCCTTTCCCCTCCTCCTTTGGTTTAAGCCTAATTAGTAGTAAGTCTTGAACCTTTTAGGTGCTTTCCAACTTGGGCTCCTTTGATCATGCCTATATTTGCATATCTTAATTGTTTTATTTTAAGGTGATAGGTTCAACTTGATTTTCACTTTCTTTTGAATCATTTTTCTTGAGACACATCCAATGTTGTTGCATGGCACATTTTCTTTTATTTTCTCAATGGTGTTTTTTCCTTGCCATTTGAAGGGGAATGGTCAAACATAAGGAAATGAGGACACATTTGCAATGGTTTCTTATAGGCAATTGGAAGGAGCTTCAAGTTGAACATTTACTACATGCATAGGCCCTTATAACACTTCAAACAAGGTCCTATGTGTGTAGTAAATTTTCAACTTGAAGCTCCTTCCACTATGAAAAAAGGGGGGGTTTTGCAATTGGGCTTGCAATTGGATTTTTGAATTGCAATGGACATTTGCAACTCATGATATTTTTACAACATGAGTGTTATCAAACAAATTATAGCAATTGCATTAGACATTTTCAAGGTGGATATGGTATCATCAAACTTATGTGCAACTCAAATGCAACTAGATGTAAGTATTTTGTGACTCGTGTAAGTCCATGTAAATTTCCCATGCAAATGCCCATGGATGAATGGAATACTCACATGGCTTTTCATTTATCCATTAATGAATGAAGTTTGTTTTTGTCCTTTGCAACTTACTTACAACTATTTTATCAATAGTTGTCCATGTTAGATTCTCATGCAAATGTCATGAATGAATGTAATATTGCACAATTTGTCATTCATTGATCAATGAATGAAGTCTATTCATATCTATTATAATTAATGCATTACCAAATTGTAATATCTTACAACTATTGGATTTTGCCAATGGTACTGTGTTACAACTTGAATTCAATTATAGTAATTTCAATTGTAATTTATCAATTGGTTGATGGAACTATTTTGCAATTAATGTCCATTTATGGATGGTATTACATTGTGTTTATTGGAATTAGAAATGATAGTTTTGCATCATGAAACACATCACATAATGTCATGCCCGTATGCATGGCCTCATACATGATGGTCGTTATGGGCATGCCAATCATGCCTTTGAAGGTTAATGTACGTTCTTAGGGTTAATTTACATTCTTAGGTTACTGTATGCTATTAGGTGTTTTAGGGTTACGGCTTGTTTCGGGTTTTCAGCTTGTTGGCAATTGTATAAAAGACCAAGTTCTTTCTTTTTCTTGTTAGTTTTTATAAAATTCCTTTGTCAGGAAAAGTTTCCTCCATAGTCAAACTAGATTTCTAGATGCTCACGGCGGCTATTACATGGCCACCATTTACATACACTATGTTTTCTTTCCTTCTTTGCAATTTAATTTTTTAAAAATTGCTTTCTGTTGCTTAATGTTGAAAGTGACAAATTTTTTTTGGCTTTGAAATTCTTGGGTTTTTTTTGCTTGCTGGTTTCTTTTGTTTTTGAATTGTTGTTATTTCTTTTTCTACTCTTGTACTGCAACTACAATAGGAACAACAACAACCATAACTAACAACAACACAAACAAGGGAAAAGGGACACCGAAAATAAGCTACAAGTTGTGAAGTTTTCAATTCTAGAGGGAGAAAGGAACGAGCAACTCCAAAAAGCTTGTTTTGCATAAGTTTTAAGGTTAGCATTTGGGCTATGCACTCATGTATGTTTTTTAGCTTGCTGTCATGTAGTGAGTAGCCCTTGTAGCAACTCTGGAAAAAGAAGAAAAATAGAATTTAAAAAAAAACACCAAGTATAAGAAAAAAAATTCTTTCTTTTCTTTCACACTCCATTGCCGCAAAGCTCATGGACACTCTCAGATGCAGATCACTCTGTAGTGCTGCCACCGGTGCACTTCGTCGCAATCCATTCCATTCTACCATTTCATCTTAATCTGTTCCGTTTCGTCGTTTCGTGGCAATTCGTTCCATTCTGATGTTTTGTCGTGTCGTTTCATCGCATGTTTGTTGTCGTTCTGTTGGACGTCCATCACCATTATGTTGGGTGTCCATTGTCATTCTGTTGGATGTCCATCCTTGTTCCATGTGATTTCTATCCGATGTCCGTCCGACTTTCGTTCGACTTTCATGTGATTTTTGTGCGACCTCCATGCGATTTTCGTTTGACTTCCATCCGACGTCCATTTGATTTTTGTCCGACGTCTGTGCAACTTTTGTCCAGTTTCACCTATCCAGTTCTGTCCATCTAGCCTCTTTCGTCCATAGATGTTCGTCCATCATCATTCATATCTAATACTATATTCTTCAAACCATATCTAGTGATTATATTATTACAAAGTTTTGGGGCATGGGACAACACAATGTCCTCAAATGATGAGAGCACTACCGCTCAGTCAAAGGTATCAGCGACGAAGTAACACACAATCATTTGAGCCAACTTCTTTGAGCTCATGATCTTCACAATGATACCATCAAGCGTTTACAACGCCATCGTCATCCAATACAACTCCTACCAGGAGTTTAAGTTCAGCTTACACTACATCAACAATACATCAAAATCCATTTGGAAAGGTTAATTAGTGGGGTACACCTACTGCCGCACCAACTTTCACACCATCACCATATATTTCACTGCAAGCCATGACCTTTATACACATATACACCATGGAGGTCAACAATTCCTCTGGGAGAATTAAGAAGTTCAATGGAAGGCCAAGTACCATTTCTTTGAGGGAATTTAAAGCAACTTTCTCCACTGTGGTTTGTGAATTAGAGCTCAAGTATGGCACTAATTACACCAAGGCGTTCGCATTCAAACAACTAACCTGTTGTGTGCACTATGAAGCATTGGATGTCTACGAACAACATTTTCTGAGGATTTTGGGCGTCACCCAGATCCCCAATCCAACTTATGCCACATCCATCGCCATTGCTTTTTGTGTCGCAACCCTAGCTTTGGGCTCGCGACCAAGGCAAAGGGAATTGCAAGGGTAAAGCCAAGAGGAAGCCTGGGAGTTAAGCCAAGAGGAAGCCTGGGAGTCAAGGAAAAAGGAAGCCCGGGAATCACATCACATATTCCCGAGAGTGGGAGAAAGTGTTAGAAAGTGTGAGGGAGTGAACCCTCACACTCCCAAGGCGACTCCCACTTTGGGAGATGGAGTCCCGGTGGACTCCCGAAACTTCAAAGAGCGATTGCAGGAGTCAAACCTCAATGGATTGTGGCGTTTTTTATATCATTGTAAATCTCTTGAAGCGTAGATGTCTAAAATGGGTTCGCATTGCTCATTCAGACATTTGTAACACAAGTTATGGTCAAAAGAAGGGCCGGGAGTCGAATTGCCAATTTGACTCCCGACCACAAAAAGTCGGGAATGGACCTCTTCCCGATGTCTGATTCGGGAGTGCGACACGGCGTTCGAAAGCTCTCAACGAGAGCTACAACTTTGCTTCAGACTGCATTGCGATCGGAGGTTTGCTCGCAAAGTTATGGGGCTCCGAAGTCTTGGGAGTCCCATTTGGCGTGATTTCGGGACTCTCACTCGCGAGTCCCGAGAAAAATAGCCATTTGGATGTGGGCTCCGTGGAGAGTCACAGAGTATACTATAAGGGGGAAGGTGGTGGCTTCCCCCAAGTTCGGGCCGTGGTGAGTCTTGTGTGTCTGTGTTGCCCGTGGCTCGTCCTAGCACCAAGGGTGCTTCAACTATGCACTAACCACTTTGTGTGGGTTGTGTGCAGGCCCGTGTGAGTGACTAAAGCTTGTCAACTCTTCCTAGTCCCATCCCGGAGCTCCAACCCGCCCCTCTATCCCTCAAAGGGTTGTGAGCTAGGGAGCGTGCTTCGACTCCTCCTTTTCCGCTGCTTTCTACTTGGGCTCACATTTGAGCCCCCTTAAGGAGTTGGGAGTGCGTCATTTTGAGCTGTATTGTAAGCTGTCATTGCACATCATGGGACTATGCCCAATAATCCAGATTTGGTACTTATTTCAGTAAACCTCTCTTCAACAATTCATTGTTGGTACCGCAAACAATCCTCCCACCATTGATGCACGAACTTTTATTGATCGAATGGGGGAATTCTTTCAAGTTCTTGAGCTGGAATTTCCGATCAAGAGTTTTGAAAAACTTCTACAGCTCGCCACCTTCTCTTAGTAAAAGGATGAAACCCTTAAGATGTTTTATAAGAGGCTTCTTAAGCTTAAAGAGGATACTCAGAGCATCACAAACCTAGAAGTTACCCATCGGTATCTTCGTTCATTAGAAAGTATTCTGACACTCCATGTGTAGGTTTTGTAATGGGTTTTTGCAAAATTTGGAGACTTGTACATTTTGTTGGATGTGTATAACATTTCTAAAAGTTAGAACTGACTCATTACACTATGAGGCTAGTACTATGAGGCCTCCATCATGTTCAAAGCCTTAGCCTCCACCAATTCTGCCAACCAAATCATCACATTCTTCTTTAAGGGCTAAAGCAGTGCATTCGATTGCACCCATCCTACCTTCTTGTAATTATTATGGCAATCCTACCCACAAAGCTAGTGAATGCAACATTCTTTCCTAGGATCTCTCTTGTGATTATTGTGGAAAAGAGGGACATCAGGAAGCTGTTTGTTTTGCCAAGTTCCCAGAACGGAAGCAACTTTAATTACCATGGCAAAATCTACCAACATCTTTTGCTACCCCTTAACCAAAAGCCAAGGCACCTCAGCCTTCCACTTACGCTTTCCCCACTAGGGTAATTTTAGTAGGAATGCTAGGAAGAAAGAGCACAATGTTAACAAGAAGGAGATGTTTCAAGCCTATGCCGCTCAAGTTCAAACTCTGTAAAATGAACTCAAATCATTGAAAGCCCAACTTGTTAGTAAAAAAAATAAGTCTTCCCAACTAGCTACTCATGCCCAACATGTACAGGGTTCAGGATCACAGAAGGGACCTTTTAGATCGTTCTATGGCCTTTCACATGATGCCATGGTTAGGGAATATGTTATTTCGACTACACACAATTCTAGTTTCACATTAGAATTTGCTACTTTTTTTTATCGTTCTTACTTCGCAACACAAGAGGCTAGTGTGGCACTTAGAGTTTCTGCCATTAGGCAAGTAATTCAGATTAATGGACTCACATCTAATTCAAGTCCTATTACCAGGGTTAGAGGAGTTCAAACAATCGTGCCACAATATTTTTGTCTTCTTAATACGGAAGAAAAATGCACCTTATTGGCAAGGGGGGAGGAGACTACTACACCACAAGCTACTAGGCATCAAATTCTCATGTCCTAGAAGTACATATACATAAGGGAAGCACACAATTTTTCATTAATCAACTTATGGAGTGACAACTTCAAATGCATGAAATGGTGCAAAATCTTGTGAATACACCGTTGTTTAGTTTTCAAGATTTGAAGCTAAGCACTAGGAACATAATTGTAGTACTAAAGGATACCCTGAACATTACATCAAGTCCTCTACTAATCCCTGATCCACATGTTACAGGGGTCCCATCCAATACCTTGGAGAGACATTCGATTAGCTCATGTGTTCCAAATGGCGTTCGTAATCTGGTCACTAGTTCTAGCATGGCTAAATTAGTGGGCTTTCTTACCTTTGATTCTACATTCACATATCAAAAGGGAGCTAAGAATACCTCACTTGTGGATTTGTTACTTAGTAAAGGCGTTATGGATAGCCATTCTCTCCACAAAGTTTCTCACTCATTTTTAAAGGTGGTGCTTAGTGAGAGAACTTCCATCCCCATCAGAGTTGCCATTATTGACAATAATAAATGAGCAATCCAGGTGGGAGGACATACACCCAAAGTGGTGTTTCTTGATACAGATGTTCAACTAGTCATTCTTGGAGTTTAATTCGCTAAGAAGATGGGCATGTTCGATTCTAAACTACGAGAATCTATGTGGCAAATTCGCATCGCTAGTGGAAGTGTAAAGGAAGTACTTGGGGAGAGCTTAGATTTGACTACATTTAATTTCAATGAAGGTACAAATCAGGAGCTTTGCCTAAAGGTCAAATGTTTAGTCACCAATGCCACTAGTTACAATGTGCTCATTGGGCAAAAAGCCTTGTTTCCACCAAGTTTCACAATTGACAACTAGTTCGAACATGCATATTACAAGTGGATTGGAAGACTAATGGTCACCACCTAGGATACATACCCCTTGATTTACATAAGAACCATAATCCTATGGCTCACCATTGTATGCTCAAGGAAGCACACACCATTTCTTACATCCAACAAGCCAGCCATGAGTGGAGAGAGGGAGATGAAGAGGAAACAGCTTACACCCAAGCTACTGAAAGCTCGAGGGTGGTTCCTAAGGACATTCAACACGGACCAGAGGTTTTACAAAGGTTCAAGGCAACCCACGAGTGTTTGGTCAAAATTCTATTTAATTTTGAGAACATGGAGAGCCATGGCGAACTAATTAAGCTAATACTTCATCTAATCACCTAGACATCGCCTAAAGAGGGGATTACATTACTAGAACTCTTTGATGGTATTAGTACAGGTTTCGAAGCCCTACTACAATCAAGGATGGTGGTTAGGAAGTATTTTTACGTAGACATTGATCCTATTGCAAGGTAAATGGTGGCATCAAAAATGATGGGGCTCAGAGTTAGATTTCCACAACTGTTTGCAACCATTACATGGAAGGCCAGTTTCATTTTCTTGCTCTTTGACATATAACTAATTCAAAAAAAAATATGGAATTACTTGGCCCCATCATTTCAGGTTGGGAATGTCAAGGATTTTCAACAGTTGGATTTGGAGAAGGCTTGAGTGACACAAGATCTGATCTCTTCATGGACATGGTACGATTGATCACTTGGGCTCAATCCATTTTTCCTACGCTTGGTTATGTAATTGAAAACACCCCTTCTTAACTTGACTAAAAGGAGAAAGTCCTGGAGCACTACACATAGGTGAAGCATTACCTTAGAGAGTCGCTCCTACTTGATGCGGCACAATGCAATTCCTATGCGCACCGATTGCGCAACTGGTGGACCAACCTTGCACCACTCTCAATTTTTATAGTTGACTCTGAGATACACCATCAGAGACCCCAACCTGCAAGTTTCTCACATATTGGACGATCAAAGTTCCTACCAACTAGTTACAAGGCAAGAGAAACCACCTTGGTTTTCGACGAACACAATAGGAAAACCAAAAGGTCCTTGGCCCACCTTTGTCTCCTTCCCAAGAGCACATGCCTTTTAGGGAGATGGACCAGGCTTGGTGTATTGTCATGCTTCAGCCACTTAAGATGAATCTATCGAAGGAGGCCTGGGTTAATCAAGCATGAGTGGGAATTAATAGATGAAAGATGCAAAGAATTCTATGAGGCTGATCTCATTCAGCCATCAAGTTTTGATTTTGCAGTTATTACAATAATGTCAACAAGGAAAGATGCAGCTAGATTATGGATTAAGAAAAGGATATGCAAGGATTATAAACCTTTGAACTTAGTTACACCTCATGATAGGTACCCCATGCCGATCCCCAAATTTTTTTTAATAGCATTGGAGATTCAAACATCTTCACAATTATGGATTTGAAGCAAGGCTTTAACCAGATTATGTTCATTACGAAGGATCGCAAGAAAACGACATTCCATGGTAGCAACAAGTTGTGGGAATGGCTTGTGATGCCTTTTAGATTGAAGAATGCACTTGTTTTCTTTCAATGAGTCATGGACCGGGTTCTCAAAGGGGCATATTTCCTGAAATGTTACATAGATGACGTCCTAGTGCATTGCAAGGGACTCCTGCAACATTTGGCTCATCTGGAAGAGTTATTCAAGAGGCTCAACGAAATTAATATGAAGATTCATCCTAAAAGTGTGAGTTTATTGTCACCTCAATAGTCTACCTTGGACAAAGAATTTTGCCAAACGGTATTATGGCTCATTTGGCCAAAATAATAGCCATTTTGGAGATGCCCAATCCTACTGATGTTCACACTTTGAGGAGTTTCATCAAATTATGTAATTATTACAGGATTTATGTCCAAGATTTCAATACTATTATTCATCCTTTCTATGCATTGTTAAAGAAGGATGTTGCTTAGACATGGAATGAAGAGGCTCAGGAAGCTTTCGACACACTCAAGGAAAAGCTTTCAGAGTTCTCCATTTTGAAAAGACCTAATTTTAACAAGGTTTTCATTCTACACACTGATTGGAATGCTCTTAGTATTGGTGTTATTCTTGGCCAACTTCATGAGAAAGGCAAAGAATATGTTATCGCCTATGCATCCCAAATCAATTACAAGGTTGAAAGCAACTACTTTTCACATGAGGGGGAGTGTCTTGTTGTTATATGGGTAGTCATACATTTTAGGCCCTATTTTTATGGCACTGAGTTCACTTTGTATATCGACCACCGGCCTATCAAGTGGTTGATGACCAATGACAAGCTTATTGGTAAGTTAGCTCGTTGGGCACTTATACTTCAGGAGTATGAGTTCAAGGTTATTCACTGACCTGGTATTACACATCAGAACACGGATACCATGTTGCGGAAACCCTTCACTACCTCTGAAGATTTCTCAGAAGCCAGGCAAGACTTCGACCAGATTCCAGTAATACATGTATCTTATGCATCTAGTTATCTTGCATTATTGTAATGTAACCTGGTTGAGCATCCCATTGTGGATATATGGGAGGATTTAGACACTCTGAAGTTTCTTCAACATGGGGAATACCTTCCCCAAGTTATATCAAGTCATTCGGATTGCATACAATAGCGGTCCAAATGCTACTCATGGAGGGACAATCACCTCATCTGATGCTTACCACAAGGCAATAGAGTGGTTTTTCCACCACATGAACGGCATGGTCTTATTCAGAAGGTACACTCGGAGTTTGGACATTTTGGAATTAAACGTACTTATAGCCTTATGGCTCTTCATTACCATTGGAGAGGTATGTATGTTCAAGTCTGAGATGTCAGTGCTAGGTGTGAACAATGTGATAGAGTGAGAACCTCCTTTTCCTTTCGATAGCTCACGCTTTCTCCACTCCCTATTAAAGGCATGTTCTATTGCTGGTCATGTGATTTAGTTGGAAAGTTACAACAGACCTCCAAGGGTAATGTCTACATCATGATTATGATTGAACATTTTTCAAAACGGGTCAAGCTTGTTACGCTGCCGGATAAGTCATCACATAACACCAGTTAGGTTTTTTTTACAACAAGTCCTAAGTAGGTTTGGGGCTTGTGCTGAATGCCTTGTTGATCAAGGATTAGAATTAAGAATAGAATTCCAAGACATACTTGATCATGCTCTCATTGACCATTATCAAATTTTAAGGGATCATCCCCAAGCTGATGGCCTTGTAGAGAAGATGGTTCAAACATGCAAGAAGGGACTTCGAAAGATTTGCCTTACTAAGAAAAAAAGGATTAAGACCTGGCCCTACGTTACATCGCCATGGGTTACAAGATGTCCAAACACGCCTCTTTGTCTCATTTCTTTCCTTACTTTCTACTTTTTGGGAGACATCCCATTCCACCCTCTTCCATTGCTACTCAAATGGACTAAGTTATGGACTTGGACTCCCTAACCACTTGGGTTAGGGTCATCGCAGAAGGGGTTGTTATATTTAGGAAGGTTATGCCCATGGCCATGGAGAACTTGTCCATTGCACAACATCAAGACACCTTATGGTATGCACACACACAAGGTGGCCGTTATAAACCTAAGGTGAGACAATTTAATGTTGGTGACTTTATGTATGTCAAACGACAACCTAATGATATTCTGGACACTCCTTTTGGTCGCACTATCTTGAGGATTAAGGCGATCAGGCCTTTAGGTGTGTTAGAGTTGCAAGGAGCTAACAGATGCATAATTCAGAATCACTCCAAAAACTATGTGCCTTGCCACCTACCGAACTTAAATCTTACCATCATCACGTCAACTTGGATTCCTCCACTTGATTATCCATGTCAAATATATCAAACAACAAACAATGCTAATCATGTGCCATTTTGCGATAATTGTAATGGTGGATACCATCTATTCTGCCTCAAGTCGAAGCTCACTCAAGTTACCACCGGCATGTGGTACCATTCATCATGTTCTCATGTGGGACCTTGATTTTTACTTAGACCATGCCACTTTTTTTTTCACTCAGGTATGGGGGGGGGGGGATACATGAAAATTTCATCTTAGCCTTCTCTTTTGCATTGTATATATATGTGCGTGCATCTCTTTTCAGTTGATTAGTTTCTACATTTGATTGGTTTTAATCTTTTTGATTAATAGAGTTTACTATGAATTTACACCCTTACGACACCGTACGTCACGACATTACACCTCACAATAATTGTCATGCCCATATGCACGGCCTCATACATGATGGCCGATTACGGGCATGCCAATCATGCCTTTTAGGGTTAATTTATGCTCTTAGGGTTAATGTACGTTCTTAAGTTATTGTATGTTATTAGGTGTTTTAGGGTTACGGCTTGTTTAGGGTTTTCAGCTTGTTAGCAACTGTATAAAAAGTTAAGTTTTTCCCTTCTTTTGTTAGTTTTTTTAGAATTCCTTTGTTAGGGAGAGTTTCATCCATAGTTAGATTAGATTTCTAAATGCTTAGAACGACTATTACACGACCACCGTTTACATACACTACATTTTCTTTCCTTCTTTGCAATTTAATACATGAGAATTTCATCTCAACCTCTTCTTGTGCATTGTATATATGTGTGTGCATCTATTTTTAGTTGATTAATTTCTACCTTTGATTGGTTTTAATCTTTTTGTTTAATAGAATTTACTATGGATTTACACCCTTACAACACCATACGTCACGACACTACACATCATGACAACAAGTCCATTGCATAAGTAATGGAAAATGTTTTATTCCAATAATATAATTATATGTATTAATATTCAATGTTGGAAAATACATTTTTGGTAATCCATGGTCCAATCCAATGGAATGTAATTTATTTACATCTTTAATGTTCAGCTAAAACTTGTTAAAATTATTGCTATCAACTATATTTCAATATTTATTATTATATAATCCTAAAAGGTCCACCTTGTATTTATTCAAAAGTTTAACTATATTTTCACAACTATTAAATGTAGAATGATGTTTTCACATCAATGTAAGAAAACCTTATTGGAATGTGAAAAAAAATTTAATGTTCATATTCTAAATCTAAATTAAAAAAAATTGCAACTATAATGCAACTAATAAGTAATGTACATTATATACTTTGTAATTATAATGCAAATTAAAAAAACAACATGCATGTATAATCTATAACAATAATACAATTAACGAACAATTACAAGAAGAAATCTTGTTCTTTTCCATCCCCACACATTGTGACTATTGTCTAATTTTGACTACATTTTAATTTACATTTGGCCATCTTAAACTTGCAAGTGGCTTGTTGCACTATTTAATGATCAATATTATTCATAGTTATTATTTATTCATGTATGAGTATAATTTGGACGTTATTTAATCATTTAATAATTTCAAATTGTTGATGTGGAAATTGAAATAGCTTTTAATTTTATTTCTACAATACATTATAATGGGCTAATGATTTTTTTGACATTTTTTTGACTATCAACATGGAACATGAATTGAACTATCAACTATTAACATGTTCAGACCATTACTTAGGAGTTGCATTTTACACTTACCTTAATTTATTAAAATACATATAACAATTTAAAACCCCAATTTTATATTAGAATGAATTGGTGATTTCTTTCACATATTATTAGAGTTGAACAATTCATTTTTAATATATTAAAACCATTATTCACAAATTACATTTTACACTTATTATAATATATTAAAACACATGCAATTCAATGTTTTGTAATTATAATTGAATGGTTTATTGAAAATGTTCACATTAAATCATTCATTTCGAAATTATTCATACCATTATTCAAATTTTGTATATTGCACTTGCTAGTGTATATTGAAACACACGTAACAATTTAATGCCTTATATTTATATTTGAATGGGTTAATGAATTGTTTTACATCTTTTGAACTATTACCATTTGCACATAAATTGAATCTTTGAATTTGAATTTTATTTAAATCCACTACTCATGAATTGCATTTTGCATTCATCGCAATTTTTTGAAATGGATGCATAAAAATTTGGGAAGTCTCACATTTATATTTGAATGGGTTAATAATTAAATCAAAATGTTCATGCATGCAAAATTTAAGATGCATGTAAAACTCTAATTTTTTTTTTCATATATTAAATTCTTGTACATTTATGTAAATTAAAATGTATTTTTTCCCTTAGTTTGTTTTAGGCATCATGGACAAGTTTATTATTATGAATGTTCATGATGTCAAAACAAAAAAATCCCAGAAAAATCTTTAATTTTCTTTTTTTTGGTGTATGACAAAAAAACATATTAAAAACAATGGACTAAAATTTATAAATTTCAGCTATTATTATTATTATTGTGAAAAATTATCAATATTTTATATTTATTATTTTATCCTAAACATGGTTTATCAATTTCCTTAAACTTGTTTTGTTACAAGTTTATGTTTAAAAAATTATAAATGAATTAAAAAAATTTCATTTTAAAAGAATGAGTGGATAAATTGTAAATGGAAATAATAATAAAGACATCAATGACATTTTTAATCTTTTCATTTTTTCAATTTTGTAATTTTCTTCAAAATCATCCATAAGAAAATTTAATCTTGTTTTGATTATAACCCATATATGGAAGTACAAATTTGTTAAATATTTTTATGTTTTGGCTAAAAGTCTTAAAACCCATTGCAGAAGGTATATAATTTTTAAAAGTACACAAATGTGAGATAAAATATTAAATATTTTTTTGATGTTGATGGTAAGAAATGTTTGCAAAATGGTGGAAATTCATCACACAAAAAAACTCAATTACATCATTAATATTTATTTTAAAGTTTCAAAAAATTTGGATAAGGTTTATAATGATCTCAAAGATAAACTTAAATTTTTAAAATAAATTTGATGTTGGAATTGTTTATGTGTTTAATATTGGAATTGTTGGAATTACTTTTCAACTTTTACTCATTAAGTGTAATTATCTTTTTTTTATAAATTTGAGCTCAATTTTTTGGCAAATTTTGTGTTGTTTACCTTTTTCTTGAATTTGCACTATTTTTTCCATATTTTTCCCAACAAGAATGCCAATTTAAGAAAATTTGAAACCAAGAAAATATGTTTAAGGTTTAAGGGGCAACAAGGGGTAATCCAACTATTTAAACCAAAAATTTCACCAAATTAATTTTTTAATTAAAAAAAGATTAAAATATAAAATATATTCTAACATCATATTATTTATATATGTATACATTGTGATTGTTTTTCAAAGTTAGGTAATTAATTATTTGTATTAATGTATGATTCATCTTGTTAAACAAATATGGTATTGATTATTAAATGGTTATATTGACTACTTAATTAATGTTTATTTTTATGTCCAATTTTCGCCAATAGTTTCCAATTACACAACTTGTCTATAACCAAATGGGGCAATTGTTTTATGGATGATTACCATTTTAGCAACATCACAAAATAATAATAATAATAATAATATCTAATCATATTGGAAAAAGAAAAAATTGAAAATTTAGATTTTTTGGGGATATTTTATGTGTTGAAAATAAAATTGTAAAAGATTTAATGAATGCATTTTAAAATTAACATTGAATTCACAAAGATTCTATGTCGATATATATATTCATGACATACAATTTCAAGTTTTCAAATGTGTACATCATGTGTACATGGTGGTCAAAACATTTTGTGAACAAAATCGAATTTTTGTTTAAAATTAAATTTTTTTCACGGCAGGCCATGACAAACATGTAATTCATGACTTCACGATCCAAACCATTTTTTTTTTAAATTAAATTTTTTTTTTCATGGCATACCATTATAAAAATGTAATTCGTGATTTCATGATCTCTAATTTATTTATTTTTATCAAAACCATACAAGTTGCATATTAGTCAATTTTGTCCTATTTCACTAAAAACCTAATGAATTTGGGTAGTGTAAAAAGACAAGATTTCTTCTTGTTAACATACATAGTGTTGTCATTAACTTATCATTGAAATACACTATAAAACAACACATCATAACCATAGAATAATTAAATTACAAGCTATAAAATTATTAAAAAATCATTTAAATTCAAAATAAAATGTCATAAGCAAAATTGGAATATATTGGTTTTGAATATTTTTCATTCACCTTCATTGTTTAGCTTAAAAGTCTATTGAACTTGAATGTTTTGAAACCTACACCATCAACATTTATAATCAATAATTCACTTTAATTATATAAAACTTAACAAACTCACAACATAATATCCTTGTGTACAAGAACAATGAAAAATATTTCAACACAATATTTGAAATTAAACTAGTATTTGAAAGTGAATTATACATCAATTGCAATGGACATCTAGTTGTGTGGCAATTTGGTCTTCGCAAACACAATTTTTCATAATTTAAGCTAAAAAAGATTTAAATTAATTATGATGGAAGATCTAAATATGTACCAAAAAATGGCATTAATAATATAATGTATTTATTGTTTCAATTTCATTTACAAACAATCATTCAAATTCAAAATATGGTGTCATAAGAAAATTTGAAATACATTCAATTTATTTGTAAAGTTGGGCAAACATAACATTAGAAGTCTTTTTTTCCAATTCATGAGAAATAAACACAACACCAAAAAAAGGCCATTATGGGGGCGAAACTATTTTTCATCATCAATTTAACATGAAACTAATTTCATATTGAATTGTTGTGCCCTTGTAAAAATCAAAGTCATGTGCTGTGTGAAAATTAAGGTCATGTGCGAAGCTTATGCAAAGTTCTTACATGAAGTTATCCTTCCTTGTTTTGTTTTGAATTATGCTAAATGTAGGTGGATAGAGAATGGTAAACAAAAGCATGTAGGAAAAGTGGAAGAGGTGAAAGATGGGATTGGAAGTGGAGGAGGTGAAAACTATGATTATCAAAAGCAAAGGAGGTGCAAAAATGAATTGGGACTATAAGCTTCGAAAGCTTGGAAAAAACTTGGAGAGGTAGCTCAGGAATTACATAGCCCAACATACACAAGGGAAGACGAGTCATAACCAATTCAACAACACAAGCTAAAGGTGTTGATTTTTTGTAGTGCAAGTTTTTAATTTTGTGCAATTTCTTTTTAAGGTAAGGTTAGCCCAAATAGTAACTAGCTAACGAAATGGTGCAAATACATTGTGTTTTAGATGAGAAACAAATGTTTTACAATTGTTGTAATGAAAACCTAACCTTTTGGTAAGCATTCCTCCTTTCATTCTGTTCACTTTTTGTGTTTGTTTTGGTCACTAACACGTTCCCAAGTTCCTAGTTAGACCCAAATTCGGTCTAAGTTACTCAATAACGGAATTGTGAGGAACTCGGGGCACACTCCCAACTCTCAGTACTAGAAGGGGTAGAGGGGCGCGTTGAACCTTCGGGATGGGACTAGGAAGAGTGACAAGCTGTACTTACTTACTCAAACTTGCATCAAACCAATCAACAAGTTGGTCAGTTCACTTTCTAGAGCACCCTTGGTGCTAGGACAAGCCACAAACAACTCTGGACTCACATGACTCACCACGGCCCGAACTCAAGGGAAACCACCACCTTCCCCCATATAGTATACACTTTATGTTTCTCTGCGGCACCCACATCCGAATGGCTTTTTGTCTCGGGAATCCCAAGGAGGAGTTTCGAAATTGTCTTGATTTGGATTCTTAGGACTTTGTGAGGTCATAATTATTTGCTCAGACCTTCGATTGGGATGAGGTCTGAAACAAATTTGTAGCTCTCTTCGAGAGCTTTCCAATGGTGTATCCCACTCCACTTGCACACACAGAGGTCGGGTTGATTCCCGATGTTTAGTGGTTAGGAATCAAAATGGCAATTTGACTCCCGGCCCTTTTTTTTAGCATAACTTGTGCTGTAAATATCCAAATGGCCCATGTGAGGCCATTTTCGACATCTACACTTCAATATCTTTTCAATGATATAAGGAACATCCCAATGCAAGGTGTTTTAGCCCCTGCAATCAAACTTTAAAGTTTTGAAAGTCCCAGAGGACTCCCAAGTCCCAATTTTGAGAGTGTGAGTTTCATCTTCACACACCCTCGAAGTAGGGATGCAACACTCACACTCCCTCGAAGTAGGGTTGCGACACTCTCCCCCACTAAAAAAAAAAGGTTAATGTCCTCGTTGACACCTAAAATTTCTTTCAAGAATTGCAATTGTTTTTTTTTTGGATCCTTGGCCATCAAGTGTCGACTTTTGCGGCAGGACCTTGCTTCAAGCTAACTTAAGCGTCCCCAAGTTTCCAATGTTTTCTTGGCAAGTCCCAAAGGTATCTCATAAAAAAACCTTAACCTTTGCTTCGTCAAAAGACCTAAATTAGCCTAATTGACGGAGCCTTCATTTGGGAGGCCATTATTTCAACCTTCCCCTCATGAGGAACTTAAGCCAAGTCTAATATTGACCTAAACTACTTGACATGACTCCTTTCCTAACCTTGTGCCTTAATCACAACAATCAAGCCTTAACTAAAAGGTTTACTTATCAAGGTACGAGAAACAACATTTGGGTTTTGCAAAAACCCAAGTCCCAAACTACACGATTAAAGTACGTGAACGGGATTGTCGCAACCCCACTTTGGGGCTAAGTGTGAGAATGCAACTCACACTCTCAAAAGTGGGAAAATGGAGTCCTCTGGGACTCCCGAAAACTTAGAAGATGATTTGAAAGGTCAAATCTCCTCGCCTTGGTCCGTTCTTTATATCAATGGAAAGCTCTTTTAGTGTAGATGTCCAAAGTGGCCTCGCATTGCCCATTTGGACATCTGAAGCCCAAGTTATGGGCAAAATAAGGGCCGGGAGTCAAACTGCTAGTTTGACTCCCGACCACTAAAAGTTGGGAATCGACCTCTTCCCGACGTCGCCTCAAGGAGTGCGACATGGCGTTGGAAAGCTCTCGACAAGAGCTAGAACTTTGGTTTAGAGCTCGTCCCGATCCGAGTTTGGGGCGAGGAGCTATGGCCGTCCAAAGTCCCAGGACTCCAACCTGGGACAGTTTTGGGACTCCAACTTGGGAGTCCCGTGCAAAAGAGCCATTTGGATGTAGCCTCGGCGGAGAGCTGCAGAGTATACTATATGGGGGAAGGTGGTGGCTTCCCCCCGAGTCTGGGCCGTGGTGAGTCAAGTAGTTCAAGTTGCCCGTGGCTTGTCCCAACACCCAAGGGTGTTCCCGAATACTACTAACCTTCTTGTGGTTGGTTTTGGATACAGATTCAAGCTTGATCTTGTAGTCCATCTTCCTAGTCTAATCCTGGGACTTCTAGCACGCCCCTCTACCCCTCTTTAATGCTGGAAGTCGGGAGCGCCCCTCAAGTCCCAACTTTTCACAACTACACATAGTTAGACCCTCAAGTGGGTTCGACAAGGGACTTGGGAGTGCGTCACGTGGTATTAGAGC
>Ga0116229_10005608_pt1 | contig 20393 bp, 30 predicted proteins | sample S1TSphgellanicum_3_FD_87313 | JGI IMG/M metagenome (GOLD analysis project Ga0116229, IMG submission 87313) | Host-associated microbial communities from peat moss isolated from Minnesota, USA - S1T2_Fc - Sphagnum magellanicum MG | ecosystem: Host-associated > Plants > Peat moss > Unclassified... | reverse complement strand
TTCCGTTTAATACGTCTAAAATCACCTGTTTCTGCTCAAATATACCTAAAAAATCTTGAATATTTAGATCGTAGTCTGCCATTAATGTTTGTAATAATTCTCCATCGGTTAATTGGGGAAATTTTTCATTTTTTTCCTCGTAATCATAGACTAGAGTTCCTAATACTCTGAGATAATCTTGCTCATCTTGATTAAGATTTTTGCGATCTAATATTGAGTTGATTCTTTGTTGAGTAGCAATTAATTCCGTTTCATTGGTAATCGGACGAGGTGGGAATTCTATGATTAAATGAAGGTAATAAGGACTAGGAGTTGCTAAAGCAGTTGTCATTTTTCCAATTCTCCTTATCGTAATCTGCGTGGGTTAAAACGGCACGAATAAAAATGATTTGTGCTTGATAGTCAATGTAAGTAATTAAGCGATAGTTATTCCCACCCATGTTAAAAACAGTAAAGTTAGCAACTAAATCAGCCGAGGGAAGTAATTGACGCAACTGAGCAAAGTTCTCAGGAGAAGATTGTGTGATTCTCTCATACCATAATAATAAGCTATTTCTTGCGGCTGAGTGTTTTTCCCAAAATTCCCGTAAACTCCTCCGACTAATTACTCGCATGGGTTGAAAAATTAAAATTTATGATTAATAATAGCTCTCCGATGAACCCATTATCATCAAAAAAGGTTATTTTGTTGGGTTTGTGCCAAACCAAAACTTATGGGATTGATCGCAGTTTTTTCTCGCTGTAGTCGCAATAACGACGTTACGCACCTCAGTAGAACAGGCGATCGCTACGCCCAACTCAGGCATTGCACTCAACTCAGATGGCAACAATTGACGATTAGCAATTAGCACCTAACAAAGAATATGTAAGAATACGGGAGTCAGAATTGTTAAAGAATCGGGAGATAACAGCAGCCATCTAAGAAGAGTGAAGACAGATACCAAACCCTTACAGATTCTGATTTCTAACTCCTGACTCCTAACTCCTAACTCCTAACTCCTAACTCCTAACTCCTGACAAGAATATTTCATTTCATTTTGAAGTCTTTCAGGAGAAATGGCATCATTGTGCCTGTGACTAAGCTAGACACTACTACTGATAGCCCTAAGGGAAATTTGACTAATACAAATGATATCAATAGTATCGAACCTATACCAGTACCAATCCCAGTTTGCCGTATAAAATACATTGGTTCGCGTATGAGTTTTCCTTTGAAAAATAACTTAGCAGAAAACCATCCTAATTCTAACATGATTCTTTTCCTAAATTTTGCTCAATAGATTCAGCAGAAATAGTCCTAATAGGATCGCTGGGATTACTCCAGCCGGACCAAATAATCCACCAAGCATTGCAGAGAATTGATAACCAATATCCTTTCCGGCTAACAACATCCCGCCAATAGCGCCGCCAACCATAGAGATCGCTGTTGCTATTAATAACCACACGATGAGTGTCATCAGGTTAATTTCACCAACTGCTAAGCTTGTGAGTAAGTCTCTTAGAGTAGAACTGGTCAAAAGATCTGTCATTAAGTGTTTTCCTCTTTATTAAGGTTAATGGGAAGACGCGATTAACCCTTGTCTCTATACCTCTGCGCCCCCTAACTCTTGTAACGCTTGGGCTATGACTTGCGCTTGTTCTATCTGTTCAAAGTGGGTGAATATTTCCAAAGCTTGTTTGTAGTAAGTACGCGCTTGTAATAGATTCTGCGGATTCCCGGCTTCGGGCTTTTCTGGGTCGTCGGGTAAGTTGAATAAGGCGTTGGCTTTGTTAGAAATTGTATTGGCGTATTCTAAGGGCGTGTCTTTGGGATTACGCACTTTTAATGCCTCATCATAAGCAGCGATCGCCCGTAAAATATTATCCAAAGGATGCACACTAGGTAAATATTGCAAAGCGTTGCCTAGATTGTTCTGCAACATCGCATATTCCCTAGGGTGGTCAATGAACTGTATATGCTTCAACGCCTCTTCAAATGTCTGGACGGCTAGTCCCTGGCGCAAGTATTTCTGTTCTGGCAAGAGTGGCATTGAAAGGTAAGCGATCGCAATATTATTGTGTAAAATCGCATATTCCTGCGGGTACTTCTGCCAGGTAAACACATGCAAAGCCTCCTGGTAAATCTGGATACTGTCCGTCATCTGCGCTAAATTGAATGGCACTAGTGACTGCAACACCAACCCCAAATTCATCTGGGCTTCCGCCACCTCTGGCGGTGAAGCTAACTGTTGCAAAATTGGGAGTGCCTCTTCATAACCTGCTTTCGCTTGCAGCAGCAGTTGAGTCCCTACATCCGGAATTGTCCGTAACACCCCAGACTTTCCTACCTTTGCCCTAGCTTTCAGCAAAGGATAATCCTCACCACACAATTGATCCGCTTGGTCAAACAGTCCAACGGCATTCTGTAAGTCTTCGGTTGTTTTAGGCTTTTTCTGAAAGCCCTGTGCCATTTCGATCAGCATCTCGATTTTTTCTTGTGTCGTTGCTGAATCTGAGGCGATGGCCGCGATCGCCGCTTTTACTGCTGAATCTGTAATGCTAGGGGTTATCACTACCAATTTGCCTTCTGATCAAAGGAATATTTCATGATTTAAAATACAAGTATTGTGTAAGAATTCAGGAGTCAGAATACAGGAGTCAGAATTGTTAAACAATCGGGAGATAACAGGATGTCTCAAAAGCCTGAAGACAGATACCAAACCCTTATAAATTCTGACTTCTGACGACTGACGCATGTATTCTTACAGTATTGTCACCCAAATTTGAATAAATTACCCTTAGTTTTCAGAATTTAATTATATTTAACTATTAAAGACTCTTTTTTTAAAGAAAGCACAAATCAACTAGATATTTTATATTTTATATAACATTTTGTATTGATTCAATTTGTTATTGATTAACTTTTTTATAATATTTAAATAGCATTTTTTATTTTGTCAAATCTAAGATTTATTTGATCAAAACTAATTTAGTCAGAAAATACCAAAAAGAAAATGATTGTAACTTTTCACTCCCCCCCCAGTAATGAAGCATGGGATGCTCCCATCAGTGGCGAGAAAAAACAATATAGAGTGTGACTAAAAATGGTAAAGTGAGCAAGCACAGGTTAAACAGTACCGCATGAAACGACTGAGCCAGGAAGATAAGGGCCCAAATGAATCGGGACTATTTCCAATCTCTGGACAAGCAGAGATTAGTGGAAGTAGCGGGAAATCTTCAAACGCTGGCGGTAGAACAATTAGAAATGAAAAATGAAAGTAAGCGCAATACCCGTGAATGAATTTCGCGCGATCACGCTTTGATCATCACACGACAAAATTAGGCATCGCTCACTCGTGCTTTGATCATCTGCTCTAGTTGCCTGAGATCTTCCTCATTGAGTCCACCGCTTTGTCGAATTACACCAGGCTCATTGTGCAGTCGTGCCATATAGATACGTATTGCTTCTTCATCCTCACGATGAGTAAGTACATAAGTTCTGAGTTCTTTTCGACTCATTTGTTGAAAATCAGGCTTCAGTGTCATCATCAAACTCCCAGTGTCCGTTGCCTTCGATAGTGATACCGATTGTGTCGCCAGCCAAAATGTAAATTTCCTTACGCTTTTCGTCGTAGCGGAATAGGTGGATGTCGGTATAGAAGTTAGACAATGTTTGGCAGACTCGCAGACAGACAAGCATTTGCTCGACAGTTGGTATCATCTTTGATCTACTTCCATCCCCAATCGCTTCTCAAACTTGCCACTATTATAATCCTATCGTACATAATCAGCAGCGATCGCACATTTTATCAGAGGGTTTTCAGCAAGGCGCTGTTAAAAGATGGCGATGGCTAAGCCTAGAGCAGGAAACCCGGATTTCTCACAAACTCTGAAAAAAAAAGGGTTAAAAACTGCTAAAATGTATACATGGCAAGCATTTTAGCAATTATAACGCATGATCCAACAAGTAGAGCGATCAATCCCAAAACAGTTCAAATTTGAGCAACCAAAATCGCCCCCAGTTGTAGTTAATTTTCAGGGTGGACAGGTAATATCTGATGCCGGATTAAGCTTAATTGCTGAAATAGATAGAAAACTACAAATAACATCACAGTCTGCACAGTGTTTCCAAGATTACCGAAAACCTTTCTCGTATTGAAATCCGGGGGAAAACAGTCGCTACAATAGGGGGGATCGCTTTCAATATCGCGTTAAAATTGAGGGCTTATACGTGGATATTGCAGCAGAAAAACAAGGTCAAAAAATTCTTGTGGAAGTTAAAAGCTTCTTAGGTAGATCATTTATTAAGGACTTAGAGCAAGCTGTAGGACAGGATGTTGTTGAACGGGATATTTTGTTAGAGACAAAATTAGATTTTTAACTATATTTGGCAATTACACAAGGAACTTATAAAAGTTATTTTCAACGCCAGTTAACCCAGATGATTATCTATAGCAATCCTAAATGAATTATAAACGGCACATTCCCCAGATCTTTTGTTTATAAGCTTTCCAGATTGTTTCTGTTTATATCTCAAATAGGATTGCTATATAGCAATCAAGTTAAATTTTTAATCGTTGATGCTGAAAGTGAGGTAATTATGCAATGGATAGATTAAAGTATCATCGTCGAATCATCCAAGAATTTTTAACAAAATATCATCAACTCAATGAAAAATCTGGTTCTAATACTGAAAGTGTTTTAGCCTTTGATGAGGTACACGATCAGTATCTTTTATTGTTGATGGGTTGGCACAAAGATGAACGGATGAAGAGTGTGATGATTCATATCTGTTTAAAAGATGACAAAATTTGGATTGAGGAAGATTGGACAGAGGATGGGGTGGCGACAGATTTGTTGCTCAAAGGGATTGCACGAGAGGAGATTGTTTTAGCGTTTCATCCACCTCATGTTAGACAATATACTGAATTTGCGTTCGCGTAGATTTTTTATACCACGTAGACACAAAGAACACGATTAAACATGAATTCTTAACTAAATGATTTTGATATTATCTTTTTTATCATAACTACAAATATATAATAAGAAGCATGTGTTACTTTTTCTATTAATCCAATTTGTTATTAAATAACATTTTAATCAAATTTTTACAGCATATTTTTTCAGTAAAATAGAAAATTTAATTTAGTAGGAATAATTTAGTTGATATGAAAAAATAATCTTTAGAAGCAGGGGAGTTTCTCCAAACACGATCACCTGAATTAGGCATGGGAAAAATACAAGCTGATGACTAACTTACTCTGGTTACACGGTGGTGCTTGTTCAGGCAACACCATGTCATTTCTTAATGCCGAAGAACCCACAGTTTGCGATTTAATCACTGACTTTGGGATCAAGATACTTTGGCATCCATCATTGGGAATGGAACTAGGTGCAAACTTGCAAAAACTTTTGTGGGACTGCATTTCCGGCAAAATACCCCTTGATATTTTGGTATTTGAAGGCACGGTTATTAATGCTCCCAATGGCACCGGCGAATGGAATCGATTCGCTGACCGTCCCATGAAAAATTGGTTAAGTGATCTATCTAAAGTAGCTCACTTTGTCGTTGCTGTGGGCGATTGCGCCACATGGGGAGGAATTCCGGCGATCGCACCCAACCCGAGCGAATCCCAAGGATTACAATTTCTCAAACGTCAAGAAGGCGGTTTTTTAGGGAAAGATTTTCGGGCAAAATCGGGATTACCAGTGATCAACATTCCCGGATGTCCCGCCCATCCTGACTGGATAACTCAAATATTAGTTGCGATCGCCACAGGTCGAATCAGCGACATTACCCTCGACGAACTGCATCGTCCGCAAACCTTCTTCAACACTTTTACCCAGACAGGATGCACACGCAACGTCCACTTTGCCTACAAAGCAACAACCTCGGAATTTGGTCAACGTAAAGGATGCCTATTCTATGATTTGGGTTGTCGTGGACCCATGACCCATTCTTCCTGTAACCGCATTTTGTGGAATCGTGTTTCCTCTAAAACTCGTGCGGGTATGCCTTGTCTAGGTTGTACCGAACCAGAATTCCCCTTCTTTGACCTCAAACCGGGAACCGTCTTTAAAACGCAAACTGTAATGGGGGTTCCCAAGGAACTACCGCCAGGAATCAAGAAGACAGACTATGCCCTACTTACCGTTGTTGCAAAAGACGCAGCACCAGCTTGGGCAGAAGAAGATATTTTTACTGTTTAGTTCGCCAATTATAGGATAGGAGAATGGGAATTCAAACATTAGACATCTCACCCGTCGGCAGAGTTGAGGGCGATTTAGATGTCCGAGTGGAAATAGAAGATGGGCAGGTTGTCAACGCTTGGACTCATGCTGAACTCTTTCGAGGATTTGAAGTGATCCTGCGCGGTAAAGACCCTCAAGCAGGATTAATTGTTACACCTCGTATCTGCGGAATTTGCGGTGGTTCTCACCTCACTTGTGCTTCTTCAGCACTAGATACTGCTTGGGGAACAGAAGTTCCGCGTAATGCCATATTAGCCAGAAATCTGGGTCAAATTGTCGAGACAATCCAAAGTATACCTCGGTACTTCTATGGTCTATTTGCCATTGACTTGACCAATAAAAATTATCGGAATAGTCGCTTTTATGAAGAAGCTTGCAGACGCTTTGCAGCTTTTACGGGCAAGTCCTATGAAATCGGCATTACAATTTCTGGCAAACCTGTAGAAATTTATGCGCTGTTGGGTGGTCAATGGCCCCATTCTAGCTATATGGTTCCTGGTGGAGTGATGTGCGCTCCCACTTTAACAGACATTACCCGCGCTTGGTCGATTCTGGAATATTTTCGCACCAATTGGTTAGAACCTGTGTGGTTGGGTTCTTCTTTGGAACGTTACGAAGAAATCAAGACTTATGATGACTTCATGACGTGGCTGGATGAAAACCCCAATCATCGCGATTCTGACCTGGGTTTGTATTGGCGTATGGGTTTAGATATCGGTCTAGATAGATATGGTGCTGGTGTTGGTAAATATGTGACTTGGGGATATTTACCACATGAGGACAAATACCAGAAGCCAACGATCGCTGGGCGAAATGCTGCCATGATCATGAAAAGCGGAGTGTATGACAGTTTTACTGACACTCACACTTTGATGGATCATACTTTTACTCGCGAGAATACAACTCACTCTTGGTATGACGAAGGGACAGCTGATGTTCACCCTTTTGATCGCACAAGTAAACCCACTCAGAAAAATGCCAAAGACTTCAACAATGACTATTCTTGGTCAACTGCAGTACGTCACCAAGACTACGGACGTTTGGAAGCAGGTCCCTTAGCACGTCAGTTGGTGGCAGGTGGGAAACATGGCGAGTCTTGGCAGCACTATGATGGGTTCATCTTGGATGTGTTCAAGCACATGGGTGGTGCAAATATCCATGTCCGTCAGTTAGCACGAGTTCACGAAGTGGTGAAGTTGTATCGTCAAGCTGAACGCTGCTTGCGTGAGTTCCGATTACATGATCCCTGGTATATCAAACCCAAGGAAAAAGATGGACGCGGTTGGGGTGCAACAGAAGCAGCGCGGGGTTCCCTGTGTCACTGGATAGAGATTGAGGGCGGTAAGATTAAAAATTACCAAGTTATCGCCCCTAGTACTTGGAATATCGGACCTCGTGACGCTGAAGGAATACGCGGTCCGATTGAGGAGGCTTTGATCGGGACACCCATTTATGACTCAACCGATCCCGTGGAAGTAGGTCATGTAGCGCGTTCTTTTGACTCTTGTCTAGTTTGCACCGTTCACGCCCATGATGCCAAGACAGGTGAGGAGTTGGCGCGTTTCCGTACAGCATAAAACACCATCCCAAAACTAAAATTTACAAGGTAAGCTTATGTCTGATTTAGCATTACACGAATATATTTCTCGCCTTCCCGAAGAAGCACTGCAAGAGTTCACAGAATGGTGTATTTTAGAGCAGGCAAAAGAGGCGGGATACGACTTTATTCCCAATAGAAATAAGTTAGATAACTTACCAACAGGAGACTACATCCACCAACTTGTAGACCAGTTCATGCAAGTGAAAAAAAACCCGATTAAAGATGGACTGGCTGCAGTACTTGCAGGCAAGCAGGTTGACGAACACACTTTGCCAAGTGTAGCGGCTATAGTGGATTTTGTTTCACTTTATATCAAGTACTTATTTCCTCAAGTAGGTAAAGATGAAGCAGAGACGGAAGCAATATTAGCTCAAGCATCACAACAGCAATTGGAAAAAGTTTCTCAAATTGCCCAAAAATATCATGTGGGGTTGCAAGTTTGAAGTGACGTAATCCACAAGCCTAGGAATAAATTCCTAGGCTAATAGCTGAAGTCGGCTTAAGCCGACTAAAACTTTCTTGAATGAGCGCCCCTTGAAATAGACTATATCTCTTAGCCACGACTTGATTTTAAGGCTTTAGGGCAGAACGAAATCTCCCCCTCCTTTATAATAAGAGGCAGAACCTGGGAACGAGGAACGAGAATAAAAAGTTTACAATTTCATTGCCCTTTAGGTAGAACAGATCAATTTATTTGTGAAAGTAAAATTATTCTATAAGAAGTTGCTCTATTAAAAATTTACTGTTAACATAAAAAGCCCTCAGGGTGTTTATCTACTAAAAGACCCTCAGGGTGCTTATCTACTAAATAGACTCAAAGATAGGTCACTGTTTATTCTAGTTGCTCACTTTCTTTCTTTAAATGTATGAAGAAGAGAATGTGAGCATTTCTCTTCTAACCTGAGTGCCAAGGGTGGAACACAGTTTCTGTAAATGAGTAGTCAATAACATCATATTAACCATTCAGTAATCATAGCATAAGTGCTTCCAATGGGAGCAGTTACACGAAAATCTTAATGTTATTGTCTGGTTAACAGAGGGTTAAAGTAGCAGGAGTTGGGAATTCACCCTTGAAAGTAGAGGACGCAGAGGAAGAGGAAGGAAGAATAATTCCGATACAAACGGATTTGATATGAGTTCAAAAAAGGCTTTCAATATCCCTTGTGCTCCATGAATCACCCGAGCAAGCTCAATGCCCCCAGGAATGGGGCAGTAAATGACAAGATACTTGCCAACAGGGAAACTTCTGAGCGACGGTGCTAGCTCATCACTGGTTTGTCCCATTTGAGGAGAATCCGACAGAAGTTTGAGTTTTTCATCAATGGTATCAAGCAGTTGATTAGCGGCGGCTTGGTTGTCCTGTGCAATGTAGAGCCAGATTTCAATGAGGTCGTCTTGAGCTTCCGGCGATTGAATAATATGTCCCATGCGTCAATTGCTGCGTTCTTGAGCTAGTTTTTTCCTGCCCTCAGCTTTTATCTTTTCTACATCAAAGGGTATGCCTTCACCTCGGTCAAGCTGGTCTATTCCGATTTGGACTTCGCGGCGCAATGCCTCAAGTTTCAGCCTCCGTAGGTCTTCCCGCTCTTTGAGCAGCCAAAGACCCTCACGGATTACCTCGCTCTGTGATTGGTACAGTCCGCTTCCAATAAGTTCCGCCACAAACTTATCGAATGTTTCACCAAGATGAACATTCATGATACCGTATCTCCGACAATGCGCTTCTCTTGTTCATACTGCCATTATTACCAATAGTATATCGCGGCGATACTTTTTATCTGGGCGATCGCTTTTGCGCTAAGCTTTGTACAAAAGCCTGATGACTCTCAGTTGTCACCGCTTTCTGAACTTCGGCTAAAACAATAGCTAAGTTTCCCGCTAACAATGCCGCCACTGGTAGATCTAACCCTGGAAAAATGCCGCTCTTAATTACACCTGAGTCATCGGGCGTTAAAGGAACATACTCACCCGACTGCAAACTGAACCAATTCAGCTTTTGCTCAGCAATCTGCCAGACAATATATTCTTTCACACCATTACGACGATAAGCTTTGAGCTTATCATGTAGATCGTAAGCAGCACTACTTGAAGCAACTTCCACAACCAATTCCGGTGCGCCTTCGATGTAGTCATCCTCACTAATATATGACTGCCCACCCAATTGTTCATCAATGCGCAGTAGTGCATCCGGTTGCGGTTCATTGTCTAAATCTAGACGCACTGTAGAATTATCAGCAAACTCAACTCCCGGCGTAGCACTACAATAAAGTCCTAACCAAGCCATGATATATCCATGTGGCTTGCCGTGTCTTCTGTATCTTAGTGGTGATGCCACGTAAACAACTCCCTCAATCAATTCTGCTTTTTTCACATGGGGCATCGCCTCATAGCGACGTTCAAACTCATAACGAGTCAGCCTGTCACCGTTTTCAAGTGTTGGTATGCTTGTCGCCAGATTTTCTGCTGTTTTCATCGCACACTCCCTGTGTATGTTGCTAGCTTCTAGAAGTTATTTTACCGAAGGCGAGTATTTACTCGTATGAATGAGTACAAAAAACTTTTACTAGAAGGAAACTTTGGGTAGCAAGCTTCAAGACGTCACGCTTGGATGGCGAACAATTCATTAAGTTTATCTCTTAAATCGGAAGATACAAGCAAAGGATTATTTACACACATTTACACACGAGGTTCTAGTCTAATTAAAGAGATGCTATTGATGGTTCCTTAATTAAACATCATCTCTACCAATAGGCAGGGAACGAATCCGAATTCGGTCTTGCTTTAGTATGACCACACTTCCCTGGAGAAGCGCATCTGCAATCTCACTCAAGTTTGCCAGCAATATTTCGACCTGACGTTGAGGACGAAGTTCGCTAGTACGGCGAAACAATATCACGGAAGGTTTAGACACTTGCCGAAGTGCCAGCAACGTGCCAAAATCGGTATCTGCTGAAATGATAATTCGATCCTCATCAGCAGCTAGTGCGAAAATTTCATCGTCTGGTGCTGCCTGCATTCCATAGTCCCGGACATGAACAGAATCGTATCCTGCTTGTCGCAAACTTTCAGCAATCTGAGGAGATAAAGCATTGTCTACTAGAAATTTCATCAAGCACTTAATAGTGGCAATTCCCGTTCTTGAACCGCAGCAGCAGCAAATCGTAACGCTTGCTGAATGTCTTCGAGTTCCAAATCAGGAAAGGCTTGCAGAATTTCATCCTGGTGCATGCCGTCAGCTACCATACTGATAACCGTTGCGACGGGTATTCTGAATCCTCTAATACAGGGGACTCCTCCCATTTGCTTGGGATCAACAGTGATGCGAGTATATTTCATGAGCCTATAACGCAATATCAGTTGAGATCACTATAGACAATTTTGCCCTATCATATCGAATTTTCTCCAGATAGCTTGGAGCATCTACAGCTTACAAGGCGATCGCCACAGCACTCAAACAAGCCGCCGCTATTTTCCCAGCATTAACCTATTACAACAAAGTTCTAGTCGGCTTAAGCTATTAGACTAGTACAACACGGCGGAAATAAGCAGACCATTAAAAGCTACGAAAAATTGATTGCTAGCTAGGCTTAAAAATGGTATGTGTATTTACGCCACACGGTACTAGGAATTTATTCTTAGGGAGGCGATCAGTTTTATGCTAACCATCATTGGTTGCGGTAATCTCAATCGTAGTGACGACGCTGTAGGCGTGATCATTGCTCAACGCCTACAGCAATATCTTGCCGAACATCCTCATCCTGATGTCCAAGTCTATGACTGTGGTACAGCAGGGATGGAAGTCATGTTTCAGGCAAGAGGTAGCAAAAAGTTAATTATTATTGATGGAAGTTCCACGGGTTCCGAACCTGGTGCTGTGTTTAAAGTTCCAGGAAAAGAACTGGAAGCGTTGCCAGAACCTAGTTATAATTTGCACGATTTTCGTTGGGATCATGCTTTAGCAGCTGGGAGGAAAATCTTCAAAGATGACTTTCCCAAAGAGGTGACAGTCTACCTAATTGAAGGGGAGAATCTTGGTTTGGGACTGGAGTTAAGTCCTGCTGTCAAACATTCTGCTGACCTAGTTTTTGAAGAAATAAGCGTAATCATCAGGCAGAATGGGGAGTAGGGAACTCGGGGTCCTACTCCCTTCCTCATCAATTAAGCCATATCCCGGTAAACTGATAGTTCATCTACTCTCATTTCAAAGGGCATTCCCTGATTGTGTGGGGGACAGACGCGAATTTTAGCACTGCTGATAATTGAGTTGAGCAAAGACGCCATTGGCACAATTTGTTGTAAGACACGCCAGTTAGTCACTTGATCTGGACATTCAATTACCAATGTCAAAGCAGTCGTGTGGGTATTTACATACCATCTACAACATGATAATAAATTTTGGGTAGAGCGATCGCTACCTTCATAAAAGTATTTGCTAATAGAATACTCTAGTCGTTGACGCAGTACAATATCAGCCGATGTTGGTTGAAGTGGATGTGAATCATCATCGTCATTTAAAAAATACTCTTTCATTCTCTTTGAATTGCTCCTATTACATTCCAATTACCATGGCATAGAGTATATCTTTAGTGGTTTCTAGAAATTCCTTTGTCTCATCATCGTAGTAAGCACCAATACCACTACACTGAATACCCCAATAGTTGCTAAATAAATAAACTCTTTGTCCTAAAAAACCTGCTATTTGCATAGCAGTTTGATAGTTGCTATAGTCACATACAAAAAACAAAGTTACAGCACTATCTTTAGCAAGAGCTTGATTCACACATAAGTAACCTGTTTTTTCGCTGAAGTTACCCTCCTTAAGTAGGTACTGACCTTTATATAACCCAGGCAACATTCCGTCTACTCGATTGACAACAGAGTAAATTTCTATCTCTTCAACACTCTCACTTGGTACAGGTTTCTCTACTTCCTTTAAGACATTAAAATAATCTTTGCCTGAGATAGACTGTTTTTGAAACCGCCTAATTGAGCGTCTATTCTGAACAGTTTGGGAGAATTTATTCTGCTCAAAGCTAAACAGGGGCTGTTCTAGTTGCCTCTGACGACTTTTCTGCAAAGCTGTTGCTTTATAACCTTCTTCAATAAATTGATTTGGTTCAAAATAATCAGTTCCACAAACAAAAGGAACTTTCAGCCTTAAGCGTCTGACTTTCTTTGCTTGCTGCTCTCCCGAAATGACACAAGCAGTGATAAACTCCTTGTTCTCAAAGCCTAAATCTGCATTGAGAGCAAGTTTATCAAAATCAAAAATTATTTGTGTTTCTCTGTCATGAACATAAGCTGAAGCGGCAATTGCACCAAGATGATGTCCACTATCTAAAAAGCAGTACCTCACACTTCTGTCTTTATATTTCCAGCTAGACCTATAATAAACACAACTGACGAAAAAAATGAATCCATTTATACTATTGTTTGAGAAAATATAACTTTCCAAGCCATCATCAATTAATTCATAAATTAGTGTTAGACAATTATTTGCAATTTCTAAATGGTAAATCCCATTTACTATTCCCTCTATCCCTCGAATCTGTACGTAAATTTCTGTAGGATAAAGAGCGCCTGCTGATGGATTAACCCGCAGTTGATAGGGTTGATGTTGATAAATTTTCTCAAAGGTAATGGCACTGGTTAACCAAATAAAGGAATAAATTGGATGATTAACATCTATTGAAAATCTTCTATAAAACTTTGGATACAATTTGAAAGAAGATGGTTGGGTAGATGCATCTACATAATTCGGATCAAGCATCACCGATAAGTAAGAATGCTTGGTAGCGTTATGATAAGCTTTACCTAATGTCCTGCTTGGTTGCATTTTTGAGTATTCTTAAAACTTCTATGTTGCTAGCAAAATTTATGGCTTTAAAGTCGTCTAAGTTTTTCAACTCTAAGTTGGGATGATATTGAAGAAGCAACTCGACCACTTCTGTCTTTCCGGCTGATGCCGCATACATTAACACAGTCGCACCGTTATCATTTTGGTTGTTAATGTTAATTTTTGCAGCCAGCAACAAATTAATTAAGTCGTAGTAGTTGCCAAAACAAGCAAACCACAAAGCATTGTTACTATCGTTGTTTCTAGCATTAATATCCACGCCTAGGTCAATCAGTTCTTTGACGACGGCATAAACCCCTTCCCTCGTAGCTTTCATTAAAGCTGTATCGCCATTTTCACCCCTTTGATTTAAATCTTGAGTATCGTAACCTTTTGTGATCAGCCATTGCTTGGTTGCTTCACTCAAATCTTGCCTTATGATTTCACTCATAATCATTCCTTTTATTGGAAAACTGTTGCCATACCAAGTTGCCTACAGTCATAAAACAGTCCTATTTGATTTGTGAAATTTCTATGGTTCACGCTCTTCTACACGGATTGCTATAGTAGACTGGGTTAAACGATAGTGACCCCTAACTAAAACAGTTTAGTTTCGCAGCTTAGAACTGACACTTTGCAGGGATTTGGAAAGATCGCAAGTGTCTTGATCAAGCTACGTTGTTTGAGGGTCTGAACTTTTCCCGCGATCGCAAGCCTTGAAATAAACGATCCTGAGGTGCGGGACTTGATCTCGTAGAAACGACTCTGTAGTACAGAATTGCACAAGTTCATTGGTTTGTAGTTGCGCTTTAGCGCGCTAAAGCGCAACTACAAGCCTTAAGCCTCTTAATGCCCCATAAAAACCTGCTTCGGCTTCGATTTTGTCTATAAAATCTCAAGTCTTGGCGGCTTCTGCTGAATGAGTGCCATGTATAGCGGCAATTGAGCGCTCATTCGATATATATCTCCCATATATTATCACTATATTGCGGAGAAATTATAAATTTTTATTTAATTGAATTAAGCAGCAATTGATACTTTATGGGTGCTGGTATTTTTGCTTAAAAATAAGGTGTTCAATAGCTATAAAGTCCCTCTAAAGAAGTAAGGAAGGCTATTCCTGCGGTAGAAGTTTAAACAAACGAAAATAGTTACCTTTCTTTATAAGAGCAACCAAAGTTTAAACCTACCTTGACTAATCAAATAGCACCAGGGCTTGACCTAAATGCTCACTGTGTGGGAGGAGTACCGCTATAGGCAACGAACATGAAAATTTCTCTAAAACTAACTCATCCGATTTTTAGAACATTCCTGGCTCAGAATATTCTCTAAAAGTGATGCCCTCCCTACCCAACGAGTGCATTCACCTGTATAAGTCTACGGCAATTGGAATTATACAGCAGAATTCAGGAATCAGGAGTTAGAAGTCAGAAGTCAAAAAGGCTTTGTGTCTAGCTTTTAAACAAAAGCATTGTACTTGACCTACTTGCAATCTGCTGTAACTATCTTTTAAAGATCCAAACAGATCGGTAACAAGGAATATGATTTATCACAAAAGGTTAATTAAAAAGTTCGTTGGCAGCTTTTTAGGCGTTGCTGGTATCAGTGCTTTCATCGGTTTCCCAGGAATAGCACAAGCCAAGTTCAATGGTTTTTCCAACAGATCCAGTCAGTCCATCATTGCTCAGAGTACACCTGATACCACGAGTCCTTCTCCTGGCGTCACGTCCGCCCCTGACACCACGAATTCTAGTTCTTCATTAAGTGCGTTGGACAAAGAATTCATGACGAAAGCGGCGCAAAGTGATATGACGGAGATCCAGACAAGTAAACTGGCACTCCAACGTTCTCAAGACAAAACCGTGAGAAACTTTGCACAAGAAATGATTCACGACCATACAGATTCGACCACACAACTGAAGCAAATAGCGAAGCGCAAAGGGTTCACGCTACCGAAAAGCATTGGTTCCGATAACCAAGCCTTATTGACGAAACTGAAGAATACTTCTAGTAGCAATTTTAACAGAGCGTACATGCAAGCGCAGGTTCAAGCTCATACCAAAACTCAAGCTGAGTTCCAAAAATATCTTCAACAAGGACAGGACCCAGATTTACAAGCCTTTGCAAATAAAATTTCACCGATTGTAGCTGAACACCTACAGATGGCTCAGAAGGACATAGCACAGCTTTGATATAGTAGTCTCTAAGGATGACAGAGAACACTATAGGAGTCATATGTGATTTGTGGAATACACATAGGGGAGGCAGTGCGTTGGTGTTAGCTGCTATATTAGCCCTGCACTTGAGTGTAGGGCTTTTTTCGAGCAACAATGTGAAAAATATGCCAGTGCTTGTCTTCGCCTAGAGCTGTTTTTCCAGGATGGTCTTCTTCCTGTAACATTTCAATTTCAAAAGGTTGGAGTAACACTTCTACATGTTGACTAGTATGATGATTCATGGAAGCATGAATTGCCCAAGAGTCGCGATCGCCAATTAATTGACCACAGAAACGACCACCAAAACTGAGAGATAAAACAATCTTTTCCCATAAACTGGGGAAATGCTCGGGTCTGCAAAATGGCAGTGCAAAACTGGCATTTACTAAATCTACTGATTCTGGTAATATTACTTCTTCAAAGCGAATAATTTGGGTTTCCAAAAGTTGGCGATTAATGTCTTGACGACTGAGTAGGCGAGTAATCGCTTCTTGTTCACTATCAATAGCTAAAACCCGCCAACCTTGACGCAACATCTCTACTGTATCTCGTCCTTCTCCACAGCCAAGGTCAACTGCAAACCTTGTTCCAGTAGTAGAACTTTCAGACTCAAAACGCGCTATAGCTGCAAGTAGAGTGTCTCGTGGTGGGCGACCAACGACAGCGTTGTAATAGGCTGGAAAATCGCGCTTAAAAACTTGATTTTCAGACTCAGAATTTCTTGACTCCGGCATAAAATGAATAGTTTTTACTTGAGATTTAATTATGAAGTTATTAGTAGGGTGGGCAATTACCATTATTACCAGTTTTGTTGGCATTGTCCATCCTAGAAAATCATCTATAGCAATCCTATTTAATTTTTGAAATACACGTAGGGTGGGCACTGCCCACCCTACAACAATTAAAATTTTTCATAAATGATTTAAGATGGCTATATATGGTTAATCATAACTTAGTAAATATTTAACTAAAAATAATAAAAAAGTTAAATTTCAACAGAATATTTTGTTAATATGTGTGTGTTCATTAAAGAGAAACAGGGTAAACCAGAAATGCAAGTTAGCGCTCGTAATTCTTTGAAAGGTACGGTGAAAAAAGTTGTGGACGGAGCCGTTAATACCGAGGTAGTTTTAGAACTAGCACCTGGGGTAGAAGTGGTTGCAATTATCACCAAATCATCTGCGGAAAAGCTAGGACTGGCAGAAGGCAAGCATGCTTACGCCGTGGTTAAGGCAACGGATGTGATGGTGGCGGTTGATTAAAGGGTTTCACAAGAAATAGATTTTGCGCACCTTACTAAGTCTTCGTCTCAGTAAATTAAGAGTGAACGCTCATTACTGTACCTTGCTAAGGTTGAGCCGTTTCATTATGGGTAACGTTGGGCAGACTTTATTGAGCGGCATACGAGCTTACGCGGTGATTAAGTCAACCAATGTCATCACAGCTGTTGACTAACCTCTAATCTATTCCCTGTAGAGGTGTTACATGTAACGCCTCTACAGTGGGAGAGCAAAAACGATGACTCTAGACGAGATATGGTTCTTGGTGGGTGCGAATCGTACAGTTAGAGCGTGGATAGGTAACGCAAAGTAGGGCAAATCCTTTGTCAACCTGCTCGTCATCCAAGAAAGTTTGGTCAGATTGATCTACTTCACCTTCAACGACCTTGCCAACACAACTAGAGCAAGCACCCGAGTGACAAGAGAAGGGCAACTCAATCCCATTTTCTTCAGCAGCATCGAGAATGGTAGTTTCCTCGTCAACTTCAATCGTGCTATCGAGATTCTCCTTTTTGCTGATTAATCTAACTTGGTATGTAGCCATTTTCCGATTCTCCTCAGACGTTTACAAAAGAAGGGAGCAGGGGGCTCTTAGTAGGGAGCAGGGAAAGAAAAAACAACTTTAGTTGTGGGTATAAAGCCCACTTTTAAAAAAAGATGCCGCCGCGAGACGCGCAGTGAACCAGCGCTGCAGGAGGGTCAGCCCGCTCTCACGGCGACTGGTGTTAGCATTAGCAAAGCGGTAGCGGTAGCGAGTACTCGAGCGTCACCCGTTCGCGCAGCGTCTCCGACAGGAGAAGGGCGAGAGAAATGCGGCGTCATTGTTACAATCCCACGGCTGCTCTCCGTGGGTTCCCCTGCTCCCTACTCCCTCTGAAAATTAGGTTTGATTGTTCAGCACTTAGTTGGAACGTGTGACCTGCTCAACAGTCTCCGATGAAAAGGGGGTAGGGTGTAGGGGGTAGGGTGTGGGGAACCCTATGCATAAATGTAGAGGCACCTTCCCCATTTGGGGTGCGGTTGTTTTTTCTTCCCCCACACCCCACACCCTACACCCCGTTCTTGGTCAATTCCAAAATGATATTAGCTGCAAGGTATACCTGTAGGCGTACAATCACCTGCTTTAAACGACTTTCCACAACTGCAATTATCAGTCGCATTGGGGTTGGTAAACTTAAACCCGCTTTCCATCACACCTTCGACGAAATCGACGACGATTCCGTCTAACAACGGTGCGCTTTTGGCATCGACGTAAACCAGTACCTTGCCTTGCTGGATGACTAAATCATCTGGTCGCGGCGAACTGGTGACATCCATTGCATACTCATAGCCACTGCAACCACCATCTTTGACAGAGATGCGGATACCTTTAGTTGGTGCGTTGGCTTCAGAAGCAGAACCATTTATAAATGTTCGTAAGCGAAATTCTGCTTTTTCCGTCAAAGTAACAGTCATCCAACCTCCTTGAGTTGATAGTTGAGAACACAAACATCACAATTATTTTTTGCAATTACCCGTGGTTTCTAGAGATGTCGATTGCAAGTATCTCCAAGGCGCAGTGTTACCACATACTGGACAAGAGCGATCGCGGTGAGAACGGCGCTTGGCAAACTCCAGTCGGGTCAAGTCCATTGTCAGCAGTTGCGACAATAGAGGCTGACTAAACCCAGTGATCAACTTGATAGCCTCAAGTGCCGCCAGACAAGCTAGCGTACCAGAAACAGCGCCTAAAACTGAAAAGCCGCGTCGATCCCAATCAGGCTTCTCAGGAAATAAGCAAGATAAACAGGGAGTCACACCAGGAATAATCGTAGTCAGGTAAGCCTCCATTCCGTCCATCGCTGCTTCTACCATCGGTTTACGCCAGCGTACGCAAGCTGCATTTAACACATCGCGCTCGGTAAAGTTGTGGGCACAGTCAAGAGCCATATCAGCCGATTGTACCAAGGAGTCCACATTCTCAGGAGTGATGTAATCATGAACTGCTTCTATCTCAACATCAGGATTAATGGCGCTGATCGTTTCTTTTGCTTTGAATACCCTTGGCTTGCCTACCCAATCGTCTGTCATCAGAATTTGACGATTCATATCATCAAGCCGCAGGTCACCACCTCGGACTAGGATCAGCCGCCCAACGCCTGCTACCGCAAGGTAAAGCGCTGCCGTACCGCCTAATCCTCCCACACCTGTCACCAGAACTGTTGCTGACTTAAGGCGTTGCTGTGCTAAATCGCCAAAATTAGGGAGCATCATCTGGCGACGGTAACGTTCTAATTCGGTAGGCGTCAGGTTTACCAATTTTTACCTCCTAATCAGAAGTGATTTCTGTCAGCGTGACTACATTTTTAGGCTTCTCATTAAACACTTTGAACAATTTTTGTTCTTGAGGTGTTGATTCGAGAAATACCTGATAGGCTTTTTCCAGAGCCTCACGATATTTATTTAACCTATCTGAGCTACTGATGTCAGTATAATTTTCATCAATTTCTTTGATGAATTGGGAAAACTTTTTCAAAATATGCAACCGGTTTACATTGACAATTTTTTGGTCGTAGAGGAGTTGAAAAAAATCAAAATACTCCTCTGCATCCACAATCTGATTAAATTTATCTATCTCCCCACTCATTTTTCTTGCTCCAGTTTTTTTAGCTGTTGCTTAAGTTCATCTAAATGACGATAAATTTCATGAGTCTGTGCAGCAAATTCCATCAGGTTTTGATAATTTGTTGGTAGCCCTTCTGCTAAATCGTGCAGATCCATTTTCATTTGACCTGCCTTGCTATTAAGGCGTTTTATCTGAACTTTTAGCTCGTCGATACTGGTTTCTCCAGTTTGCACCATAAACATCTCCTTTAAAAGTTAGGAATCAGGAATCAGGAATCAGGAGTCAGGAGTCAGGAGTTATAAATAATTAATTCCCTTTATTCATAACTCATAATTCATAATTCATAATTCCTCATACCAATTCTGTATGAGGCTGCGCTTTATTTTCCCAGAGTTCAGGGTCATAAAAGGTCAAAAATTCGGCGCATCTTCATGAAGAAACGGTATCACTTATTACAGTTTTCCAACTTCCGGAAAGCGTTTAGCCAAATCAATCCCTTTTTGTACTAGCTTTTCTCCCTCATCTGCTAATTTTTTGAGAGATTCAAAACCAAAGCGGTGAGCATCTCGCAGGGTTTTGACCACTAGTAAAAGATGCCCAGAAAAAACTAGTACCCAGCCAAATC
>Ga0116229_10005607_pt1 | contig 20399 bp, 25 predicted proteins | sample S1TSphgellanicum_3_FD_87313 | JGI IMG/M metagenome (GOLD analysis project Ga0116229, IMG submission 87313) | Host-associated microbial communities from peat moss isolated from Minnesota, USA - S1T2_Fc - Sphagnum magellanicum MG | ecosystem: Host-associated > Plants > Peat moss > Unclassified... | reverse complement strand
TGGTAGGTAGAAGGGTCTTCTTGGATGGAAATTGTGTTGAAAGCTATCCAAATGAAAGGATGAAAAAATCCATTAGTCGCAAGTTAGTCATAGAGTAGTTGCAAGCAAGACCAAATGCAAAAAATAGTTGTAAATATAACCAACAATAGTTGTAAATGTCAAATAGTCGCAACTAGTCGCAAATTGGTTGGTTAGAAAAACCCAGTTTTCTTCTAGTGAGTGCCATTTGTTTCCAATTTCATATGAAGTGCCATAGTGTTTTCTAGTTTTTCCAATTGTTTTTTATCCATGATAATATTTGCCTCCAATAGGAGAATGTAAAGCTTAGTAATCTTAACTTCCAAAAGAGGAGGAGGTAGTTCACAAGTACTTTCCATAGTGAAAGTTTTAACAATCGACATTGCCTTTGCCTCAATTTGTGATTTGGTAAGAGGTGGTATGCCCTTTTGTAGTAAAGTTGTAGCAAAAAATAAAGATATATTTGCATCTAATTTGTTCTTCCTACTAGGGGTGCAAACAAGATTTTTTGTACATACTTGTTATCTTGTTTTCTATTTGAAAACACGAAAAAACTAGTTTTTCAAACTTATAACCTTCCTCTAACATTTCAAAACAAATGAGTTTTTTTTAATGGGCATTTCTAGCCCCCCTCTAGCTTTCAAAAGCAATTTGTGTCATATCATTTGGATTTGAAAAAATACTCCAAAAGTACCCCCAAAAAATCCCCCATTTTTTAAGGGTTGGGGATGATTTTAATTATGAAAACAAACTCGATTACCCAAAAAATTTATATTAGAATGTTCACCACATTAATATTGAGGTGCTCCAAAAAAAAAACCAAATATTTGCAAAAACATTTCACCTATTTTCAAGTACTTGAACTTTATTTTTCAAACTACCATAAATTTGAGGTCCAATTCAAGTACTTGCAAATAACTTAAAAAAACATGATTATAATAATTTAACTTTTGAAGTCCATGCAAACAAGAGTTAAAAAATAATGTACCCCCAAATTTTTTTATTATCCCCATAAAATCATCTACTTGTTAGTCCTTTTCTTTTAGGGACCCTAGTATTTTGTTGCTTACATTATTTTTTGTGTATATTTTACCATGGTTTCAGCCTGGGGCCTTTTCCATTATCTAATGTATTTTTTTTTATAGAGGTGGCTTCTTGAAAACCACTGGGTATGTGGCCAAACCTATAAATCATAAAATTGACAACAAACTTTTAATGTTGACCTACCACATTACATTGCCAAAATAAAAAATGAAAGTAGATAGCTAACTTACCTATTTTTGCAGTTTTAATATATGAACAATCTTCATCGTTATTCAATTCATAAATCTTTTTTTCCTTAGGAGGTATGGGCCTTGCAAGGGGCATCCCCATGGGTTTTTTTGGGTTTTTCAATGGTGATGCACTTTTTGGGGAATGTTCTACTCCATCTTCATGTGGACACTTTAGGTAGTTTAGTAAAGTATTCCTATGCTTCTCCCCTGACTTGGTAAGCTTTTTAGCTTTAAACTTTGTGATGGTGGGGTACATTTTCAACAATTCCTTCCTTGTGTCCTCGGGGCACAAATTCATCATCATGTGATAAGGCAATGTATTATTGTCTTTGAACATAGTCTTGTAGAACTTGCATTGGAATGAAGGCTTGTTGCCAAAAATTGGTACATTTAACCATTTCACATCAAAGTATGCTTCTAATGCCAACATTTCATACTCTTCTAGGTACAATGCAACACAATGGTGTCGCAACCCCACTTTGAGGGAAATGTGAGGTTGCCATTCACATTCCCGAAAATGGGACTTGGGAGTCCTCCGGGATTCTCAAAAATTTAGAACGCAATTGCAAGGGTCAAAACACCTCACATTGAGTTGTTCTTTATACCATTGGAAAGGTCTTGAAGGGTAGATGTCCAAAATGGCCTTGCATGAACCATTTGGACATCTGCAACACAAGTTATGGTTGAAAGAAGGGCTGGGAACCAAACTGGCAGTTTGACTTTCGACCACTAAAAGTCAGGAATCGACCCGATCTGGTGTGTGTAGGTGGAGTGCAACACAATGTTGAAAAGCTCTCAAGGAGAGCTATAAGTTTACTTTAGATTTCGTCCTAATCAGAGGTTGGAGCGAAAAGTTATGAACGCCCAAAGTCCCGGGAGTCCAAACCGGGATAATTTTAGGACTCCACTTTGGGAGTCCCGGGAAAAAGTGCCATTTTGGATGCAAGTGCAGCGAAGAGACACAGAGAATATTATATGGGGGAAGGTGGTGGCTTCCTCTGAGTCTGGGTCATGGTGAGTCAAATGAGTCCATGGTTGCTTGTGGTTTGTCCTAGCACCAACAATGCTTCAGAATGTGAACTAAACAACTTGTTGATTAGTTTGATGCAGGTTCGAATAAGTGAATAGTTTGTCACTTCTTCCTAGTCCCATCCCGAAGCTCTAGCACGCCATTCTACCCCTTTTAGTGTTGAGAGCTCGAAGCGTGCCCCGAGTCCTTCACAGTCCCGCAACTTGAGTAACTTAGCCCCAACTTGGGGTTAACTAAGGACTTGGGAGCGCGTCAAACGGTGTCTACTTTGTTTCATTATGGTTTGTAGATTATGCTCTTGCCTTTCGAATTGCTGAAAATTTACAAATAATAAATAAGTTGTTACCCAAACCTTAAACTGAAGCAACCATATCTACAAATGTTGAAAAGTTGCAGTAATAGATGGATGTAATTATTGGAATAATTTTGCACATTCCTCAAGTTAGAGCTTTGCATCATGACATCACAAAAACCAAGCACCGTTACATTTTCCATACCTCCTACTCCCATCTGCCTCTTTTTAAATTTTTTTTGAGAGGTGTTTTTTTGCATTTCTTTCCTTATTTGTAAATTTACTATTCATGTAAATAATAGAATATAATTTCAACTTATAGCATAACACGAAAAATCTCTATTGATGGCAAATCAAGGAAACTTTTCATTGACAACAGGACACATAAAATCTCCGTTGATGGCATGTGGTTGATGGTGCATGAGATGTTTTATGGACGATGATGAGAGGGGCCTACATGTGTGACATGGAAGGCCCAATGGTGAAGCATTGTGACTCAAAACAAGTGTCGACCATAGTTCGATGGGGGGGCGGGGGGGGTGTTTCACATCTTGCCTCCTATTGCGAGAAGCATATAAATAAAGAAAGGGGAAGACCTTTTGAAAGGACACCTAGCCTAAAAATATAATCATGTATGTTTCAAAATAGAGACCACTTGTGCATGATATAATAATGCCAATGACACCTTTTGCATATAAAATGCACACAAGATTGAGAGAGAGATGGGGCGTCCTGTGCCCTTCACTCCCCACGCCATTTCCAAATCTATAGTAAGTTTTCCTTATTTAAACCTCATGCACTTGTCAACATAAACATCTTATATAAATGTTTGTGTATGTGCATTATATATAGTAATAATACCTTGGCAACTTTGACACAAGTTTGTCGAAAAGCTTAATTAATTTTGAAATTTTCATTTCAATTTTTTTATAAAAATTCAATAATTCCCTTCACAAAATTTTTGTTATTTGATTTTTTATGAAAATTTCAACATTTCTAAAAATGAATATAATTTGTGTCCAAGATGCCAAAGTAGTAAGGAATACATATATATATTCCTGGCTTCTTTTTTTGTTTTCCTTAATTAAATGAAAGTCTATACAATAAATTTAGTAATAATAGAGAAAATAGTTATCTAGAATTATTAGTAATATAGTAAGGAAAAATAATTAATTAAAACCCTTCCCCCAAAAAAACAAAACAAAAAACACGTAGGTATAATACACAAGAGAGACGTCGTCTTTGCCCTAATTTGCTCTTTGTTCGCATTTCCGTTCTTTCTTCCATCGCCATGGCCACGCTGCAGCAGCTGCTGCCGTCTTCTAGCGTCGTCTTCTCCGGCTTCTCCTCCTCTTCCTCCTGCTGCTTCTTCACGCTACCCTCGCATCTATTTTCTTGCCGCTGAAAAACAGGTACCCATTTTGTGGCACTCTGCTTACCATTTTTCGTTTCCCTTTTTTCCCACTCTCTCATTTCGTCTAATAGGTTTGTTGTTGGGCTGTGAGGCCTGTGTCCCCTTTGTGGCCATTATCCGTAGAAGAACACCTGGAAGTTTTGTGTTGTTGCGGTAGATCTTTTGAGGTTGTTTGTTTGTTTGTTTGTTTTGTCTCCCTAGCGCTGCAGCCGCTTATGCTGCTGAGTTGTTGTGTGTATTAGTGTTGGTTTTTTTTAGGGATTTTTTGGGCTCTGTTTCCTTTGGTGGAAGTGGAAGGGATGGGTCTTTGTCGGGAGGAATAGAGGGAAAAGTCGTGGTTGGTGGGATTTTTGAGTAAACCCACCCACTCTCGGTTTTGTTTTTCCTACGGTGCCCATTTGGAAGTTTGTTTGTATCAAAGGAAAAAAAGGGTGTAAGAAGAAGGAAAATTGATCTTCGGTTTTATGTCTCGGTGGCTACTGTGCTTTATATCTTGGAGCTTTGTTTTCCTTCATTTTGCGATTGCTGTGTCGTTGTGCTTACAATACTCCGTGTTTTGGGTTTCTTGTGACAGGTTGTTTCGGATTTTGAGGCTGTTGTGTGATCAGCCAGCCATCCAATGTTTGGGTCCAGCAGCCGTAAGTGTTTGCCTGCCATCTCCCCTTCCCCCCCCAAATTCTGCACTTGGTAAATTTTCCATGTGTATTCTGAACTGCTCCTTTCTTTCCCTGATTTGCATGTCATGTTTCTCTTCTTCTTCTTCTGCCCTTTTGCGATTCCCTAAGTTGCAAACTGTTGTGGTTCAATTTATCTTCTCTGGTCAAGGGAGGCCACATATTTATTCATTCCTCTTCTTTTGCCAATCTTTTGTTTGCCATGCATCACTGGGCCAAAGCAGCTGACTGGTTCCCTGGTCAGTGCATACAAAGACATGTCTTTGCTGGCCAGCTGTCTTGTTTGTAAATTTGTGTTAGATGCTTGTGTTTTGGAACTTGCCTGGAAGCAAAAATTCAATAAGTTTGCTCCATGTAGCTTCTCTGTCAGAGGCAGTCAAGGTGGAACTTGTAGTTGTTATTTCTTGTAATCTGTTCTGATGAATTGATCTGGCAGTCTAAGATAGTTTGGCTACTATAGTTCCTGGATTGCTATAATCTGCCCCTTTTTGCTTGGACTGGGTGTTCAATCCACCTGTGTGTGGCAGCTATAGTCTATTTTTGTACTCATGGGTTTGACGACTCATCAGTCTTCAGCCTCCTATCTGGTTAGATGTTGTTGCACTCTTATCTGTACACTGCTCACCGGCAGTTGTTTGGGTTATCTAAGAAGAAAATGACCTCAAGCTCAGTTTAGGGTTAGGTTTTGTATACTTGAGAGCTCTTTCTCTGTATGTCTTGTCAGTACCCCTAATGTTTGTGTCTTTCCCTTGTGTACAATCAAAAACCATCAGTATGTGATGATACATATACCTCTTTCAAGGCTACTTGACAGTGTACATTCAATACTCCAATTTCTGGTAACAGTTGAGGATTCTCCTGATCTTGTTTTTGTCCGTGTCTAGTTTTCTGGGCAATGTAGAAGAGGACAAATGTGGTACATAAAGTTGTGAGATGAATTGTTCAAAATAAATCTCTACGTGCTTTGTGTCAGATTGACAGTCCTTCCCTCTTTAGAAATTATAGCCTGGTTTAGCACTAGATCCCTCTTGTCACAATGTCCTCTGCCCAATCTCTGATTCCAGGATGTACCGAAGGACAATGAAGGTATTGGTAAGGCTAAAGATGTTATTTCCTCAGTGATTTCCTGTGGCCCATACTTGAGAAATATTTTTTCCATCTAAGGTCTCTAGTCCCCTTCTCCAAGAATCTTTCTTTTGGTTGGTGCTTCTACTGTAATACCAGGAGAGTCAGTTTGAATGTAATACAAAACTGATGTTTTATTCTGGTCATCTGTCTTTCAGCCTTTGGGGCATCATCAAGCAGCTCTCCATTTGGGGCATCACCAGCAGCCTCAAATCCCTTTGGCACTACCACGAGCCCCTTTGGAATGAATCAGTCTAGCAATCTGTTTGGGGCAAAGCCCTTTGGAAGCACAACACCATTTGGAGGGCAAACAGGTTCATCCCTCTTTGGAAGTGGGACTGCAACGGGTGTATTTGGGGCCACGCAGCCCACAACATTTGGAGCCTCCTCTGGGGCCTTTGGTGTCTCATCTTCAGCCCCTGCATTTGGATCAGGTATGGTTTACCACTGCAAACTTCAATCCTGTGTGATAATTTTCAGGCATTGTTCCTGTGGATATTGATGTGCACATGCTTATGGGTAGGACTTCAGTTTCTCAATTAAATATGCCCTGTGTGGAATTCTTTTTCAGTCATGTGACTTGTAATGCTAGCTTGAGTTTTGAGCGATTTCAAATGGACTCATTTAGCTGCCTTTCACAAGACAATTGCACTGTATTCAGGGTGCACAGAAAAGTTGCTATCAACATGTTACTCTTGATGTTCCTTGAATATGTCAGAGACTCAGTGCTATTCATACTGTTAGTTTTATTGTCCCTTTCATTCTAGTTCTTCTGTTCTTTGCAGTTTTTCCTTCCTGGTTCTTCATTCCTTATCTGGGAGTTTTTAAGAAGGAAAGGTTTCTACCTGGTCCTGGTCACCTAATCATGAGCGAGGAGATTTCTTGATACTCTTCTGAGTTGCTTGGACCATATGGTTGCAGGAGCCCCGATATTTGGCCAGAAACCTGCATCTCCTTTTGGTGGGTTTGGCTCAAGCCAACCACAAGCTAATATTTTTGGCTCACCGGCATTAGGACAGACACAGGCATCTTTTGGCAGTCAACCATTTGGTTCAACCACTCCAGCTTTTGGGGCTCAATCTGCACCAGCATTTGGTTCAACACCAGCTCCAGCTTTTGGTTCTACACCAACTCCTGCTTTTGGAGCTTCTGCCCCTTCATTTGGTAGCACACCAGCATTTGGGCAGACTGCACCTGCATTTGGAGCAAGTGCACCATCTCCTGTATTTGGAAGTTCTGGCCTTGCAATTCCCTTTGGTTCTCAGACGGGCTCAGCATTTGGTATGTCTGTGTTGCGTGTTTGTAAAGATTAATATTCACTTTCCATGTTAGTTTCATGAATGTACTGAGGAGAGCTGTGTTTATGTGCCTTACTTTATTAGCTATGTCTCTTGAGTTTTAGTGAACATCATGACTGAGTTTTCCATGCGCTTCTGCAGATGTGACAGAAACTTTTGGGACATATTTTTGTTTGTGTTTGATTTGGTATTGCTGGAACCAATATGACAATACCTTCAACATGCTATTGTGGAGTTTTGTCTGCGGTCTCTCAGATATGACCCATTTTTGAATGAGTGTTTCTTTGTTATGTTTTTAGGTACCTCTGCAACGACTACATTTGGAAGTGGTTTTGGGGTGTCTGCATTTGGAGGACAGCAGCGGGTTGGCAGTAGGGCAGCACCCTATGCAGTCACTCCTGACCCTGATACAGGAACTGGTGGCCAAGTTGGAAAATTTATGTCTATTTCTGCTATGCCTGCATACAAGAATAAGAGCCATGAAGAACTTAGGTGGGAAGATTACCAAGCAGGGGACAAAGGTATATTGGCATGTCTAGTCCTTAGATATTCAACACTCTATCCTTTCAACAATGCCAGGGGAAAATTTGGGTTTAGTCTTATTTTAGAAAGTTTTGTGGAAGGCTCCTATATTATGCTCAACTGCACCATGACCCATAATGACTCAAAGGGCTTAACTGGTCATGAAAGCCTTTTTACATGGCTAAGTTGTGGCTGTCCTTGCTAACAATTCTTGTCTTTGTGCAGGGGGTCCAAACCCAGCTACTCCTCAACAGCCTGCAGGAGGTATTTTTGGGCAGAATCCTCAGGCAGCAAGCCCTTTTGGGGGAACCTCAACAGCCAGTTTTGGACAAACGACCACTCCTAACCCATTTGCAAGCTCAACCTCTTCTTTGTTCACCCCAAAGCCAACGTTTGGAAGTCCATCAACGCCCACCCCTGCTTTTGGTGCAACAACTCCAGCTTTTGGGTCATCGACATTTGGAACTACAACCCCATCACCATTTGCCACCACCTCTGCTTTTGGACAGTCGAGCACAGCCCCTGCATTTGGATTAGGCTCCACCAGCTCTCCCTTTGGGCAACCCTCCACCCCAGCTTTTGGCAGCACGGCATTTGGTTCTTCAACACCAGCATTTGGTACATCAACATTTGGAACCACTCAGCCGGCATTTGGTTCATCCCTTGCTTTTGGCTCATCTACACCTGCTTCAGGTTTCAACACAGTTTCATCATCACCTTTTGGAGGCAGTAGCCTGTTTGGGAACACTCCAGCCTCTCCAACTGGGGGACTGTTTCAATCTCCAGCCTCTCAGCCTTTTGGAGCAACATCTACTCCTGCCTTTGGGTCTACAACTCCGTCTTTTGGCGGCAATTTGTTCAACACTGGCACTTCAGGCTCCATTTTTGGCCAGACAAAATCAGCTGGACTTGCACAATCTACTGTATGTCACAAACTTGGTGGCCTCTTGGTTCAGAGTCAGTCTTTCTAGTTTCTTGAGTACAGATTCACTGTTGATAAAATTTGGTATGAGAGTTGATGATGTGGTGCTATGTAATGTGGGGCTTTGTTCTTTATTGAAATTGTATGGAGAATGAATCTATTTGTACGATGATGCATTTGTGACTGTTCATTTTGACTTGGGTACACAGCCTTCTTCTGCTTTTGGAACTTTTGGGGCAACCCCAGCAGGCACTCCAGGGAATTTCAGCTTTCCAAGCTTTCAAACTGCACAGCAAGGTACTGATAACACTCTATTCTTTTGGGGACATTGGGAAATTGGTAGCTTTTGTATCATCATTGGCACATAACCATGGTTTGCTTTGTACTCACACCAGAGAATTATCTGCCCCTAGCAAAGGAAACTCTGTCACCATTAGTATCATATCTGCCCTTTGCATGTGTGATAACCCCTAATATTTGCATGATGCATTTTGCTGTATTGGAACAATGGTGATGTGGGAACAGCTATATACGAAATTGCATTAGATCTAGAAAGGTCTAGGCTTCTTTGTTAAACATCTGCAAGGACTTTGAGTCTTCCAAGCAAATTTTGCAGAAGAGATCAGATTGGAGAGAGTGATGTGGATGGTTGCAGATGACAAATTCTAATCTGTGGTTCTCAATTTCTTCTACAACAGGAACTAGTATATTTGGAGGCTCACCAGCTCCAGCATTTGGGCAGCAGTATGTTCTGCTCCTTCAAAGATGGATGTTTTTATTGCATAATGCTCCTATTGTCCTATGTAGTTTGTTCTTGGATGCCTTTCTCTTGTTTGCCTGTACTTTTCTATCTCAAGGAGCAGTAAAATAATTCTGGGTCCAATGAAACCATGGGTAGTGTGAACAACCTCCTTAATGGAAACAGGAAAAATTGCAAAGGATAACGAAGTTAGTTTGCCGTATTGCTGACATGTATGGTGATCATGATGACCCTGATGTGCAGGCCTACCCAGAATATGATGTCAGCAACACCTGTCCCTGTGACCAATCCTTTTGGTACTCTCCCTGCAATGCCACAAATGCTAATTGGTCGGAGTGCTGGATCTGGTCCATCTGTTCAGTATGGAATTTCAAGCATGCCGGTGAGTGTACAGTACAATTGTGTGCCATGGTGTTTCTTTTTAATGGATTTAAGGGAACTGCATGCAAAACCTTATAAAGCAATCCTGGGTCAGCAGTAGGAGTTGAGTCTAACAAAAGTGGGATGTTTGTAATGCAGGTGTCTGAGAAGCCAACACAAGTTCGAACAACTTCGTTGCTTACACCACGACACATTACACAGCAATCCAAAGTCCGCATGCATGCAAGACGCTATCATCCCAAAAAAGATAGTCCTAAGGTGAGACTCCAGTCTGTACATCCTCACTGTCTTTGTAGCCAAGTCCAATGGAGTGTTTCTTCCTCTCTGCCCTTCTGATTGCAGATGCCCCTTTTATTCCTCATTAGTGATTGAACTCTTGGTAGGTGAGAATCAAAGCTCCCCAAGAGTAGTTGATAAGTCAACTACTGGCCAGTATGAGCTTCTGATCACTTTGGGTGTTTGTAGGTCTCTTTTTTCAGTGATGGTGATGAAGTTCCCACGACTCCCAAGGCAGATGTGATGTTTGTTCCTCGTGAAAATCCTCGTGCTCTGTTCATTCGGCAGCCAGACCAGTCTCCTATCACATCTACTACCTCCAGGGGCACTCCAGATGCTAGAGACATTGCCACACCAGTCCAAGGAAATGACCAATCTCGTAAGCTGTGCACCTTTCATGAAACCTGTGCATCTCTGTAATTGGAGGTTATCTGTTTGATCAGTGGTGTAACCTCTTAAACACCTTGGTGATTAGCTCAAAAACATTAGGTCTTGCATTGAACTCATGGGTTCTAGAGCTTCATCATTGTAAGAATGCACAAAATTGGTTACATTTTCACTGAACACAGATGGAAATAAAACATGACAAGTTTTCTGTCTTGTAGGTATCATGTCTGAGGGTAGGCCTCTGCTGTCTGATAGCTTTATGCCAGAACGTAAGTTTTGTTCCATCTTATCAGAGGTTCTCAATCTTGACACTTCTTGGTGTAGGTCAGTCTTGTGCACAAATGTATGTCTGAATATGTGTGTCCCAACCAATTTTTCAGTACAGTTTTCTTGAAAGAATTTGTTTTGATGTGTATCAGGTCCTCCTGAGAGCTGGCCAGGTCCAGATAAGGGAAATGTCCCAGTCTATGCAGTATCAACAACTTCAACAAAGCCTTCAGAATTTTTTTCAGGGGAGCAGATCCCACAAACAAATGGGTCTCTCAAGGTTCAAAGCCACAGGGCTAATGGATTTTTCTCTGCAACTGGTGTCAATTCTACTGAAGTTGTAAAGAATTCACATGCTCATGGCTCTGACATTGAAGTGTTGATTCCAAAACTCCACCACTCTGATTACTTCACTGAACCTCGAATTCAAGAGCTTGCTGCTAAGGAGCGTGCTGAGCCCGGGTATTGCAGACGAGTAGTGGATTTTGTTGTCGGACGCCTGGTCTGTATTTTTCCACTTTCCAAATTATTATTTCATTTTGGATTTGGAACCTTTTCCTCCTCCACTGCAATTCTGGATTGAGCTAGGATAACTCTTTGACCTGAATGCAGCAATTCAAGGACTACATGTTAACCCTGTTCTGGACATTGTTTTGGCCAGGGCTATGGTGCTGTAAAATTCTTGGGGGAGACAGATGTGCGGGGGCTGGACTTAGAGAGCATAATTCAGTTCAACAAGTGTGAAGTTCTGGTATATATGGATGAAAGTAAAAAGCCACCTGTAGGACAGGGCTTGAACAAACCAGCCCAAGTCACCCTCTTGAATGTTAAATGTGTTGACAAGAAAACAGGGCAACACTATTCAGATGGACCTGAAGTGGAGAAGTTTGAAAAACGTTTGAAAAACAAGACTGAGAAGCAAGGTGCAGAGTTCATATCTTACAGTGCTTTGAAGGGGGAGTGGAAATTCCAAGTGCAACATTTCAGTCGGTTTGGTCTGGATGTGGACTCAGATGAAGAAGATGGCATTCCCCAATCAGACCAGCAAAAGGCATTCCACTCATCAGGTACCAAGAGAAAATCCAATGTGCATGGATATACGCATTGTTATTGACCATATATCCAATTTTCTGTACTGTTTTTTATCCCTGCAAACAACCATGGGAACACAAGCTTTCCTCTATATCAGCGATTTCAATTTCCTCTTGTGGATTCCCTTTTTACGCTCAGAACTTTGGGCCATAGTCCTTTGGTTACTTGCCAATCAGGACCTGGCAGATTGATGCTATGCAATGGCAATAGACATCAGAACCTAGAGGAACTTCTTTGTAGCCTGATGAGCACCTCCTTTCTTCTTGACAACTACTTGGCACAAGTGGTACCGGTTTTTTTTGGAAGGTGCATTCAACCCTTTTGGCAAAGGATTTGAGGCTTCTTCTTTGTTTGTGTGTTGCAGGCATGGATATGATGGAGGGGGTAGAGGAAGGCACACTGTACGAAGACTTGGAAGACACAATTTATGAATCACCACAGAATGTTTCAGCTTTACTCACCAATACTGGAGACGATATTGAGGAAGAATCTGAGGAGGTCTTAATTGAAGAACTTCAAACCATTGCTCCTCAGCCCGCCTTACCACACTCCCTTCCAGCTCATCTGGGGCTTGACCCATTGAAGATGCAGCAAATGCGGGCTCTGTTCTTTGCTGATGGTGAAGAGGCTGAAGATATTGCATTACCTGGGAAATTTGGGCAGCAGTGGGCTCGCCAATCAGCAGCTGCAATCAGTGATCCGGCAAGTAATTTGAAACATTTGTACCGTACTCCAGTGAGAGACTTATCTATAGAGGAGGGTGAGGATCAGCAGAGCTGGCCCCAACATCTGCTGCATAGTGCTGCTGGCCCTTCAGCAAATCAAATGCGTGTTAGCCCCCACACATCCTGGAGACGCTCACCTGCATATACAGCTCTAGAAGATAAGATGTCAGGTCAGCAATCCCCTTCAAGGTCTCCTGTTTTGGCACTGGCTATGCATGCACATGAAGATGGCTCAACTCCAAAGAGGCCACGTGGGAGTGGATTTTGGCTAGAAGCATCAAACAAATCCCAATCACTGGCTACTGGACGCTCAGATCACATTGCTGATGCAGCTCTCTTCCTAGGTTGCTCCTTCCGGGTAGGTTGGGGTCCCAATGGTGTATTGGTGCACAGTGCTGGCCGTGTCGGACAAAAAGGAGCAGAATGTGTGTTATCATCATGTATTCAGTTTGAGAGGGTTGCCCTTGACCAGACTGTAAGAGATGAGCAAGGAACTGTGAGAGAGGAACTCGTTCAGCTTCAGTTCATTGCCCCATTAACCCTCCACATGTCCATGAGCCAGGTCCTTGATGGCTTCTCTCAGTTGGCAACTGGGCACCTACGATTGCGGAACTTGGTTTGCAGTCCGATGGAGCTTCCACGGGTGTGTCATGAATATGAAATCTTAACAGAAAAGCAGCATGAAGTGCATGGCTTAAGAAATGCTGATCATGTCATAATACACCACCAGGCAATGGTGTGGCGGCTTACAAGTGTTCTCTTTGCAGAGAAGCCGAGTCTTCTATTAGAAGATCAAGGTGATGAGCAGGAAGTCATATCAGATGATCGTGTGGACCCTGAAGCAGAGCCTTTGATTCGAAGAGCAAAGTTTAGTAGCTGGCTGCAAGACAGTGTGAGTGATTTGGTGAAAGGGGAGTTGCAACAGCTCAAGAATGGTAATGAACAACAGGTGAAGGAGATTTTTACCCATTTGACAGGGCGCCAATTGGATGAGGCTGTCGAGAAGGCTATATTGCGAAGAGATGTGCGCTTGTCTTGTTTATTAGCCATAGCTGGGGGCGCAGTGGAGAATCGATTGGATATGGCATCTCAGCTGGAATTGTGGGCATCAGAAGGCCTGGATCAATCCCTTATAGAACCTGACATGATGTCAATTTTCAGGCTGCTTGCTGGTGATCTGTGGGGTTCATTAGATGGGCGAGGCATTGACTGGAAACGGTTTCTGGGCCTTGTGATGTGGTATCAACAGCCTCCTGACACTGACCTTCCCACCATTATTTCTTCATATGAGCAATTTGTCAGGGAAAGTAGGGCTCCTATTCCTATCCCCATGTATGTGGAAGACAGGCATATTGATGATGAGGCTAGGGACTACACCAATACATACGATTCTGCATACTATCTCATGTTACTTCATGCAAAGAAAGAACAGCCAGATGCATTTGATGCAAGAAAAATGCTTTGTCCAGCAGCTGCAACATACAACTGGTTAGACCATCAGTTGGCCTGGCATCAGGAAAGCATTCTTCGTGCTGTCAAAGCCTTGGATACTCAAGAGCTTCTGCATTCCTTGCATATGAATTTTGCAAGTCAATTGCTGGCTCTTGGGCTTTGTCACTGGGCTTTGTATGTCGTGCTGCACATGCCTTGGTCTCCTTCCCAGCCAAGCCTGCATGAGAAGGTGTGCAGTAATTCAGTATTCTACTCCTGTTTTCTGATGTTCTGAAATAGCATTTGAAATTTTCTCTTTGCTGACCTTCATCATGCAACTTTCTATTTGTCTATGTGAGCTTGGAGATAAAGGGTGACCAACATTCTCTTTGTGGATAATCATGATGATAAACTTTCATCTATGTTAGAATGGTTATGGTTTTATTGTGAAGGTTGTGAAAGAGATACTCAACCAGTACTGTGAGACTTGGAGCTCCTCTGAAGCACAACAGCAATTTCTGGAATATGATCTGCGTATTCCATCAGAGTGGCTTCATGAAGCGTTGGTAATAATCAAACTGGTAGCCCAGGCTTGTTTCTCAGATGGTATGTACAGTACATGTGTAGTCATATTGCCAATGATTGTAGCAATTGAAGAAATTTTCATCGCCATCACCATCTTTGTGCACAGATGCCCTGTTAACTCAGAGGTGAATTGTGTGCCCAACTTAGGAGGTATTCATTTGTTTTGCCACATAAGCTTTGGATGACATTTTCCCTCTCATTTTTGAGTCTAATCTTCATCTCTTCAATGTGGATTTGGATTCATTGCTTTATTTCAGAAATAACTAAGAGAAAGATGGAAGAGTGAGGCGTCTGTTAGACAAAAGGCCCATTGAATTTTTTGCAAACTATTTTAGCTGACTCTGTTTACAGAGCAGTGGACCCCCAAGGCACTCTAGACTACCATGATTTACCACGGTTGAATATTTAATTGAAGTATTGGGTCTTTTACTGACAATTGCACCAACCCCTTCCTGGGTTATGTTTTTGTAGGCTGTTTATTGGCGATATGCGCATGATACAAAGAAGGAGATGGAACACTTGATCAAAAGCTCTCAATGGCGGAGTGCACATGTTTTATTTATGACTTCAGTAGCAGCCACATTGTTTGTAAATTGTAATCCTTCTAAAGCTCCTTCCACTGGAATGTGGATTTGTGTGGATTGATGATCTTTGGTTCTCTGTGATTTTCTAGTGCAAGATTATGCTTGTTTCCACAGCCCATCTTTACTGAGACAAGTGGCATAGATGACACCTAATGACCAAAACGTCTTTTGTCTTTACAGTGGAGCATTCCCAAGTATGGCAAGTAGCAAGCCAACTGGAAGGGCATGATACTGAGGTGGAAAATTGGGACATAGGAGCTGGTCTCTACATTGAGTTTTACACCCTGAAAACCTCATTTGTGGACTCTTCTGGTCCCGTCAATGAACTGGTTTGTTGCAATCCCATGGAAGGCTTGTTCACTCTGTGGCTCTAAATTCTTTTTCCTTATGGATTTAATTGAGGAAACTAACACTGTATTATGTACCTGTCACACATAAGTAGCTGTGTCTTTCAAATGGTATATTAAGTATGCACTGAAGCTGCAGTTGAGGTTTCACATTCAGTTGTTTTAGTTGGAAGTTTCAGTCAAGTATTTTACCAAAGGTGCATTTGTGGGAAGTCCGAGGCCATGATGGGTCCAGGGATTTGGAATCAGAGTGTAAACTGGAAAACCTGATAGGGATTGTAATGTCTGGTGAGTCATGTGGAGTTGTAGATGGTTTCAAGGATTGATGAGTGGTTTTTGGAAATCAGGACTCATTGGAGAAGAAGACAGCAGCATGCAAGGCTTTCTTTGAGCAACTCAGAAGGTCCCAAAACTTTTGGAAGAATAAAACCTCAGCTGATGCTAGGTACTCTTAATTCTCCTGAAGATTAGCCCTTGATGTGGATGAAGTCTCTGAGCTGACTGAATGCTGCTGCTTTTCTGTAATCTTCAACCAGCATCCTCTCTCACCGTATGTGGGTTGTCTGTTTTTGCAAACCTCTTGGAAAACGTGATCTGTGAGTTTCTGACATGCTTGTTATTGCCTGTGCTCTACTGATTATGTCACATGTGTGGAAACATTGAACCTGCAGGGTGGCATATGCCAAAATGGCAGATGAAATATCAGTGCTTTTGATTGCAGAGACCAAGACAGCTCCACTTGCTATCAACACTGAGATGGACATGTATGATACAGTACTTGATGCACCATTACCTGAAGATGCTCGCATGTGTCACCTTCAGGGAGCAGTCTCAACCTTCACATCCTGGCTCTTGGAAGAAGTGACGTTCTGAACCAGCACTCCTGCTACCTTTCTCATTTGAGTTTCAAACTTCCATGGGTTGATCTGGGAGGCAAATGGAGGCTCAACCTTCACAAGGGTAAAACTTAAAAGACTAAATCTGCCAAGTTTGAACATAGTTTAGGCTGATTCAGAACATGTTGGATCTGTGGAGATGGAAGGCTCAGAGACATGAAGATCATGATACATGGGCATTGTGCCTTCCATGATTCCAATCTCTCCAAGCGCTCATGGAAGGTCTGTTATTCAGATGATATAAGCCTGTTACACTATGTTTTAACTTGTAGGAAGCATCTGGAGGGAGAGGGGGTCACAAATATTTTTGGTGTAGCTTAGTAATTCTGGTATACTCTTTTCCCCACTGCACATCACTCTTGTGAAGCCTTGGGACAAATGTTTGTGTTCACAAAAGAGTGGTCAAGAGAGCACTTTGTTGTCATATGGCTGTTGTAGTATTGACATGCTTTCATTTTGTAATTGGAGTGCAAAGTCTGAAGACTTCTCAGGAGGGGAGTAGGTGGCAGGTGGGGGCTGCAGGACTGAGATTGTGTAAAGGATCTCTGTTTCTGAAATGCAGTGCAGTGTAATTATAATGTCTCTTAGGTTTACAGTGCTAGTTGTTGACAACATCATGTCTTAGTTTTCCTGTGGCATCCTGAAATTGTGACAGAGGCTGTGGAGGCAGGTACTTGTGTAATTCTCTTTGCTTGGAGTTTTGTTCTGATTATTTGCATACTTCTATCAGTGTTGTACTCCTATCTTCTTGTATTATTATGTTTATGTTGTATATGGTGTTGTCGACCTCCAGGTTCTGTTCTAGTCCTCTATCCAGTCTTTTGAGTCTCTGTATTCACAGTTCCGTATTCTAAAGAACAGCACCTCAAACTAGCCTCCTCTTGGGCTAATTCCTTGCTGCAGTTGTTTACATAGACTAGCACTTATTGCCGGGCTTTCATTAAGTGTATCTCGCAGGTGTTTCAGCTGTCTTCTCCTTCAACAAATAGTTATGGGCTGTGTCCAACATGTGCAAGGGGAGTTTAGTGTTCACCTGCAGTACAGCCAGAGGCCTCTCCTCTAAATTAAGCTCCTAAACCTCTAAAATTTCCTTATCCACTATGGCTGTGAAGGGGCCTCTTCCAATGCCTCTCTGGTCCTACCAGGCCTCTCTCCCCTGTTGTTCTCTCTGAAGCACCATCACCGTCTGCTCTGCTATTTGAAGACCACCTGTGCCCAGCCTCAAGCTCCTCCAGTACATGATGGCTTCCTCCAAACTCCTGGCAAGTGTTCTGAGCTCATGCAGCACACATGGACTTCCTCCAACCTCTGCGTGTCCCTTCCAAGGTGTGTTCCAAAGGTACATCATTGACCCATACTGTCAAAGCCAGCCAAGTTGCTTGGGCCAGCTTAATATTTAATGTTGATGGTCCTCTCTTGCCTGCCCAATTGGATCCCATTAATCCAAGGCCCATGGACCTCAGTCCCGTCCCCCATTAAGGGCCCTTCAATCGAATTGGAGCTACAATCTTGGCTCTCCTATTACAAGGGCTCCCCTTAGCCTTGGTGTCCTTTGCCACTTTGATTTCACCTATCCAGCCTTGTGGTTTACCCTCCCTGGGTATGCTGATTTTGTTTTCTTCTTGGGATTTGAACTCCAAAACTAAAAAACAAGAAGAGAATATAGTGCTTTCAATTCCAGAAGAAATGGTCACAGATTTTAAGGATTGTAAAATTGAAAATTTCAAAGATCATGCAAACACAGCACAATCTGACATAGTTACAAAAACAATAAGTTGCATGTAGCAACCATGACAGTGAAGGATGAAACTATTACTGTTTTGCATTTGAACATTTAGAGCCATTAATCATGTGTTTCATGATATTCAATCACTCATGATGTACAAAAAGTGGGAAAAAGGACAAACTTATGTGTTTGGGTGATAATACAACACATGAAATAGTGGGGCAATGTGACATGTCTATAAACTAAATGACAGCCTGATTAAAGAAATACTAAGTGTGCTACATGTGATTGTGTTTTAGAAGGGCTTATTCTTCATGAAGCAACATGATTAAAAAAAAGTGCTTAGAGAAAATGCTATCAAATTTGGTAATCGTCTTTATTGAAACTGTTCTGAAACAAGATTCCAAGGCAGTCTCATGTTCCAAATGAAGTCCAAAATAAAACTACATTAATAAACTTACATTTTTTCATGTGTGAGGACAATCCTTGTAATAAATGAGAATCACATTAAGTTCCCAAACTTGAACACTGGCAGATTTGCAGTAGCTAGTATATAAATGTCCATCTTGATAACTCATAATATATATGTCATTCTGCAGCATCAAATCATAACAACTTCAGAATCCATAACCAGCCCAACTACAACTGGCATCAAATGTTGTAAATTTTCTTAATCTATGTAAGTGCAAATCAAGTACTTGAAAATTTTCAAACTCTTCTGAACCCCATTGAACCTTTTAATTTTAGTCTCATATGAACTCCCTGTTGGAATCCAAATTCAGACACAGTCTATCAATTGAAGGTCAAAAGTATTCTCACATACTCCACCATGTTAAAATCTCCATAGGCTCTTCCCAAAATTGAGACTCATGGCAATAAATTTCTTAAGGAAATGTATCTTGTTTTTATTTTCCTTGGAGTTATTTGATGGCCTTCCAATTTCCTCAGCTGATCCGCCCTAGGAAAGAAAGCAAGGCAAGACAAAGGAGACATCTATCTATGAAGGAAGGTAGTTTGTCTGTTTTGTTTGTTTGTACCAATAAGATCCACCGAACTGGGAGGCTTCAGATCACATTCTTGGTCTCTTTGGAAAGCTCTCAAGGGCGCATCGGCTTGGTTTCATGGTGTTTGGACTTGCGGTGCAAAAGTTCTTGAATATTGAATGATTTCTTCACTGAAAATTAAATTAAATCATAGCTGAAAATTTCAGGGGAATTGGAATGTGCCTTTGGTGTTGTTGGAAAGATCTTGATGAGCAGGATTTAATGGAATTTATTTGGTAAGATTTGGATTCAGAATGTGGGAGATATTGAATTTTAAGTGATTTCTGCCGCTGAAATTTCAAATAAATTCCAAAAAACCAGGTTTTGGAAGGAAAAATCAGTTGAGGATGTGGTAACACTTGGGTCAATGGCACAGGCCACACTAGCGTAACATGACACCAGCAAACAGGTGTTGTAAGAATTTCCTAAAGCTACTGACCCAATAACAGGGGATCTCACCTTTCTACAGATCAGTTGAAACTGTGTTGGTTGTCTCTGTGTGGAAACCTTTCGTCTCATGATGCATGCCGTGCGACAAACTGTTCCACTAGAGGGTTCACCAAATGTGGGGCTTCATCCTGCAAGAGCCATAAAAACCAAAATTTAGATCCTTTCCACAAATTCAAAGCCCCCTTTATTTTAAGATATACAAAAAGGTGCACTGGGTGATGAGAACTGAAATACAGTACAACCTACTAAGCAATCACCCGAAATTCAGTTCACAAGTGTCACTGAACTGCCAATTTCACTGGAAAGGAGTCATAACCTTGTTACAACACTCAAAGTGTACAAAGGCTGTGGCATTGACAAAGCTCATGGCTGGACATAGGGGTAAGACAGCAAGGGAGAACTTAGACTGAGAAGAAACCTGTGGGCAATGACCAACATTGGGGAAAACAACAAACTCCTCCACCGTGTCAAAATCTCCATAGGCTCTTCCCAAAGCAACTGGCTCCCAGGGGTCCTTCTCACCCCAAGCTATCAAAACAGGACACTGCCAAGAAACACAATAATTTGCATCAATCCAAAGAAACTAGTTTAACAGCTGCAAGCACCCAGATCACTGTGTGACAAAGTAGAAACTCCCAAGTAATTGATGAGTTGTTTCTTCTGATTGGCCCAATTTCTGAAAGTGAAAATTTGGTATTTCCATGAAGGCACCTTCACATTGGGGAGCATTTCTTCTGGAAGAGGCCCGCTTGAGTAGCAAATGAAGTCCAAAAATACATCTGCTGCTCCTGGTTGTAGACCTGGTTGAAGTATCTTTTCAACCAGTTCATCAGTCACTGCACTAACATCATGGTAACACTGCACCACACACCCAACATTC
>Ga0116229_10005606_pt1 | contig 20400 bp, 20 predicted proteins | sample S1TSphgellanicum_3_FD_87313 | JGI IMG/M metagenome (GOLD analysis project Ga0116229, IMG submission 87313) | Host-associated microbial communities from peat moss isolated from Minnesota, USA - S1T2_Fc - Sphagnum magellanicum MG | ecosystem: Host-associated > Plants > Peat moss > Unclassified... | reverse complement strand
GCGCTTGGGCAGGTGGTTGAGCGTACCGAGCAGCCACATCACGTGATCTGCCTTGGACACTTTCCACAACCGCGGACCGGGGCGCTCGCCGACGATCGCGATCTCCTCGAGCTGCACCGGCGCCGCCGCGGGCACCGCGGCGGTTGACGGCGCGTCGGTGTTGGCGATGGCGCCGCCGGCACCAGTGGCGCCAGCGGCGGCGGCGGCAGGCGCGGCTGCAGGGCTACGAGTGGCGCCCGCGTCGCTCGAAACCAGGCTGCCGAGCAGCGCCGCGTACAGGATCAGTGCGGCCGATCGGCCGCCCATTTCTTCACTGCGGCTAGCGTGTTGGCGACGTGCTGGTCGGGGTTCAGCGCCGAGTAGCTGTACAGGATCTTGCCGTCGGGCGAGATCACATACGAGGTGCGGTCGGCCATGCTCGGGCGGAGCTTCAGCACCGCGTCGTAGGCCTGCATGATGTGCTGGTCGGGATCGGCCGCGACTGCGAATTTGTTGCGGCATTCGGTGACTGAAAATCGGTTGAGGGTGTCGATGTCATCATGCGAGACGCCGATCACCGTGGCGCCCAGCGCCTGGAACTCGGCGGTCGCCTCGGCAAAGTCGTGCGCTTCGACGGTACAGCCGGAAGTGAACGCGGCGGGGTAGAAATACAGCACCACCGGACCCTTCTTGAGCGCCGCGGCCAGCGAGAACTGGAATGGCTTGCCGGCGAGTGTCGCCTGGGTGGTGAAGTCCGGTGCGCTGGCGCCTGGCTCAAGCATCGCCCACGCCGGGCCCAGGTTTGCGCCGACGCCCGCGCTGACCAGCAGCAACACCAGTAATCGCCTCATGATCGCTTTACCTCAAGCCGTTTCGGGACGGCGATTATGGGACCGCGCCGGATGCGCCGCAAATCTGTGACCCGGCCCGCAGTCCCCACATGCTCGCGGGCGCGCTTCCTGTTGTCCGACACCATAGTGTGATCCGCAGCGTTACCCTTGCCGTTCCGAGCTAACACAGTCGTGCCGCGATGAAGCCAAGACTGCAAGACCGCGCCGCGCTGGCCGATATGCCAGCGGCGCGCGCGCTGATGGCGCTGCCGTTGGCAGCGCTCGCGCTGTTGGCCTGCGGGCTGGCGCTCGCGCATGACAATGCGACGCTGCGCGGCGTCCTGGGTGGGGGCAGCGTGGTGCTGGCGCTGCTGTTGCCACTGACCATTTACGCGCGCCGCCAGGCGCGCGCTCGGATCAGCGAGGCGGCCGAGGCGCAGCGCCAGCTCGCCAATATCCTCGGCGGCGTGCATGAAGGCCTGTTCCTGCTCGGACGCGACCTGCGACTGAGCGCCACCGGATCCGCGTCGATGCGCGACGTGCTGCGGCTGGGCGCGCCCGACGGGCGGCGCTTCGAAGACGTGCTGCGAGCGCTGCTGCTGGATGAGGAGACCGTGGCGTCGGCGGTAACATTCCTGCAGCTGCTATGGGCCGAGCGCGCGAACGAGGACGCGATCGAGTCGCTCAACCCGCTCAGCCAGGTGGAGGTGTCGTTCGCCAACAGCCGTGGCGCCAGCGAGCGGCGCGTCCTGAGCTTCACGTTCCGGCGCATGGGCGGCATCCGGCGCGCAGGTGATTTCATCCTTGGCACGGTCAGCGACATCACCGACCGGGTACTGCTGGCGCGCGAGCTGGAGCAGGCACAGGTCGATGCCGACTCGCAGGCCGAGCTGCTGCTGCAGCTGGTGCGCACCGATCCGGCGGTGTTGGTGAGCTTCCTGGATGATGCCGACGAAGCATTTCGCAGGTGCAACGCCATCCTGAGCGCGAGCGCAATCGGGCAACCGCAGCTGCAGCGCAAACTCATGGGAGTGCTGCGCGAACTGGATGCGATCACCGCCGCGGCCGAGGCGCTGCCGCTGACGAGTTTCATCCAGCGCCTGCGCGGCATCGACGCGGCGCTGTCGCAGCTGTGCAGCCGGCCATCGCTCATCGGCAATGACTTCCTGCCGGCGGTGGTCCGGCTGGATGAGCTGCTAAGCCACGCGGCCACGATGCGCGCGATCCACCAGCACGTGGTGCTGCTGCGGGCGGCATCGGCGGCGCTGGCGGCGCTCGATGAGCGCGTGTCGGGCGTGGCTGCAGCGCCGGCCGCGGCAGCGGCGCCGGTGCAACCGATCGCAGCGGTGACGTCGGGGATGGTCCCGCTTGGATGAGTAGTCTGCCGGCTAGACGGCGCGACGCCTGGCGGATGCTCCAGCCCGAAATTCGTTGATCACCGCCGGCAGCGAGTCGCTGTTGAGCGGCGCCATCAGGTGCACGCCGGCCACGCCCTCGATCTGCTGCAGCTGCTGCATCAGCTCGACGCAGATGCGCCGGCCTTCCTGCTTCGGTTCCGCGGCCGACTCCAGCCGCTCGATGAGCACATCGGGGATGATCGACCCATGCAGGTGCTGTCGAATCCAGCGCGCCGAGCGCGCCGAGGCCAGCGGCGCCAGCCCGATCAGCATGAACAGCTTGCCGCCGAGCCCGTGCTGGCGCAGGCACCCGGTGTAGCGGCGCACGATGTCCGGATCGAGGCAGAACTGCGTCTGCACGAACTGCGCGCCGGCGCGCAGCTTGCGCTCGAGCGCTTCCGGCTTCCACCCGGGCGGCGGATCGATCGGCGAGTCCGCGGCGCCGAGGAAGAACTCGGCGCGGCCACCCACCGCGCGGCCGTGCGGCAACTCGCCGCGATCGCGAATCCCCGCCGCGGTGGCGAGCAGCATGTTGGAATCCAGGTCGAATACCGGCTTGGCATCGGGTTGATCGCCGGCTTGCGGGTTGTCGCCCCGCAGCACCATGACATTGCGCACGCCCTGCGCCGCGGCTCCCACCAGCATGCTCTGCAGCGCGATGCGATTGCGGTCACGGCAGGTCAGTTGCATCACCGGCTCGACTCCGCCGCGCGCCAGGATCGCCGCGGCTGTCAGCACGTCCAGGTGGGCGCGAGCACTGGCGCCATCAGTCAGGTTGACCGCGTCGGCGACGTCGCGCAGCGGCAGCGCAAGATCGAGCAGCGCCTGCGGATCGGCCGAGAGCGGCGGGGTGATTTCAGCGGTGATGACGAATTCGCCGGCGCGCAGCCGCCGTTCCAGAGTCATGCTGCTCATGCTGGTTCGACTCCGAAGTTCAGGGGCTGAGTCTATCAATCTGCAGTGCGCGCGGGCCGCTCTTGCCGGCCACATAATCGATCTGTCCATACAGGTCGCCGCTTTGCGGTAGCGGGCTGCCGGAGGCCGATATGCGCGCGATCACCGACACGCTCTGTCCCGGGGACAGGCCGCGGCCGGCGATCATCGAATCGGACGCCGACAGATCCACATCCTGCGGCAGGCTGGCCGCGCTGCGCCTGGCAGCGAGCGGCGGCCCGCCGTCGGGCGAGCGCACGAACACAAACAGCGATGCGTTCGCGGGCACCCGCGCGGCCAGCGCCGGCGCCAGCGTCACATGCACGTGAATCGCGGTCGCGGCGTCCACGCCGGCTGGCTGCTGGGCGCCCGATGCCGCATTGCGCGCTGCTGGCGTGGCGCCCGATTGTTGGCCGCCCGATCGCAGTCTGGCGTCGATATCGTCGATTTCCTTCTGCAGCGCCGCGCGCACATTCTCCGGCGGCGACTGCGCCAGCATCGCCTGGAAGCGCGAGCGCGCAATATCCAGGCGTCCCTGGCGGTAGGCAATGATGGCGCCATAGAACAGCGCCTTGGGAAAGCTGCCATCGAGCTGCAGCGCCCGCTCGATATATTCGGACGCCTGTGCGGCGCGCGCGCCGTCACCGCTCAGCAGCAGTGACTCACCCATGCCGGCGAGTGCCGCGGCATTGCCGCCGGTGCTCAGGCGATTGGCGCGCTCATAGGCGCGCAGCGCCAGCGGGTACTGGCCGATGCCGCTGTAGGCCTCGCCCAGCGACAACCAGCCCGCCTGGTCCTGCGGCTCGGCCTCCAGGTGTCGCGCAAGCTCGGGGATGCTGCCGCTGCCCGCGCTGGCCGCGGCGATGTCGGTCCAGCCGCGGTTGCCGATCAGCCGGTAGAGCACCGCGCTCGCCAGCAGCAGGGCCAGCACCGCGAGCGCCGCGGCCAGTGGCGCCGCCGGCGCGTCCGGCCGTTGCCGCAGCAGCGGCCAGGCCAGAAATAGCGCCGCCAGCACCGCCAGCAGCAGCGCTGCAATCACGAACGAGGTCACGGTTCGAGCGGCTCGCCGGCCGAGCCGGCCTCTTCGCTGTCGACCAGCCGCGCGCGCGCGCGCAGGATGCGCCAGCCGACCAGGCCACCGACCAGCATCAACACGGTCGGGGCCGCCCACAGCCAGGCGTTGCGCCAGATCATGCGCGGGCGGAACAGGATGAACTCGCCGTAGCGCGCCACCATGTGGTCGCGGATCTGATCATCGCTGTCACCGGCCAGCAGCAGCTCTCGCACCTGCACCCGCAGGTCCGCTGCCAGCCCCACCGATGAGTCGGCCAGCGCCTCGCTCTGGCACTGCATGCAGCGCAGCTCATGCGTGAGCTGGTAATAGCGCTGTTGCAGCGCCGGCGTCGGCAGCGGCGGCGTGGTGTCGACCGCCAGCGCCGCGCCGCCCGCTGCCAGGGCTGCGCACGCCAGCGCCGCGCACAGCAGCGCCGGCGCACGCATCGGTCGCAGCCTGGCGCGTCGGGAAGTCACGCGCCGGGACCCGCCGCGACGCGCGGCAGGAATTCGCTCTGCCATACCTGCGAGGTCATGGCGCCGATATGCTTGTAGACCACGGTGCCGGCCGGACTGATCAGGAAACTCTCCGGCGCCCCATACACGCCCCAGTCGATCGCCACGCGCCCGTCGCGATCGGTGCCGACGCGCTCGTACGGGTTGCCGAGCTGCTCGAGCCAGGTCAGCGCATCCTCGTTCTGGTCCTTCCAGTCGATGCCGATGATCGGCACACGCGCTTCCTGCTTGATCTGCAGCAGCACCTCATGCTCGGCGCGACATTCCACGCACCAGGTGCCCCAGACGTTGACCAGCGACCAGTGTCCCTTGAGCGCAGCGGAACTCACCGGCTGGGTGTTGTCGAACAGGTTCGGCAGCGTGAACTGCGGCGCCGGCTTGCCGATCAGCGGCGAGGGCAGTATGGATTTCTCCGGCGCGCGCACCAGTCCCACCAGCAGCACCGCCAGCAGCAATGCGAACCCCGCCAGCGGCAGCAGGAAGCGATTCAACGTGCGCGGCCCCGGGGTGGCGCAGGCGCGGCGGGTAGCGACCCTCCGCCAGGCAGCGCCGTAGCGGTCGGCAGCGTCGCCCCGTCAGGCAGCGGCTGCGCGCGGCGCCGGCCGACCACCGCTGTGACGCCGCCGATGGCCATGATCAGCGCACCGATCCAAACGAAACGAATCAACGGCCGGTATTGCAACCGCAGGCTCCAGGCGCCGGCGCCGACGTCTTCGCCCAGCGCCGCCAGCAGGTCGCGGTTGAAGGCCGGAGCGATCGCGGCGGTGGTCTGCACCGTGCCCTGCACCCAGTAGCGGCGCTTCTCGGGGTACAACACGCGCACCGGCACGCCGTTGCGGGTGATGCTGACGGTGCCGCGGAAGCCCTCGTAGTTCGGGCCGACGATGTCCGCACCGCCCTGGTACAGGAAGCGGTACGCGCCCAGCTGCGCCGACTCTCCGGGCTTGAGCGCGATGTCGCGCTCGATGGTGTTCGACTGCACGAAGGTGATGCCGAGCACGAAGATCCCAAGCCCGATATGCGCGATCGACATGCCGGCGATGCTGGCCGGCAGTCGCAGGCCGCGGCGCAGCCGGTCCACCGGATCGATCAGCGCCGACAGGATGATCCATATCCCAACGACGGCGCCCACCGGCGTCAATTTGAGTGGATGCGCGTACACGCCCAGGCTCAGTGCCAGGCCCAGTACCAGCGCGACGCCGAGCGCAATCAGCACCGGCCGGCGCGCCTCGCCCAGGCCGCCGCGCCGCCAGCGTGCGTGCATGCCGAGCGCCACCAGCGCCAGCATCGGCAGGATCGGCACCAGGAAGCTCGGATTGAAGTACGGCGGGCCGACCGACAGGGTTCCCAACCCGAGTGTGTCGGCGATCATCGGCGCCAGCGTGCCGCCGAACACCACCGCTGCCGCAATCGCCAGCAGGATGTTGTTGAACAGCAGGAACGATTCGCGCGAGACGAAATCGAAGCCGGCGGCGGATTTCATCAGCGGCGCGCGCCACGCGTACAGGGCCAGCGCCCCGCCGATCATCACCACCAGCAACGCCAGGATGAACAGGCCACGGCTCGGATCGGCGGCGAAGGAATGCACCGATACCAGCACGCCGGAGCGCACCAGGAAGGTGCCGATGAGACTGAGCGAGAACGCGGTTACCGCCAGCAGCAGCGTCCAGCTCTTGAACAGCCCGCGCTTGTCGGTCACCGCCAGCGAATGGATCAGCGCGGTGCCGATCAGCCACGGCATGAACGAGGCATTCTCCACCGGATCCCAGAACCAGAAACCGCCCCAGCCGAGCTCGTAGTAGGCCCACCAGCTCCCCAGGGCGATGCCGCAGGCGAGGAACGCCCATGCCATCACGGTCCAGGGCCGCATCCATTGCGCCCACAGCTGATCGCGCCGGCCCTCGATCATCGCCGCGCAGGCGAGCGCGAAGCTGACACTGAAGCCGACATATCCCATATAGAGAATCGGCGGATGCACCGCGAACGCCGGATCCTGCAGTACCGGATTGAGATCATTGCCATCGGGTGGCGCCGGGATCAGGCGCCCGAACGGGTTGGAGGTCGCAAGCGTGAACAGCAGGAAGAAGAAACTGATCAGCCCCAGCACTCCGAGCGCGCGCGCCGCGAATGCGGCCGGCATCGTGTGCGAGCGCGCCACCAGCGCCATGGTCCACAGCGTCAGCACCAGGATCCACAGCAGCATCGAGCCTTCGTGCGCGCCCCACATGGCGGTGACACGGTAGAACAGCGGCAGCGCGGAGTTGGAATTCTCGGCCACGTAGTGCACCGAGAAATCGTTGCTGATGAAGGCGTGCACCAGCACCCCGACCGCGAGCGCGACGAACACGAACTGGCCGCAGGCCGCCGACGGCACCACTGCCAGCCAGCGCTCGCTGCGCAGCGACGGGCCGGCGAGGCCGAAGAACGCCTGCGCGCCTGCCAGCATCAGCGCCAGTATCAGTGCGTAATGACCCAGTTCGACGACCATCAGTGCACCTGCCCAGGCGTGACCAGTGGCGCCGCCGATGCGCTCTGGCCCGCCGCGAGCGAGCGCGCTACCTCGGGCGGCATGTATTTCTCATCGTGCTTTGCCAGCACCTCGTCGGCGATGAACGTGCCGTTGGCATCCAGCCGCCCATGGGCGACCACGCCGGCACCCTCGCGAAACAGGTCGGGCAGCACGTTGGCATAATGCACCGGCACCTGGTGGCGGAAATCGGTGACCACGAAGCGCACCTCGAGCGAGCCCGGCGTGCGTTGCAGGCTGCCCTTCTCCACCATGCCGCCGAGGCGAAAGCGCTGGCCGGGCCTGACCTCGCCGGCCGCGATGCGGGTCGGATCGAAATAGAACATCACGTTCTGCTGGAACGCGCGCAGCGCCAGGCCGCCGGCCAGGCCGACGCCGACCAGGATCCCCAGCACCCAGTAGAGCCGCCGCCGCCGCGGCGTCATGCGAGCACCGTCACGATAGCCCCTTCAAGCTTGCCAGGCGACGGCGTGCTTCCGCCTGCGCGGCGCGCAACGAGGCGCGTGCCCAGTGGATATTCAGTCCGACCACCAGCGCCGTGAGCGCATAGCAGGGCCACACGTAGCGCGCGTAGCCGCCCATTGCAAGAAACTTCAGCATGGTTTTACCTGTCCGGTCGCGGTCGGCGTTGACGACGGTGGCGTCGGCGGTCTCGGCGTCGTTGCCAGCAGCGCCTCGGCCATCCAGCGTGCCTGGCGCTCGCGCCGCAGCAGCTCGCCGCGCGCCCGCACCAGCAGCAGCGCAAGGAAATAGGCGCTGAAGCCCGCCAGCATCAGCAGCAACGGTACCAGCATCGCGGCCGGCATGGTCGGGCGCCCGAATTTCATCACGCTCGGGGCCTGGTGCAGCGAATTCCACCAGATGACCGAGTAATGGATGATCGGCACATTGACCACACCGACGATTGCCAGCACCGCGCTCGCGCGGTCCGCACGCCCGACGTCATCCATGGCACTGCGCAGCCCCATGTACCCCAGGTACAGGAACAGCAGCAGCAGCTCGGAGGTCAGGCGCGGGTCCCACTCCCAGTACGTACCCCACATCGGCCGTCCCCAGAGCATGCCGGTCGCCAGCGCCAGTGCGGTAAATGACGCACCGATCACCGCGCAGCTGGCGGCTACCGCATGCGCGACCGTCATGCGCCAGATCAGGCCGACCGCAGCGCTGCTGGCCATCACCACGTAGACCAGCAGCGACAGCCACGCCGCCGGCGCGTGCACGTAGATGATCCGAAAGCCATCGCCCTGCTGGTAGTCCGGCGGCGCCAGCAGCAGCCCGCCGATCAGCCCGCCCAGGCACAGCAGCGCCGCCGGCCAGCCGAACCACGGCACCAGCTTGCCCGCCAGCCGATAGAAGTGCGGCGGCGAACCGAAGCGATGAAACCACACCCAAGCCACATTCACTCCCGGCCTTACTCGAGGCCAATACGTACCGCGGCCGCCAGCGCCAGCGGCGCCAGCGTTGCCGCCAGCACGGCGATCGCCGCCAGCAGATACAGCGGCGCGGCCAGCGGCTCGCCCGCGATCGCCAGCGCGCTCGCACGCGCACCGAAGATCAGCACCGGCACCGCCAGCGGCAGCACCAGCAGCGCCAGCAGCGACCCATTGCGCTTCACGCTCATGGTAAGTCCCGCCCCCACCGCCCCGATCAGGCTCAGCGCGACGGTACCGAGCAGCAGCGCCGCCACGATACCCGGCATCGCCTCGTAGGGGGCGCCGAGCGCGATGGCCGCCAGCGGCGCAATCAGCACCAGTGGCAGGCCGGTCAGCAGCCAGTGGACCGCGGTCTTGGCGAGCAGCAGCCCCTGAAACGGCAGCCCGCACAATGCCAGCTGTTCCAGCGTCCCGTCCTGCGCATCTTCACGGAACAGCAGGTCCAGCGCCAGCAGCGAGGATAACAGCGCCCCGACCCACAGCGCAGCAGGCGCGATGTCCCGCAAGAGCGACAGCTGCGGGTCGAGCGCCAGTGGAAACAGCGTGGTCACCACCAGGAAGAACCCGAGCGGCTGCAGGGTGTCGCCGGATCGGCGCAGCGCCAGGCGCAGATCGCGCGCGATCAGCGCCACGGCGGCGCCCGCCAATCCGACGCGCGGCACGCTCATTGCAGGGTCAGCGATCGCAGCTGCGCGGCCGGCAGATCCAGCCCCTGGTGAATGGCCACGACCGCCGCGCCGCCGCCGGCGAGGTGCTCCTGCAGCAGTGCAGCCAGCAGCCCCTGGCCCTGTGCATCGAGGTTCGACCCGGGCTCATCCAGCACCCACAGCGCCGCAGTGGTGAGCGCCAGCCGCGCCAGCGCCACGCGCCGGCGCTGGCCCGCAGATAGCCGCCGCAGCAGCTGACCGGCGTAGTCGGTCATGCCGGTGCGGGACAGGGCCGCGGCGATCTCCTGCCGGCTCACCGCCTGGCGCAGCGCCGCCGCATAGTAAAGGTTCTCGGCGGCGGTCAGGTCGGCCTTGAGGCCGTTGTCGTGTCCCAGGTAGTTGAGTTCGCTGTGGAAGGCTTCCCGGTCGGCGGCGACGTCGCTGCCGCGCCAGCAGATGCGGCCCGCCTCCAGCGGCACCAGGCCGCACAGCGCCCGCAGCAGCGTGGTCTTGCCGGCACCGTTGGCTCCGGCCACCTGCAGGCACTGCCCGCCGGCGACCGCAAGGTCCACCCCACGCAGCACATGCTGCTCGCCGCGCCATAGGTGTAAGTTGTCGGCCGTCAGTTCGTTCATCGTCTGGTGCGGACGGCGGGACTCGAACCCACACTCCCTGTTAAGGAAGCAGATTTTAAGTCTGCTGCGTCTACCGGTTTCGCCACGTCCGCGCCTGTGACGCGGTCTCCAACCCCTGCCCCGCCATTATGCGTTAACCGCGCCCGCGAGGGGGGAGCCCTCGATCGCGGCGTTATGGTAGTGGGGTCGGGGCCGCGAAGTAGGCGCCGGCCAGCGCCTTGAACTCTCCACCGTCGGTGAGGATATTGGTGTCGCCCGGCTGGCCTGCGAAGCTCACCGCCAGCGTACCGATGGCGGTGAGTTGTCCCGGGTGCTTGAGGAAATAATCCACGCGATTATCGCGGTAGTGATTGGGCGTGCCGCCCGGCGTGCTGGAGGGGGCGCCCACCGGCGTCTGCCACCAGATGATCGGCAGGTTGCCGCCGATGCCGGACTGGTAGGCAGTGATGTAGCTGAACGCATCCAGGAAGTTCGGGTGCGTGGTGTTGGTCTCGTCCCAATAGACCGTCTGCCCCTCGGGGCCGCGCTTGCAGCCCGAGGGTTCCCAGGCGTAGGCCTCCAGGCACCCAGCCGACACATCGAGCGTTCCGCCGACGATGAAGTCGGCCTGGCCGGCGCCCACCTGCTGCATGAAAGAGGTGACCTGTGCGGCCTTGCCGGCCCAGTTCGAGTAAGAAAAGCCGACATAGGCATTCGGAGCGTACTTGTTTCGCATGCTCAGCAGGCACTGCCCCATGCCGACCGCGGTATTGGGCTCAGTGGCGCAATCGGGATTGTTATCCACGTACGCGAATACCAGCGCCGCGTTCTGGTTCTGCTGTTCCATGAAACCCCAGCCATCGGGCTCGAAGTTGATGAGCACCGGCTTGCCGTAGGCCGCGATCAGCTGCAGCAGCAGTTTGTAGTTCGCCCAGTAGGTCGCCATCCTGCCTTCGCTGGCAATGGTCGAGATGTCGCCGCTGATCTGATACAGCGTAAAGAACGGAATCGCTCCGGCAGCGCCGGCCGTCTTCATGACGATGGTCGCATAGGAACCGGCCGGACTGTCCCAACTGGTCCATCCCATGCCCGTCAGATAGCGCTGGTAGATGTCAGGGTGCGGCAGGCCCAGACTTTCCCAGGCGGCTATATCGTTGTTGGATGCCTGTTCTTCCTCGCCCAGCAGCAGGCGGGAGGGCGCGCCGAGCTTGGCGGCGAGCCGCGCCGCCGGACCGGTGCCACCGCTCGAGGAGCTGCTGCTCGAGGAGCCGCTGCTCGATGAGCTGGCGCCGGACGAGCTTCCGCTTGCTGAGCTGCCGCTGGCGGACTGGACGACCGAGGTGCCACCACCGGACGAGCTGCCGGCGGTAGTGCTGCCCGACGAGCTGCCGGTGGACTTCACACCCGAGGAACTGCCGCTGGAGGAACTGCTGACCGATGAGGAGCCGCTGCCCGACGAGCTGCTGCTGGCCGAAGAGCCACCGGCGCTCGAGCCGGTGCCGATTCCGAGCGTCGACGCCGCCACCATCGAATGCGACGTGGGCCCGCACGGATCGTTACCGGTGAATGTCTGGTAGGGCACGACCGCGATCGGGCACACGATGACGCCCATCTTCGGTGTGATGCTGCTCTCCAGACGGTAGCCGTAATTGGGATCGGTATAGCTCCAGCTGGCGACCACGGTCGGATAGGACTCGAAGTACAGGCCCGGCTGCAGCGGCGCGTACTCGTGGGTCTGGCAGGCGGCCGCCTGCTTGTATGACGTGGCGCCGACACAGGCCAGTGCCAGGCCCGTCTGCGGCGCCAGTGCGACCGCTGCAGTTGCGCGCACGCTCTCTATGACTGCGCCGCTTGCTGCCCTGGTTTCAGCTGCTATGCCAGCTGCGCTGTCGCTCGCGGATGATGTCGTGGTGGTGGATGCGAGATCGCTCCTGCCGTCGTTGCACGCGACCAGCGAGGCAAGCAGCGCGCACAGCACGGCGCGCAGGATGATTCTTTCATGCATTACATAATGTCCCTGTCGCGCTGCCCTGGTCGCGCGAGTTTCTCGAATTGACTTAAGAGCACTATCGGCAGGCTTGTGACGTACGTCGACCTGTCGCACATCAGGGACACATCACTGAGCGGAGTCGCCATCGATGCCTCGGCGCGCGCCGCGCGTGTCGGGCGCACCTTCGGGCCGCTAACGGCTGATCGCTGCGCAGCGAAGAGGCGAAAACTTCCGGTATGTGCGCTATCAGACGGTGAAGTCAGCGGCTCGCATTCATCGTGCAGGAACACCAGGTCGCGCGAACAGGCTGCGACTCGAGGAACTAACCTCCGATGATCATCGATCTCAAAGGCCGCAAAGCCGTCGTTACCGGATCCACCGGCGGCATCGGACGGGCAATCGCAGAGGGGTTGGCGCGCGCCGGCGCCGCCGTCGTCATCAACGGCCGCGGCAATAGCAGGGTAACCAACGCGGTCGCGGAGATGCGGGTCGAGTTTCCGAAGGCCGGCATCAGCGGTGTCGCGGCAGATGTCGCGACCCCGGAGGGTGCCGCCTCGCTCATCGCCGCGGCGGAAGACGCGGATATCCTGGTCAATAATCTCGGTACCGCGCGCCCCAAACCGTTCGCCGAAATCACCGACGAAGACTGGCTGGACCTATTCCAGTTCAACGTCATGAGCGGCGTGCGCATGACACGCCATCATTTGCCGCGCATGGTGAAGCGCGGCTGGGGGCGCGTGGTGTTCATCAGCAGCGAATCCGCCGTAAACATTCCCAAGGAAATGATCGACTATGGAATGACCAAGACGGCGCAGCTGGCGGTCTCGCGCGGCCTCGCTGAGGCGGTGGCCGGCACCGGCGTGACCGTCAACGCGGTACTCCCGGGGCCAACGCGCTCTGAATCACTGGCTGGCTGGATGACGGCAATCGCCAAATCCAAGGGCATCACGGTGGCTGACGCCGAAATGCAGTTCCTGAAGACGATGCGCCCAACCAGTCTCATCAATCGCTTCGCGACCACTGATGAAGTCGCAAACATGGTCGTCTACGTGTGCTCGGAACAAGCGTCCGCGACCAGCGGCGCGGCGCTGCGCGTCGACGGCGGCGTCGTGCGCTACGTGGCGTAACCAGGAATCGCACCCCATGGCGCGATCATTGCGCTGATTGAACCGCAGCCAGGAATCCGACTTCGAGCAGGTAACGGCTCAGCCCGAGTCTTGCCTCGCCGGAAATCTCCCCCGGAAGATCCGCGGTTCGGAAGATATCGCGCTCGCTCATGGCGCGAAGAGTCGATTCCGCCGGGGCCGGAAGGATGTGCCGTTGACCGTTGAACTCAAGGACCGTGTTGGCCACGTCCCTGGAAACGCGGTAGCGCGATGGCGGCGGAGCCTTGAGCAGCGAATTCGCATCGATAGCGACGACGTCAATCCGAAACTTCTCGGCGGGCACGTCCTGGGCGGAACGCACGCGCCGCGCGAAGTTGTCGATCAACGCGTCATAGTCCACACCGGCCCGATGACTGAGCAGTTCCGCCAGACGCTGCCTCAACCTGTACTTGAGCTCGCCGCGCCTGGCAAAACCCGGGGGCAGCGCCTGGCGCAGCTCGTGGCCGGCGGCGGCTTCGTCGATCAGTCCCCTGGCAAGGTCGGCCCAGGTATAGACGGTAATTCCAATCGTGACGTGCGCGGAGTAGCAATCAGTCGTCACCGCGGAATGCACTTGACCGCGCGGCAGATACAAGAGATCGCCGGGATTCATCTCGACCTGGGCTATCGGCGGCGGCGCACTGTACGCCTGCGGGTCGAACGGCTCGCTTCGACACGGGAGCCGGATTGGCGCCGGGTACAGCGACCAGCGCTTGCTGCCGGCGATCTGCAGCACCAGCACCTCGTGCACGTCGTAGTGCGGCGTGAAACCCGCAGCGTTCCCCGGCGTAATGTAGGCATTCGCGTGTGGGACGTGATCGATCTGTGCTTCCAGTGCGGCGCAAAGATTCCTCAGCGGCAGCCAGCTGCGGTGCAGCGCAGGCAGCACCACGCTGGCGCCGTTGCGATACTCGATATTGATACGCTGCGTGTCCGGGACACCCGCGAACAGCTCGCTGCCAAACTTCACATCGTGCGTGTAGGCTTCGGGTGGAAAATACTTTCCGCCCCTGGCGAGTTGAATCGCGGGATAGCGCGCCTCCGGATTGGAGACGATCTGCTCGAGGTCGGTGGGACTCAACAGCGAGCGGTAATAGCCAGGCGCGCGTCCGCCGATGTGCAGGTAGCGCTGCTCCCAGTAGAGCTCAAAGAACCGCTCGACGCCGATCGGCGCCAGCAGCACCTCGAGATTCAGCGACAGCGGTGTCATGGCAGCTACCCGATGGCGCTCACTAGAAGTGATCGAATTGCTTCGCGATCGTCAGTCGTGCCATCGCCGGCTCGAGAGGATGCTCGTGCACATCGGCCACGCCGTCCGCTTGCGTGCTGATCTCGGACCTGAGGCGATCGACATAGAAGAACTCCGCCGCCGGCGCGTGCGTATTGAGCAGATTGTAGACACCCAGGGAGACGCCCCAACCGTGCGGCCCCGCGTAGTGAGCGTCCAGGTTCACCTGCGCGAAGCCCCTGCCATTCACCTGTCCCGCCGGCGTCGGCGCGTTGGCGCACGAGGTTGCGACGCCAGGGAAGTCCCGGATTGCAGCCGCGTTGGTGCAGGGACCCGCGGAGAGCGGATAGCTTCCCAGATAGCGGACATTGAGGCCGCCGCTGAACGCTCCCAGCTGCGTGAGATACAGCGCGGCCGAACCGGTCGCGACCGGCGCATCGGTGATGAAGTCGCCCACGTGTCCTGTGCCGTCGTCCAGCGGGTGCGTGAAGCGCGTGTGATCGCCCGAGTAGCTGCCATAGAACTCGAGGTGGCGATTGATCTGGTAGGTGATGTTGACTTCGTAGCCGTAGCGTCGGCTCGGCGGACCGGCCGAATCCATGCCGACATCAGGGTCGATGATGGTCTCGGATCGTTGCCACAGATTGAACACTGCTGCGGTCAAGGCGATGTCGCGCCGGATCTGGGCGCGAAACCCGAGCTCCTCGCCGTCCTGCTTCGCCAGCAGCGGCGTATTCGGCAGCCCCAGGTTCACGCTCCTGTCCTGATTGACGCCGCGCAGGTCGGCGCTGTGAAAGCCCTGGCCGGCCGAGGCATACAGTTCCATGAAATTGACCGGTCGGTAGATCAGGCTGCCTTTCGGCTGCAGCAGCGACTGGTGCGCGCTGCCGGCATTGGTGTAGCCGGCCGACTCATGCAATGCCGCCAGGTAATCCACGTCAGTGCCGTGCTGGTAGTCGTCGCGCAGGCCCAGCACAGTGCGGATGGTCGAGGTCCAGTGGGTCGTGGCCTGCAGGTACGCGCCTGCCGCGAAGAGGAATACGTGATCGGAGTTGGAGAACGACGCCGGATCGTCGATTGCCGACAGCGGCACGCGCGCTTCGGTGGGCAATCGACCAACGCCCAGCAGGTCATAACGGGTCAGCGCACCGAGCGCGACTTCATTGTCGAACAGGCCGATACGCAGCGGCACGATGTAATTGGCGGCACCGCCGATGACGCGGCGATTCTCGAACTGGTCCTCCTGGTCGCCATGCACCGGATCGACCAGGAAATGCGTGAAGTCATTGAAGATGTGCAGCTGGCTGTATTCGAAATAGGTGCTGCCGGTGAACTGGCCGGCACCGATCGCCTGGCTGCACTGGGCGGACAGGCTCGCGCGTTGCGAGCGTCCGCCGTCGGTGGGATCGAGCGTGCCAAAGCGATCGCCGACCAGACCCTGGGTAATGGCGCGCACGGGAATGTCAGTGGTGTTGTTCCATAGCTGGTGGTAGAACATGCCGGTGACCGAATAACCGCTGGTCGCATCACCGCCGCTGTAGCGCAGCACCGCATTTTCCTTGCGCGCATCATCCGGATTGGTGAATGGCCCGTCGTAATGCTGCAGTTCCGCTGCGGCCAGCAGGTTGCCGCCGGCCAGCGGCTGGCTGCCGGCGGCGAAATAGCGCTGGAAGTCGAAGGTTCCGGCAGTGACCGAGACCTGGTCCGGAATGGTGTCGCGCAGCTTGACCTGCACTGAACCGACCGCACCGAAATCACCCACGTTCGCGTAGTACGGCCCCTTGGTATAGCTCAATGCATCGGCCAGTTCCGGGACCAGGAAATTCATGTCGGTGTAGCCCTGGCCATGGGCGTGCGTCACCTGGTTGACCGGGATGCCGTCGACGTAGGTTTCCAGGTCAGTGCCGTGGTCCAGGTTGTAGCCGCGAAGCAGGTACTGGTTCGCCTTGCCTTCGCCACTGTGCAGGGTCACGATCAGGCCCGGCACGGTTTCCAGAAGCTGGCCGGGGCGATACGCAGGCGTGAGCTGCAGCTCCTGGTCCGAGACCACCCCTTCGCTGGCGCTCGACGCGCTACCCAGCAGTTCCAGGCGCCCGGCGGTCACTGTCACTTCCTCGAGGTTCGATCCAGGACTGCCGGCCCGGTCCGGGAGCACGGTATCGGCCATCGCCGCATCGGCTTTGGCAGGAGTGACGGCAGACGAGTCCGCCAGCGCGGGCGGCATTGCCCCTGCACTGCAGAAAGCGCCCAGCGCGCCGATACCCCAAAGCGGCGGGCAGCGCGGATGGCGACAGCGGCTGGCGACGAAGCGGTCTATGCGCATGCGCTGTCTCCCGTGGCGCGGCATCACGGCTTGCTGACAGCTAATACGTCGCCGGATCGACACTGGATGCTGCCATCGTATGAATAACTTCTATTTCTTCTTACAATGCCTGCCGGCGGCACACCTGGCAAATCGATGCGCTCGCCACTCGGGTCAGTGGCGGGGAGTCAGGTGACGATGCCGGGTGACGCCGTGCTTGTGTGCATTGCCGAGCTCGACGCTGACGAGATTGATCTGGCCATGACGGACGCCCTTCTCGGCGATGACCTTTTCGGCGAACTGGCGTACCGCCTTGGCCGGACCGCGCAGGCTGACCGTTTCAAGGCACTGCTCATGGTCCAGGTGCACGTGCATGGTGGCGGTTGCCAGCTCGTGGTGCGCGTGCTGCAGGGACGCCAGGCGTTCCGCGAGCTGGCGCTCGTGGTGGTTGTAGACGTACGACAGGCTGGCCACGCAGAACCCATTGTTGTCCCGCGCCTGGTCGCGACGCTGCAGCAGCTCGCGCAGTATGTCGCGTACTGCCTCGCTACGGGTCGAATAGCCGCGTTGCCGGATATGCGCATCGAACGCCCGAGCGAGCTGCTGGTCGAGCGAGATCGTGAAGCGATCCATGGTGATCTCCGCAGTCGATGAAACTGGAGTAGCATCCTACCTCTCTCTCGCACAATTCATTGCACGGCCGTCCATGGCGGCTGCGACAGTGTATGTTCGACAGCGTACAGACCTCGAATGCCGGTTATGGCACGGTGTCGGCCATGTTTTTGCGAAGAATGGCATGAACATGGGTCATGAACATGGATAAAGTAGTTACACGCCGTACGCTGGTAAAGGACGGCCTGATCGCCGCAGCGCTCTTCCCGATTGCGGGGCTCTTGCGAAGTGGCATTGCGCATGCCGACTTGCCGGCACTGGATCCGGGAGATCCGGCCGCCAGAGGACGTGATTACGTCACGAAATCGGCGAAGTCCGATGCATATTGCGGAAACTGTTCGCTCTACAGGAAGACGGGAGACGCGACGGGTTCCTGTGCCCTGTTCGCGGGACACAGCGTAGCGTTCGCCGGCTGGTGCAGCGGGTGGGTCAAGATCGGAAACCCTTGAAGCAGGCCCGCAATCGATTGATGATCGACCAATCATGACGTCGAAAGTCGGGCCACCACAGCTTCGCGCGGTCATCCACAGCCGCACAGCGTTGTATGAGGGCTTTCTGCGGCTATACCGCTATGAATTCGACACCGAGAAACACGCCGGAGGAATCAGGCGGACCTCATGGGAGATGATGGAGCGCGGCAATGCGGTCGCCGTGCTTGGCCATGATCCCAAGCGCGATGAGGTCGTGCTCGCGAACGAATTTCGTCCGGGCGTCATGGTGGCGGGAGACTATCCGTATCGGGACAACCTGGTGGCGGGCTCCATCAACAAGAATGAATCAGCGCTGGACGCCGCTGTGCGGGAAATGCGGGAAGAGACCGGGCTGGATCTGGGCAGTCCAGCGCTCATTCATCCGGGCGCATACGTCAGCTCAGGGGGCACGTCCGAGAAGATTGCCATCGTGTACGGAACCGTGGACGCGGGTCGCGCGGGCGGTATACACGGCAATGCTACGGAGAATGAGGACATTCTTACCGTTGTACTGCCCGCGAAGCTGTTCATCGACCGCGTGCGCAACGGCGACATTACCGATCTGAAGACGCTGGTCGCGGGCTACTGGTTCGCCGAACGCCAGGCTGTGCGCCAGGCCGTGCGCTAGGGTATCAGGACCACGCGAAAGCGCGCCTTGCCGCTCATCATGCGTTGATACGCGTCGGCCGCCTTCGCCAGTGGAAAGGTCTCGATGACCGGACGGACGTTTGTCTGCACGCTGAATTTCATCGTGTCTTCGGAGTCAGGCGCAGTGCCCGACGGCCAACCGGCGATCGAACGCCGGGCGCCGATCAGCAGCAGCGGCGAAACCTCGATCGGTTCACCGCTGGCGCCCACCACCAGCAGTTTACCGTCGATGCCCAATCCTGCAGCTACCGAACTCATGGTCCTGGCGTCCGTCACGGTGGCCAGGATGACTCTGGCGCCACCGAGCCTGGTCAGCTCTTCGGCTGCGTTTTGCGTGGTGCTATCGATATAGATGTGTGCGCCGAGTTTCTTCGCTAGCGGTCCCTTGTCGGCACCACGTGCAATGGCCACTGTCTTGAATCCCATCCTGGCGGCGAACTGCACGCCCAGGTGACCCAGACCACCGACGCCGAGTACCGCAACCAGATCGCCGGGGCCGGCGCCACTGTGCCTGAGCGCGTTAAAGGTGGTGATGCCTTCGCATAGCAGCGGCGCCGCGTCATCGGACTTCAGATCGTCCGGAACGGCGGCCAGCGCCTCGAACGGCGCAATCATGTACTCGGCATAGCCCCCGTCATAGGAGATGCCCGGTATCTGGCCGAATGCGCAGGTGATGAAATCGCCGCGACGACAGGAGTGGCAGTGTCCGCAATGACCACCGTGCCAGCCCACCCCGACCCGCATGCCCTGCTTCCAGTCGGGCACATCGGCTCCCACCGCATCGATGCTGCCCACGACCTCGTGGCCGGGCACCCGCGGATACTGGATGCCGGGAAAGGCACCGGTCACGGTGAACATGTCGCTGTGACATACCCCGCAGGCTTGCACCTTGATGCGCACCTGGCGCGGCTTTGGTTCCGGGATATCGCGCTCGACGACCTCGAGAGTGGCATTGGGCCTGGCGACCTGGACGGCTTGCATGCGCGGCATTGGGATTTCCTTGTCTGTGTTCCTGGCTCAGATGTGCGTCGCCGATCTTAGCGCGCGGCGACGCATGCTGCTCTCCATCAACGCTTCCAGGCGAAATATGCGGCTATCCGGGGCCTGCTAGAATTGCGCCCCGGAGAAGAGCAAGAGTCTTGAATGATTGTCCGATACCTGGAGTACCTGGTGGCTCTCGCGCGCGAGCGGCATTTTGCGCGCGCGGCGTCGACCTGCAATGTCACTCAGCCGACCCTGTCCGCCGGTATCAAACAACTGGAAGAAAGCCTGGGCGTGCTCATCGTCGAGCGGCGCCAACGGTTCGTGGGGTTCACACCCGAAGGTGAACGCGTGCTGGCCTGGGCGCACCGGGCGCTCGCGGATTACGGCGGCCTCACACAGGAATTGAGTGAATTGCGGGAGGGACTTGCGGGCCAGCTGCGGATCGGCGCGATCCCGGTGAGTCTGCCCGCGTTGGCGCTCTTGACCACGCCGTTCGGGGCGATCCACCCCAAGACTCGTTTCCAGATCACCTCGCAGACGTCGATCGATATCCAGCGCGAACTCGATGACTTCACCATCGACGTGGGTCTGACCTACCTGGACAACGATCCGTTGTCACGGGTTCGCACGGTGCCGCTGTATCGGGAGCGTTACGTGCTGATCACCCATGAGGCCAGCGCGTTCGCCGTATATAAGTCCATCAGCTGGGAGAAGGCAGCCACACTCCCCCTGTGCCTGCTCACCCCGTCGATGCAGAACCGTCGCATCATCGACGCGCAGTTCCTGGCGGCAGGCGCCCATGTGAACGCCGTCATGGAAACGAATTCGCTGGTCACGCTATGGACGCATCTGCTGTTTGGACAATGGTCCACCGTGGTACCCCAGACGTTCCTGCTGCTGTTCGAGCAGAAGCGCGGACTGGTCAGCATCCCGCTGGTGGAGCCCGAGGCATGCCATACGCTTGGACTTGTGGCCGCCGAGCGTGAACCCCTGGCGGCACTGCCGCGGGCGTTGCTCGATTTCGCGCAAGGT
>Ga0116229_10005605_pt1 | contig 20401 bp, 16 predicted proteins | sample S1TSphgellanicum_3_FD_87313 | JGI IMG/M metagenome (GOLD analysis project Ga0116229, IMG submission 87313) | Host-associated microbial communities from peat moss isolated from Minnesota, USA - S1T2_Fc - Sphagnum magellanicum MG | ecosystem: Host-associated > Plants > Peat moss > Unclassified... | reverse complement strand
TTATCGACATTGGGGGGGCTTACAACCATGGATGAGGATAATTATTTTAACAATGTCGATGTGTTAGAAGGTTCATTTGCCCCCATGGATCAAGCCTTAGCCCATTTGCATGAAATAATGGCCAAGATCACCGTATAGTGTACTACAAGTGTAAGCATCGATTTGTGCAACCATACAACATCACTTCTTTGAAAAAGTTGCATCAAACATTCACCACCTTCGTTTGACCTAAGTTAATGAATCCATGGACCTAATAATGGTATTTCACCATGTGGATGATAGCTTTGGGAACTCCATCGACCAACTAAAGGATTAGCATGAAACAATGATGGAGAACTTAAATACCCATAAAAAAAGGACCAGGGAATAAACAATGGTTTGACACATGTACCCATATTTGAACTTAAAATATGTGACTCAATTTTCATTTACACTTAACCCTTTACACCTTTCACCAAATCAAATTGAATTATGCACAATTTAAATTGAAAAATAAACTACATTGCATGCATTAAAGTAATATCCACATGTTTAGGTGACCAATATGTGTCAATGAATAATTGTCAATCATAACTAAATGCAATTAATTTAGAAATCTAAAACTCCAAGTAATGCATAAAACAATGAAAGTTTTTTGCTTCTAAAGATCTAATTCAACTGCAATACCCCACACTATGTAATCTATAAATGCCTTAAGCTGAATCATTTTCATTTACGTTATCAGAGGGCTATTGTTCATGACTAGAAAGATGAAATGAATGTCCAATACCCCTTTTGGGGTAACCGAGGAATCCTTTGGGGTTAATCAATTTTTTTTGACACTTCAAGGGGTATTGCATAACCCTAAACCAAAACCCAAAAAAAAAAAAAAAGTTCACTATGGTATTCATTTTGGCCTACACTACTAGTGGGGGTATTGCTCATGACCACTAAATTGGGATGAACATCCAATACCCCTATCAAGGTATCCCATAAATGTTTTGGGGTCAATCACATATATGTTAACACTTCCAAGGGTATTGCATAACTTTACAAAAACTTAAAAGGATAGCAATACCTCCATTGGGGTATTTTATAAAACACAATGTGCTAATTCATTTTGGCCTACGCTATTTGAAGGGTATTGTTCATAACCAAAAGGATGGAAAGAAAAGGCATTACCCCCTTAAAGGTATCCCAAAAATGGCTTGGGGTTATTCACATATGTTTTAACAATTAGTGGGGCACTATTGCATAACCCTACCAAAACCTAGAAGGAAATCAATACCCTAATTAGGGTATTATGTAAAACACAATGGGCTAAATCATTTTCCGCCTAAACTATCTAAAGGGTATTGCTCACGTTGAAAATGATGGATTTTTTAATGTTGATTGTTTAAATCACTTCAAACATGCATGTAACATATAATTTATCTCAAGTGACCAGCTGGCCCATGAATCCCTTTGAAAAACTTATTAAGAAAAGCTTGTCTTCATCATCGGTCATGGAGGGAATTAACCATCTAAAGAAAAACTTTGATAATATCTAATAACAAAATTATGGATGTTGTTATCACACCATATCCCTTGCAAATTTTGCAAAAACAAAACTAAAATAATAACCTTATTAATTGTCATAATAATAGGCAAGTTTTAAAACCTTTAAATCATTTGCCTTATACTTGTGTTAAATGTAAAATATTAATAATCTACTATATAATTAATTTAAGTGAGAATTAATTAGTATATGTTTTAAAAATTATAAAATAAAAATTCAATCATACATAGGATTAATATATGGGAAAGGTATCAATTTTTATTATTATGTGAACCATTAAATAAAGGTGACATCATATGTAGTAAATTTTCTTTTGACAACCATTAAAATCTTATTAAACAATAAATTTTACGTTTTTGTTTTCTTGAAATGGGTTTGTAACTTTAAGAGGGGAAACACATAAATATGTACATCATTGGAGAAATGTTCAAAATGAACTTGTAATTTGTTGATTTGGAGAAAATTTGAATTCTAACATTAAGTTATAAATCACACTCCAAACCTTAAACCTTTCTACCATCAATGTGACTAATTTTTCATAACTTTTATGTTATCATATTAACAAAAAAAATTGAAAACATGAATTTCATGACATATTGCGAGGGGATCAATTATTCAAAAAAGATTTTTATGTTTCATGGTGAATGCAAATGTCTCTATTATGATGCAAGTATTGCATTTAAATTCCATAACTTTGTTCAAGTAACTTTCTACCGTCAATGTGAACAACTTTGTAATACCCTCATTTATTTGAATCAATATGTCTAGCATGATATAGTGAACACGAAATAAACATTTTAAAAAACATTTTTTTTGTTTCATGGTTTACAATAATATTGCAAAATGATGCAGGTATTGCTTTCCTTTTAGGTCTTGTTAGGGTTATGAAATACCCCTCCAAATTCCAAAAACTATGTTATGGAGCCCAAAGGATTTATGGGATACCTTAAAAGGGGTAGTGCATTTGTCTTGAGTAGTTATGGGCATGAACAATACCCCTCCGATAGCCCAAACCAAAATAATTAAACCCATGGTGTTTGTAGATTACCCCAATGAGGGTATTGCTTTCCTTTTAAATTTTGGTATGGCTATGCAATACCCTTCCACGTTTCAATATATATGTGATGAAAGCCAAAGGGTTTTTATATACCCTAAGAGATGTATTGCACATGCATTGAATAATTTTGGGCATAAACAATACCCCTCCAATAGCATGGACCAAAATAATTTAGTCCATGGTGTTTACAGAATACCATCATGAAGGTCTTGCTTTTAACTTTTGGTACAGCTATGCAATACCCTTCTAGGATTTAATAGATATATTATGGAACCCAAACGATTTTTAATCTTTTTTAATAGGGGTATTGCACAAACATTAAATAGTAATTATGCACATGAGCAATACCCCTCCAATAGCTTGTACTAAAAAAATTCCTCCCATGGTGTTTACAAAATACCTTCATTAGGGTATTATTTTCCTTCTAAGTTTGAACTTTTAGTTTTTGGGGATAAATAAAGGTTTTTTTTGTTTGAGAGCAAAATTAGAATTATTTTTTTGATAATTCCATCAAACATACATATAAAAAAATGTGAAAATGCATTTCTAACCATTAACACAAGATGGTGTAAAATGAAAGTAATATGTTTTAAATAAAAAATAAAATGGGATGACATGTGTTACAAAAATGTGCCTAAAATGCCCAAGTTCAAATCCACCTCACCTTAAAATGGGAAACATGTCATAATAGTAAATATGTAGTTACTATAAAAAATAGTAGGCTATTTTAACATCCTAAAATTCAAAATAACACCCTAATAAAAATTGGGATAAATTATTATAATCTATATGTGTCACTACTAGAAGGGGATGGGATCCCATTTATGGACTTTTTTTTATATAAGTTTATTCGTCGTTTGCATTCCCATGATGGAAATCATGCAAAAATTCAAAATTTAATTCTCGCTTACGACATTCTAAAGTTTTAGGTGTGCCAAGTTTCAAAGATACCTCTAAGTGCGACATATTATTTCTTCGTATCATTGTAGAATTAATTAAGTAGCTTAATAATTAAGTATTGCATCAAATAAACAATCACTTACATTATACCAAAAATTTATGATTCATTTTAAACTAACTTTTTCCAACTCAATATTTACATCCATTTTGTAATTTCAGTTTTGAATATATTCTACATGTGATGAATTATGTTTTTTTTTTCACATATAATTATGAATTTTTTTGTACTTGTAAATGTCAATATTTATTATTTCTTTTATATTTATTTAAATATGTTTATTATCAAACACAAGGCTACCAAAGTGCAATTTAAATCATTTCATTTTTCTTTAAGTTCTTTAAATTGTTATGATAACTTATAGTAGTTTTAAGAAATTTTTAAATATTTTTATTAAATACTAATTAAATTTATTCTTATAAATTTTTGTATCATTAATAGATGTTATTAGATATCTTTAATTATTATTATTTTTGAATCAATTTTATATTTGAAAAATTATGTATTTTCCTACATGTATAATTATGATTATTTTGCTACTTGTAAATATCAATATATGATATTTGTGTTATATTATTTCTATGTTTATTATCAAATACAGAAATTCGAAAGTCCAATTTAATTCATTTTTAAAAAAGTTCTTTAAATTGTTGTGATAAATTAATAATATTATAAAATTTTGGGAGTTTTTCTTAGGAATTATTGCAATCTATTCTTATAATGATTTTGTATTAAGAATAGATGTTATTAGATCTTTTTAATTTAAATGTTTAAGATTCAAAACATTTTATTATATTTAGTTATGAAAAGAACATGTATTATTTTGTGTAGTATTATATTTCAAATATATACACTTGATCTAAGAGTTTGTCAATTTAATAAGGTTTGTTATTCTTTCTTATTCTTATTAATATATGAAGGAAGATGCGATACAAATATTTTGTGTTATGTAAAAGCTAATTGGAAAACATCCCCAATAAACTTGTCAATTTAGACCTGGCTAAGAAAGAGAACCTTTAATCAAAATTTTCAACTTTCTCAAAAATAAGTTTTCCAAAGATTAGTATCATTTCACATCGCATCAAGTTATCCCAATTAAAAGGTTCCCAAAAAAAACACACTTGCAAATGATCATGTACATAAACATATGTACAATTAAAAAGATGGTCATGTCCACAAAATTACAAGGATCTGTTTAAAACCAATATCAGCAAATCAAAACAATCATATAAACATAAAAACATTTTATATACAACAACTAACTCTTGAAGTTTAGATTACAAAATATCTTCTACAATTTTCTAGTCCTGGTCACCTTTGTTAAAAACAAAAGAACATAACTGTCATATGTACATAAAAGGATCTTATATACAACAAGCAAGTCCTACAATTTGGATTACAAAACTTCTTCTATACTTTTCTATTCTTGCTTATCCTTGTTGAAAGCAAGAAATCCAACAATCTCAATAGCCGGACTCAAGATGAACCTACCTTCAAGGGTTTTATTTTGAAACAACCTTATAAAAAAACTTTGTTTTTGTTTGAAGTTTTTAGGGCTGATCAAATCATGACCAAGCAAGGATTTGATCCATGCTCCATTAAAAATGCAATCACAATCATCACCATTCTATTGCTTTATTTTGAAAGAAGTGCGAAGCTAACTATCAACTCCAACTATGTTCTTGCAATTATAATAATAATGGCCATCAATCTAGATTATCACAGATGGAAGGTGACAACGTGCACAAACATTCTCAAAACAATTAACTACAACTAGAATAACCAACTTGCCAATAACTTGCAAAGGTGCACTCCAACAAGTAATTCACAAAAGACTGTCACAATAATAACAAAATGAAAACAATCGAACTAAAAATTTCATAAAGGCATTTGCAAAGCAAAATAAGAAAACACAAATGAAAAGAAGTTTATTGTACATACCTCAAAATTCACTTCAAAATCTTGTTCCTTAGTGTGTTTATTGTGGACTTCCACTAATTTTTCAAGAGTTACAACATCGAGCACATTAATCACAAAAATGGTGAAAAAGTTTGTCAAAAGTTGTTCACAAAACATAAAATTGCCAACATTCTTAGCCAATAGCCAAAAACATTACAAGTCTTTCAGTGCTATAAGTTTCAACCACCTATACACATTGCGGGTAGAAATTTGGAAAAAAGACACACTTGTGCGTCATTAAATCTCAAACCATTAGCAACAATCAAAATAAAACTCTTTGAAGACTTGCCATATATCCCAATGCTCACAAGTTCAATTGTTCCAAGTTCTTACAAGTTTTGTTGTTGGATGAAACTCTAAATGGAATGAATAGCCACAAAACAAAGATGAAGTGGGAACGAATCAATTTGTTCAATGAATGTGATCACTCCAACCTTCAAAACAAATGACCAATCACCTTTTTCAAATTTATTTTAGAATGTCACCCCAAAATTTTGCATTCAAATGAAAGATCCAACATTAAGATGAGTTGAAAATGTTGTCACAAAAGCAACCCCTATAGTAAAGGTGACATTAAAAAATCCAACCTTATTTGTAAGACCACAATGTATGAACTTGTAACCAGTACCTACAACATCATATGAGACATATCTACTAAGTATATAACCTTCAAAACATCCACGCAACATTCTCTATTTTATGTTAGTCACACCTACAACAGAAATAGATGATACTCTTTTTTTGCTTGGGCTAACAACAATCTTTGCCATTGAATACAAATAGAACAACAAAACACAAAAATACAGCAAAAAAAGATTCAACAGAACTACATAAAAAGAAATTATTTTCAAATAGACAAAAACAAACTATATACAAACAAACTGTAGTGAAATCTAGTCTATAGATGTATTCTGAAAGGAACTTGCACTATAAATAACCTTAGAACACAAAAGTGATGTCAATCCTTTTCACCCTCCACAAACACAACGCTGCTAGAACAAAAAGAACAAACGTAAAGATGATGAAATAAAAACCAAAAAGAAACAAATCATACAAAATCAAAAGATAAACACCACAACCATCCATAGTACAACCATCCATAGTGAAAGGAAAATACAATACCTCTAAATCTTCAGAACACTTACAAAACTCTAAAAAACTCTACAAGGTTATAAGAGAAGAATTTGTGTAAGCAAGACTGTGTATAAAAGATCATAAAAATAACTTTTAATACCAACAATATATACACACAAGGTTAGGAATTAGGGTTTTTCTGAAAATTAGCCCTACATTTGGAAGTTTCAACTTTCTTTCACAAGAATTAATGAAAAGTTAGGGCTTTACTTTCATAATAGGTTAGGTCTACACTTTAGGTCTACTAATTAGAGTTTAGGCTATGGCTATTAATTAAATGATAGTACCTTACTTCTAGGTTAGGGTTCATTTTAGGGTTCCTGGTACAAAAAAATCCTATGAAGACACTTGGCAATAGACATTTCATACCATTGACAGGTGCAATTTTCATAACCATATAACACAGGCAAAGTATGTACACAACTATATAATCTTAAATTCTACAACATTCTAGAACAATCCATACTGTTGTTGATTAACAAACTAATAATATATTACGAAGAATATGCCATTGAAACCCAATTGGATAGTGTTCACCTGTCTATTACTTGAGTTGTTGATGCCATCTGCTTTGGTATCTGAACCTACTTTGGTTCATGATGGTAGATTGAATATCAATGTGATTGCAGATAGAAACTCCACATATGATAGGTAATGAAACAAAGGCTATGTCAATTCTGTCCAAACCAAACATAAAAATTGAAGTGTACAGAATAGCTTTTAAAGTCAAATGTTTTAACTACAAAGAGGTAACTTACAGAGGAGGCAACTCTTCTTTGTTGAGCAACATTGTCAATCCAAAATCACCTGCAACTTCCATAAATGGCCAACATTTACATCTTGAAAGATATAAACGAAAAGCATGCAATGTGAAAAATTGAACTGTGAACTTCCTAACAATGAAATAGGCATGGCAAACAAAGATTTCTTACCAAGGCAAATGTCCTGATCCTTTCTTAGGAATATGTTTGAACACTGCAAAAAATGTTCAATACTTGTGAACAGCCTTGCAATTACACAATTAACATAGAATGGCAACTGAGGTTTACATGTATAAAGTTCACCACAGATACCACATATATAAAGGTCAGATTATGCAAACAAACAAATAGAAGCACCTGGAACATGCTGTTGTTAGCAGCAACACATGGATATTCAACAGCGAAGTAAAAGGTCAAAACTCAAAGCAGAAACCAAACCTGTGAGACAGCTATAACTTCATCAAGAACAAAATCACTTCCAAAGATACAATCATGTTTCACTACTTCCACCCAATCCCATGTTCTGTCAGAGATAGATTGTTCAAATTGAGCTTCATCCACCATAGATAAGAAAATTCTAAACTTATTTACCAAGGACAAACGAAGACTCAAATTGTTCATGTGCGGGCAATATGCATGGCATACTTCAGATCCTATTATCTAAAAGTGCATAGAGGTGGGTTGCATCACCCAAAAATACACCCCATATTGCTGATAAAGTGACTCAATGAATGCTTGTTCTCCTGAGCAGCTGAAGTTGACATGGCTGAAGGAATTCTGCATCCATGCACATTCCTTTCTATATCTCTTGCAGTCCAACTTCTTCCTGAAGCATCTGGACTTCCCTGTCACACACACCTCACTATCAAGTCCCCTTCTTCACAGAACTGTAGATTCATTTCAAGACAAAAAGAGATGAAGAATGAAATCAAAGAGGCCATCAAATATTTACTCTGGTTGTTTCTTGAAATTGCACAACACAAGCATTTACATGGTTTGCAAGTTGACAAACTCCATATATTTCTTGATCAAAGGTATTATGATTGTTTATTATGTTATGTGCTGAGATTTAGAAAGCCTCAAGTATATCAATCCCAAGTGTTGAAACAACTATTTTAAATGGAACTAATTCTATGGTTTTGATCTGTAGTACTGTTCTTGACATGCCTGCACTATTAATGTCTGCCCCATGATCCAAAAGCAATGAAACACACCCGTGATGACCAATTGCTGCTGCAATAACCTGCTTCCCGATAGAGAACTCAGCACTAGAATTTGCAAATCGATTCTATGAAAAGCAGCAACACAGACTATGTTCAGAAACACAATATACATATAAAGATACATCATGTGTACACATACACCTAACATGACAGCTCCATCCAATCAAAACTTTGTGATTCTTTCCAATGCATCATCTCTCAACCAACGATCATAAATAAACCTATCAAAAACCCACAAAACTGCATAGTGGTTCCTAGCATCAATCTTTGCCTATTAGGTGTGTACGACCACTGAGTCTGTTGTGTTAGGATTAGCCCCTTGACTCAATACTTGGCTCCATAAACTTATGATTTCCACTTGCAACAACAATGCATAAACTGACAGTCATATCAACCCCACCTTGGCCAAGACTCTATTTCTAAAGAGAGCTCCACAAAGCATGGATCATCTGACTTTCATACTGCTGCAGTTAATCAAGCAAAGAACAATTTCCTGATAAATTTCCTTTGAAGGTTCAAAGCTTTCATAGTTCTCAAAATGTCGCAGTTTCCACATCTTAAAGAGGGCATAAACTGTTTGTCAAAAGCTAAAAGTTCAACATGATATAGTTCTCTCAGGAAGTTATTTGTCTAAAGAAGATCCATAAACAAGGAGATACAATCTCTGGAGTAGATATCTTTGGAAGGGCACATGGATAAGCCTCTGGAACGAAAACCAAATGATGAAACAAGGAAGAAAATTTCAGACCTGAAAGTGGTTGTCAACTATTCGTTTCCCATCTTCAGGAAAAGATTGGACAATGTTCATGAACACAGTGCAGTCTAGCTGCAACACTTGAGACAATTTATGAGTCCACACTGCAAAAGGCTAAGGAATGTAATAGAGTACACCAATGTCCCCTACTACATCCCTTAAATGAACTATTGTCAAAAACTGCCCATGGAATCAAGAAACATGTATCAGGCTCCAAAAACACATCATTGAACACATCATCCTTTTTAACCAGCACCTCCTGAAAACATTACCCCAGAACTTCATCAACACTAACAACTGAACCTCACTTTGAATTTTCTATTTTACAGGTTCCATATTTCCTTACAAGCCAGCAACACCACTCCATGGCAAAATGTAACAAGAACTGGAATTACTAAACTATGTGTCAGAAATTACTTGTGCTCATTTTCCAGCTCAATTACTTGTTTTGCATATCAGCATATTTTCTATTTGCAGATTGACACACCTCATAGCCAAATGGCAGCAGCTTCTCAGCCACAACTTGTGCATTCTCGAGAAACACCTCCTCTAATATGATCAAAGAGAAGACATCATATGACTTCCATCCTTGTGGTGGGTTCTGGCTACATTAGAGCTGCAATGTACAACATGGTTGCCATGCATGCTGCAGATGCTGCCAAAAGGTCAGCAAAAGAGAAACCCCATGCAACAGCTCACAAAAAGATAAAATGATATATCAAAGATACCAGACCTTACTGCACACGAAAACCCTAATGGTAGCAACACCAGGAAAAAAAGTGATGGCAATAATATCAAGGGTATGTACATTCAAAGTACATCCAAATTACATTTCAGGGTAGAGAATGCACATCCCTGCAAAACAACAACTACCTCAACCATCAGATCCAAATTGCTGAAGCTACAAGTGCATCATGTATCATATATTGAAAGCAAAATCTAGCTCTTATTAGCTTTCAGAACATCACTTCCCACACATCTGGATGGGAACAGATTCCTGCACGCAATGAATGAATCTCCATTCACTATTCATAAAAAAGAGCATGCATAATGCATGGATAAAACCCCTACAACCAAAGAGAAGCAGAGGTGCATTCTCTACCCTCTAGAAGTAAGAATGTTTCATATTAATTGAAAAGCCTTCTCAATACTAATGAATGGAAGTCCACTGGAGTTCGGACCATGACATGAATGAGAGGTTAGAACATCAATAAGACCATCATAGCAAAATGCAAGACAAAAGTAGATCAACTTCCAATTAGAAAATGGAAATGGAAAACATAAGAAAAATCAGAATGTATGAAGAACAAGTTCAAATAAGAATAAACAATCTCTTGCAAGCTACTGCAAAAACATATGCAAACGACTAGTTACCCCAGCAACATTCCCACAGACATCGTCAACTCTTTGTGGTACCACACATAGGACACACTGTTTCTTTGTCACACTAAACAATGGATGCATCATTGTGTTGCAAAAGCCATTGCAACACAAGTTGTATGTAGAGTTTTACGCACTTGCCAACCAGTTGAACTGTCCTAGAAAAGAGAGAACACCAACTCTGCAGATTAATGTTGAAGTCAAGATGCTCTACTTAACTAGTTGTCAGTCAATCACAGAAAGGGTGCTTCAGATCTACCTAATAATTGTAGTTCTCCTCAATCAGGCTGTCTTAGTTTTCTTCTTCAAATCCTCGCCTGCACATAATCAGTCATCGATTTGGTGCGGGCTTAATTTATTCGAGCCTCACATATACATACATACTTATGCCCATGCACATGTACCAATGATGCATCATGTCGAAACGTCATCAGTCCTGTACACTGTGATCATGTGAGGATTTGCCAATGGGTACATGACAAATATAACGCTTACATCGATCAGCAGCTGATTCAAAAACTGTAGAAATTTTATAATCCAGATGACTGCAATTCTTTTACTACAACAATCAAGTTCATGCACCTTGTACTAGTATATGGGCTATACATCACAGGATTCGCCTGCAACTGTGGGTTTTCGTTCTCAAACTTCTTACAGCTCTGTAGTCTGTTGAGAATCAGGCAGGCTGCAAAAGAGTCGGAACTCGTGGGAAATAATTTGAAAACTAGCATGAGTGGTGTGGATTCCTTAATAGTACAATGATGCGTTACCTAACTCTGCAAGCAATAGATCGGACAAGTGTTTGTTCCAAGTCCAGTTTAATCGGTGCCCTTCACTGAAAGATGTAAGAAGTGTATCAATGGACTGCATTGCACATGAAAACACTGTAGTGCAATGCAACTCGGAATGCATAGCAAAGCGCGCAGGCGACAAAAAAAGAAATGGCGAAAACAAGAAGACAAGAGCGAAACCAGTAAGAGACAAACCTTTGTCCGGTTTCAAATCAGGAGCTTACATTATGGCGCGACGACCTTCCGCTCCTCTCTCCCTCGGGTCCTGTTTCCGCACCTCCCTCGTCCTCCGTTGCAGTGCAGTGCATTACATCAAGAAAGTGCAGTCCAGAGCACTGCACATGAAAAGAATGCAGTACAATGCATCAAGGGAATGCAGTGCACATGGAGAGAGTGCAATGCAGTGCAGTGCACATTGGAAACTCTTGCGATGCACAACAAAACGCGCAGGCGACAAAAAACAAAAACAACAATGTAATGCAGTGTATAGACAGAGTGCACTGCACATCAAAACACTGCACTGCAGTGCACCTCGGAAGTTCTTGCGATGCATAGCAAAGTGCGTAGGCAACGAAGAAGGAGAATGGAGGAAACGTTAGACCCGTTGAACGGCCAGATTGCCATCGCATACTACTGGACACCATCCATTGTAGTTCCATAAAAAAACAGAAATAGAGATCGACAGCTCTAATGATCTCCAAACAAACAACCTAACCTTAATTTCGTCGCTATCTCCCTAAACCTCAAACCCTCCCCTCGTGTAAACGCCTGCAACCAGCAAACAAAGAAACAACATAACCTTAATTTCGTTGATATCTCCCTAAAGCGAAATCCTCCCCTCGTGTAAACGCCTCCGACAACAACAACCAGCCAAAAAAACTGGTTCTCTTGCTTCCACCCGTCTAAAACGGGCATTTTTCTGCACAACTTCTAAACCTAAAAAACCAATGCGAGGGACCCTGTCCTTGTGGGGGGCAGGGCCCAACAAAGGTGGCAAGAGAATGGTAATAACAGTTACACAACTCTAACCTAACCTTAAATCTGAACATGGTTAATGAAATAAACAATGTTACTGATGAATCCTTAATCAAACACTTTTGATTAGTGAATTCAATTTTCAAGGATGAGTTTTTTCCATTAAGACCAAGATAAGCAAACCTTAGGTGTTAATTGATCTTAAATGTTAAGGAATGGATTTCATCTTGGACTGTGACAAGTGAAGACTAGTAAGGCTTGTTCCACTGTGTAGCTTAATCTCTCCGCACTTGTTTCATATGTTATGGAATGAGCCCAAGAGGGTCCCATGTTATATTGTCATATAGTAAGAGGTTTTATTTAATGAATTCTCCCCACCATTGATCACATCACAAATGAAACTGGCATAACCAAAATTGGACCTCTTTATTGTTAGTTGTAGGTATAATATAAGATACCAATGTTGGGGGCTACATTAATAATAATTTTAGCAATGATGATAATTGAAACTAATTTAGGGAAAACCCTCTATATGTTTAGAGTTCATTAGTGATTGTCATCATGACAAATTTGGATGTCGTATGTGTGATAAATTTATCAATGTGTTAACGCAAAGCGACTCAAAATTGGGTTTGAAGAGATAATGTTATGAAAATGACCAATTAGTGCAAGTACAAGCAATTTTTCATCGTCCTGTGTCTCCAATAATGCACATTCCACAACTACTTAACTATTTCACTCTAACCAACCCACCTACATGGATATGAAAAAACAAATTAACATGTGTTTTTTTATAATCAAAATTTCATAATTTGATTAAATTCAATTTTGCTGGAATTGAAACAAAATCGAATTCACATTGGTTTAAATGAATCCAATCAATTTGTATTCAATTGGGTTCAATATGATTCAAGTCAACGAAATTCAATTCAATTGAAATTTCAATGAGAACATTGACCTTGTAAAATTCAAAGGAAAAGAATAATATATTTAGTTCAATTCATTTCAATTTAAGAATTTCAGTTCAATTCAAATTGAATTGAGATGGATTCAATTCAATTTACATTATGCAAGTTCATTCAATATAATTTTCATTGAAAATGAAGCTTAATTTTCACAAAATCAACTAATTTTTTCTTCATTTCATTGTCATTGGTAGTGTGGAGGATCATGGAGCCCAAGTTTTTATAGATAAGATATTTTCAGCACTTGAGACGTATCTTTCATGTTGGCCTCAATAAGCTGCCATTTTATAGGTGTAAACCATAAGTTATAACCCTAATAGACCAAAGAAATCTATTAAAAAAAAAGTCCAAAAAATGAAAGCAAGGATTGGACCAAAAAAATGCATTTAGAAAAAATTGAGGAATGATTCCACCAAGTGTTTTTATTTTCAATTTGGCGTTAGGTTTTCTATTGTTTTCTAATTTATATTTTCATATTAACACTAAAAGAACCAATTTTCCCAAAAAAATTTGAGTTAATTTATTCAAATAAAGAACAAAGATTTCCAATATTTTCCAAAAATAAAATTTAGCTATATGACAAATATTCCCCTATTGACTAATTTTCAACATTCCACTATGAAAATAAAATATTCTCAAAATATTTCAAATACTTCTTGTTGCTTGGAAATTTTTTAATGAATTAATTATTTTGATAAAATAGTATATACCTCAATGAAATGTTAATTTTTGAAATCATTTTATATATTTTAAATCTGGGGGAAAAAATGGCATGCTGGTTGGGCAGCTGTTGGGAGAAAACCTGGGCAGGCGGAGGGCAGCAGGCCAGCGTTCGCTGCTGGCTGCTGCATGTGCATGACGCACACGATCGCCACTGCTGCGCGAGCATCAGAAACGCATGCAAAAGAAAAAGATGCTGGCGTTCGCCGCCACCACCACGGGGTTGATGTGCGTGGTACAAGAGACCCTGAGTACCCAACTGCCGGCCCTGCGACGCCATTCTTCAGGCCGAATCGCCCGTCACAGGGAACCCTTTCAATCATGTCCACCCCCCCCCCTTCGCCAGGGCCCCGTTGTCTTGCAAATTGACGAGCTTTATCGCGCACGAAGATGTCCGGGTTGAAGCGCACTTGTCTGAGGCCTCCCATCAGTTTGTTCGCATATGCACAGAGGTTGTTTCAGTAAGATGTCGGAAGGGCATGGGCAGAGCCAATCGACAGACCTTGACCTTCGTGATAGCAATGATGCCATCCAAATAGGCCGTGGTGACATCAATCTGGAGACCTCACGAACCGAAGGAGATGCATCCTACACTAGGGAACCGGGAGGAGAGAGTAGTTTTCCGCTCTCAGAGCAAACTTCGGAAATTTCAGAACCGATAAACGGACTCTGAATAGGATTGAAAGTATCCAGAACAACCCTTTATTCAGCCTTGCGTTGAAAGACTGGGACAGGAGCGAAGAGGCTCCGCGTAAGCGAATTGACAAGAAAGAAAAGGTAGTCCACAAAACCAGAAGCGGGGTTTCTTTTTTGATGGCGTTTGTCATCGCTCTCCAAGGGTTGCTTCTCACGGCCGCGGCTCTATCGAGTTCCTCACAGTGCAAAAATCGAGGTTTTCTGTTAGCCATGTCTGCTGTCCCCACGTTTTGCACTTTGGCTCTTGTTTGCCATAAGGACGCGACCATAAGACGCTTGCAGAGGGTCATCGTGGTAGAGACGGTTGCACAAAAGGTACTTCTTGACATACTCTGCCGTTCCAACGCTAAGGAGCTACGTCTTGAAATCCCTTGCACATGCTGATTTTAAATAGCTCCTTACTGCAAGGTCTCTCCAACCATCTTCAGTTCAAAACCCCGGCACTTTTCATCTAGGAAGAACACTCTTGTGGCAATGGGGTCTTTGGATGCAGTGCTGTTCTTTAAGCCCCATGAAAACTTTAGGGTTAGGAGCAAAGTTGTACAGTCACACAGTTTATGTGATCAATTTGTTTAATGACTGGCTCAAGTTTTTTAGCATATAATGTGTATAGAGCTCCTCACTAAGCTTCAAGGTTGATTTGAATTGCATTACTGTGTCTCAGGCTTTCAGACAGAGGGCAGCTGAACTCAGATCTAAAGGAAAATTCTTTGGAGAAACCAATGATTATAGCAACAGAAGCACCATGTTTGCACCGAGCTTATCTAAATTCCCCTTCACTGCTACAACTTGGGTTGCTTTAGCCATCAGTATATTTGGTGTACTGTGCTTGGTTGCTATTGATCGACTTTTATGCCACTCCTCATAGGCTATGTCCACTACCATACATTGCCGACAGTCTGGTAACATGCTTCCCTTCCTTTCTAATCCAAATTTTCCGTCTCCATTAAGCTATGAGTATATTGTGTTGTAATGGAAAATTATATAATTTGTGGTTTATATCTAGCTATGTCTCATGAGTGCTAGGCAATGCTGTGACTAAGTCTTCCTGATGATATGGGAAGTGCAAAAGAAAATCAGGATGCAAATTTTGCATAATGGAGCTGATGAAGTCAGTGGGTAGTAGTCATGGCAGCTCATCCCTGATACTTGTGATGGGGTGCTGGTCTGACATTTTGTGATCAGCTCTGGTAAGGTTATGAATGCACTCATTGTCAATGTTACCTTCATATTGTTGTTGTGGAGATTACTCTGATATCAACCTTTGAGCAATGTGTGGTGTAATTGATGGTTCATCATTACTATACATCATCAAAGGTGCCTTGTATTAGATATGAGGCATCAATAAGCCAATTTTGGAAATTGGGGATGTGAAATGAAATAGATGGTATTATGTTTCTCTGCTAATCTACAACTTGTGGAGGGAATGTTGCTGGACTTACATAGGTCACAAGCAGCAGTGATGTAATCCATTCCTTGCTATTCTCCATATGAAACTGTTTATTCAATACTTATTGACTTCTACTAGAAACACTGCTCAATCCCTTCTCATGATTGCTATATTCATTTCTCTTTGCAAGATGTTATTTCTAGTTTAGGTTGGTGTTGACTTGACAGAGTGAATGCTGACTTGGATATCAAAGGCTAGCACCCAAGATGTGCACCTGTGACTTGTACTCATTCTCCTCAAGCCAAGTTAAAGACCTCCTTGGTGCATGGAGTTTTTGTTGGTTAAGGACTACAAGGTCCTTCAAAGACTTTATCTCTTGAGACGACAAGGGTAACTTGGTGGTATTGATGGCCAAACAAACCACCACTGTCATGTCAACTGGTCTAAGTGTTGGGCCATCTGTGGCAGTGTATGTAGGAAAGCTGACAAGGTCTTTTTAAGAATCTAAACTTCAGAAGTTGCTGATACTTGGGTCATGTTTTGTGGTGAAGCTATTCAACAACAAACGGATGGCTTGAGAACAGGTGTGGCTTTGTGAGATGCTAACCCAGCAGGTTGGGAGTTGCAAATCCCAACTAGACCTCATGCTCTATGAGGGCAGTCAGCTATGCTGGTGGTTAGGGTTGAGGCTCTGTTACTAGAGGGTTTAGGGCTCAGCCAGATTGGACGAGATGGGGAGTACAAATATTACATGGACTGCAATCTGTATTTGCAAACCATCAAGATTCCAAATATAATAATACAACTCTGGTTTCTGTCAACTCTTAATGAAACCACGTGTTGTGCTGTACTAATTCCTTTGTTGAGTCCTTTTGTTTCATAATTGTATCCATTATCAATGTGGAGTTTGTGACTCCTGCCATGGGATCTGGAGTCTCCTTGTGTGAAGCTAGGTCTGACCTTCAGAGTCCTCAGGTTTTGTTTGCAAAGCTTCACTTCAGGACTGGCAGCTCAGAATGTCATGTTGTTGTTCAGGAGGGAGGTTTTGGAAGGTGTATATCAGTGTTGGTCTGTTATATAGGTCTTCGCCTGGTATCAAGGATCCTACCAGGCTGGTATGAGGTAATGCCAGCCTTGTGCCAGTTATATTCCACTTTCAACATTGGGGACATTTTTTCTACCAGTCAAAAATCAATCTTGGACCCAATACAAAGAGCAGGGTGGGATGTTCAAAAGTCAGATACGACACCAACACTGGAGTCTGGTGTGTACATATATACATATACCATCCAAGTTTTATTCAAATGCACCTCAAATTCATGTTTTGCATGGAACGTGTAAAGATGGCAAAAAGAACTGCAACAGGTGGGATTTTTTCAGAGAAATAAATGGTAGGTATAGCACAAATCACTGGATGTGTTTTTAAGAGATTTACGGTAGGTGTTCCCTCATCTGCGAGCCAGCAAAAGATACATCTTTTACATGGGTACCCACACAACACCACTGCCCATTGAAAAGAATTTGATTTTGACAGGATTCATTAATGAAGTGCTAGAAACAAAAGACACCAAAAAAAAGCTTGAGAAACCATATAGTTTTTCTTTTGTTTTACATTTTGTGCTTCCCTTCCCAGCTACCCTATCCTATGTGCTTGCTCTTCTCTTGCATTGCAGCAATTGTTGTTTTCAGACTACAGATCCACTGTATAAATTTTCCTCATTTGACTGTCAATCACACAGTGTTCGTAAGACAGCAGGACCAACTTCTACTTTCTATTTCTTCGGCAGGTTCCAAAACAGCCAAGTCACTCACCTCTCATCAGCAACCACCACTTTGAGATCTGGAGTGGGTGCTTCCTTCATACTGAGGTCACCAACTGCCATGATCCAAATCTCAAGGGAACTCATATATATATATATCAGCACTTGATGATGAAGCATTATGTTAGGTCCAGAGTTCCGAGATGTGTGACTGCATGTGTGCATGGTTACCTTCTCCCAACCCAAAGCCAAATCAGGTGTTGGTGAAGGATTGCAGTGAAGGATTTCTGCAATCTCTAGAGAACAGAGAATGATTCTGATGGGCTTGGGAACAAACCAACCCCCATACTCTCACCAATTCCTTCTGAAGTTCCAAAACTGTCTTTGCTCTAAGCTTTACAAGCAAGGCACCCACTAGGACTCCCTCCCACCTCTGTTCTCTCCTAGATTCCTTGTGGTTCCTATATGCAGCTCCATCAACAGTCACCAAGTTGCAATCTCATAAGTGAATCCAGGTTTTTGATTGTGACATTGCCAACATTTCTTTCAACAATATCAGAAACAAATCTCTGAGATTGCCTTAAAAAAACTGCAAAAGTGGTCTGAAGGTAAAGTCTTGCATCAGATCTAGCAAAACCAACATAAAGATGACAAGAGTATGTGTGGTCGTACTGCCTTCTGAGTATCACTCGCAACTATCATCTCTTGCACTACCAGGGTTAACAGAATCTCTTCCTAAAAGGGACTGTCGTCTACATGTCCCTGTGAACAAGCAGCATCAACCTCCTGAAGCTCATGAAAATTTCGTAGATTGGGGGGGCTTGGCCTCTCTTCTGAAAAGAAGACGTCTATATTCCTTCCTTTACCAGTAAATCGTGAACCATCGTCGTTTAAGTATCAACTTGAAAATTAACTGTAATATTTCCAGAGTGCAATGAGACATGGGAAGGCAGCACACCTCTGTTCCTACCCTTCTCTATATCAGTGATGGTGTCTGCAACATGCTGTTCCAAGTCGACTCCGCATCTTCTCATGACCTTAATCAATGGTTAAAGTTCCTGGTTTGTCGGCACTCAATTCTGATTGCCAGTGACAGCATGTGGACTGTCATGTGGCAGCACCTGAAAGCCCATGTCCAGCATTGCTTCATCCTTTGTGGCAACAGGAGGGTGTTTGGTTTCAGCCGCAACTAAAGAACCGTTGACACCCACCAGCTTCTGCTGCTCCTTAACTGACAATTGTCCTTCCCTGGATGTGGCCTCTAGTCCCGATTCCTCTTTGCATATTCTGGACTTACGAATCCAACGTGGCCAATTGAGAGGCGTCGCCCTCTCTTTTGGTGGTAACATTAATCCGAGTCCAAACTGCGTTTGAGATTCTAGGGCTTCGTCGTGGGGATCTGCTTTCGGATGGAATCCCATCTTTTGCATCCCTTGCATTCACGGGAAAGCTGCAATCTTCTAGTTCCACGCCTCTTCCTCTAGAAACTGCCTGATTTGAAAAGCTTTCATGTGCATTGCCGTTGCAGATATGGCCTTTGCAACACTGCCACCCTGCCCACGACTGCCGAAAACAGCAATCATGGCAACTTCAGGAATAGTGAATACTTGTGAGGCCTCTGAACATAGACAGAATAGCCTACAGTTAGTCAGAATTACCTAAAGCTTTTGCCAATTCTAAATCTGAGAAGAAAGCCAATTGTTTGGTGCCGAACCAATAAAACGACATGTTATTTCGTAAAACCAACCTTCCAACTTGCAAGCAGTAGGCAAAAGGGCCAGGGTGAACCAGCACCCAGACTGGTACTTTCATACTCATGGGTGAAGCGTCGTAGTGACCAAAGTAAACCCAAGAAATGTTAGATTTGGACTCAGACACCTGAATTAGTCTATTTATAAGATTTAGAAACAATTTAGATGAATTTTGGGGTTTTACCATGGTACCAGTGTGCACTGTGGGTGCTGGTTCACGCAAGGCCACCCAAGGCTGGGCGAAAGTACTCACATTTGCGAACACCGGGAGATTAGGTTATTAAACTATCGTGTAAGCATATGTCAACATACCCACGTCAACAACAAACGGGCAACCAGTTGTTCATCTGGTGATGCAGGTGAAAATGTGAGTGAGAGAACTTCCCCAAACGTGAAAATCCCTAGTATGCGGGCCCCACCGGGGAGGAGGAAAGGGCAGATAAAAGAGCATCATCTCTGCAGCTCTGAGCAGAAAACGGAAGACCTCCCACGCCCGCAAAGGGCCGTCCCGACATTCGGGAACCAATGAGCGCGGTCGAGAGTTCGATTGTCGATTCCGAACTTGTTACAACTTTGACTTACCGCCTTTG
>Ga0116229_10005601_pt1 | contig 20407 bp, 17 predicted proteins | sample S1TSphgellanicum_3_FD_87313 | JGI IMG/M metagenome (GOLD analysis project Ga0116229, IMG submission 87313) | Host-associated microbial communities from peat moss isolated from Minnesota, USA - S1T2_Fc - Sphagnum magellanicum MG | ecosystem: Host-associated > Plants > Peat moss > Unclassified... | reverse complement strand
GTCCCGTGATCACCGTGCAGAAGTTCAGCGATGAAGTCGAAGCCCTGGAGTGGGCGAACGGCGTCGAGTACGGGCTCGCGTCATCGGTGTGGACGAACGACCACGGTCGCGCGATGCGCTTCACGCGCGACCTCGACTTCGGGTGCGTGTGGGTAAATACGCACATTCCCATGGTCGCCGAGATGCCCCACGGGGGTTTCAAGCGTTCGGGCTACGGCAAGGACCTCTCCGTCTACGGGTTCGAGGACTACACCCGCATCAAGCACGTGATGCACAACATCGAGTTCTGAGCTCTTCGGGATACATCACGTCGCGCCGCGAGCCATCTTCACAACCTCAAACGAAAGGGTGATCGTCAATGATCATCGGAGTACCGAAGGAAATCAAGAAGGACGAGAATCGGGTCTCGTTGACGCCCGCGGGCGCACGTGAACTCACCGGCGCGGGGCACACGGTGTTGGTCGAAAGTGGCGCGGGCGTCGGTTCGTCGATCAGTGACGCCGACTACGCGGCGAACGGCGCGACGATACGCGCGAGCGCCGACGACGTGTGGGCCGACAGTGAACTCATCCTCAAGGTCAAGGAACCGGTGAGTGAGGAATTCCACCGACTCTCGGCGAGGAAGAATCAAGTCCTCTTCACGTACCTGCACCTCGCCGCCTCGCGCGAATGCACCGACGCGCTCGTTGAGGCGAAGAACGTCGCCATTGCCTACGAGACCGTGCGGCTGCGCGATAACTCACTCCCACTGCTGACGCCCATGAGCGAGGTCGCGGGCCGAATGGCCCCTCTCATGGGTGCGCACCACTTGATGCGTCCGGGTGGTGGGCGCGGCACGCTCATTAGTGGCGTACCCGGCGTCGTCGCGGCCAACGTCGTGGTGATTGGAGCGGGCGTCGCGGGCCTCGCCGCGGCGTCGATGGCGGTGGGACTGCACGCCAACGTCAAGGTGTTGGATAGGAATTTGGACCGTTTACGTGAGGTCGACATCCACTTCGACGGACAAGTGCAGACGGTGGCGTCATCCACGTTGACCCTCGAAGAGGCGTGCTTGGAGGCCGACATTGTCATTGGCGCGGTGCTGGTGGTGGGGGCCAAGGCGCCCAAACTCGTGTCCAATGATTTGGTGGCGCGAATGCGCCCCGGGTCGGTGCTCGTTGATATATCAGTCGACCAGGGTGGGTGTTTCGAGGACACGCGCCCGACCACGCACTCGGAACCCACGTTCAAGGTCCATGAGTCTATTTTTTACTGCGTCGCGAACATGCCGGGTGCCGTACCGCACACGTCGACCTACGCGTTGGCCAATGCGACGTTGCCGTACACGCTCGAACTGGCGCGACACGGTTGGCGCGAGGCGGTGATCGCCGATGACGCACTCGCCGAAGGCGTCAACGTGGTCGACGGCTCGGTGACCTACGGCCCCGTGGCGGAATCGCTAGGCGTGCCGCTCACGCCGCTTCGCACGTTGTTGTAGATAGAAGGACGAATTCGCGTACTGTCTTGTTCACGCGCGTGTTACACGGCGGCTTTAGAGTTGGACCAAAAATGAGGGAGTCCAATGTCTGATTCTTCGACCAACAACGTCGTGCACGCGGCCGTTCCTGATCCGCGTCGCTGGTTCGCCCTGGTCGTGATCGCCATCGCACAGTTGATGGTCGTCCTTGACGCGTCGATCGTGAACATCGCCCTTCCGCACGCCGCCTTACCGCGGGCGCTCGGTGGTCTGGACATCGCGCCGAAGAACTACCAGTGGGCGATCACGGCCTACACCTTGACCTTCGGCGGTTTCCTTTTGTTGGGCGGTCGGGTGGGTGACTACCTCGGTCGCAAGAAGGCATTTCTCATCGGTCTCACTGGTTTCGCCGCCGCGTCGTTGCTCGGCGGATTCTCCGTGGACCAGCAAATGCTCTTTGGGGCACGCGCGTTGCAAGGTATTTTCGGGGCGTTACTCGCGCCCGCCGCGCTGTCGCTCATTTCCTTGACCTTCACTGACTCGAAGGAACGCGCTACCGCCTTTGGCGTGTACGGCGCACTCTCGGGCGTGGGGGCGGCGATTGGTCTCATCGCCGGTGGACTCTTGACGCAGTACCTCTCGTGGCGTTGGTGTCTCTTCGTCAACACGCCCATGGCGATCATCGCGCTCTTCCTCGCGATCCCCAACGTGCACGAGTCGAAGGTTGAGGGTCATCCTCACTACGACGTACCGGGGGCGCTCAGCGCGACGCTCGGGATGGTCAGTATCGTCTTCGGCGTCTCGCAGGCGTCGACCGACGGGTGGGGCTCGCTAAACGCGTGGCCCTACATCGCACTCGGGGTCGCGCTGCTCATCGGATTCTTCCGGATCGAATCGAAGGCTCGTTCGCCTCTGTTGCCCATTCGACTACTCACCGATCGAGTGAGAGCCGGCTCGTTCCTTTCCCAAACCCTCGTGGGTCTGGGACTTTTTGGGATGTTCCTCTTCATGACGTTCTATTTCCAAGACGTACACCATTACTCCGCGGTGAAGTCCGGCTTGCTCTACCTGCCGTTTTCCTTAGGAATCATCGTGGCCGCGGGTGCGGCGAGTCAGGTCCTGCCCAAGATCGGACCGCGCTACATCGCCACCATCGGCAGCCTCATGGGTGCGGGTGGGCTGTTGCTCCTCTCCTTTCTCGCGCCGCACAGCAGCTATCTCACGCGCGTCATGCCGGCGATGATCATCGCGAGCCTCGGGCTCGGCGCGACGTTCGTCGCCGTCGCGTCGACGGCGCTCTTTAACGTGCGACCCGATGATTCGGGCGCGGCGTCGGCGGTACTCAACACCGCCCAGCAGATCGGTGGCTCGTTCGGTACCGCGATTCAAAACACGATCTACGTCACGAGTGCCACGGCCTTCATCGCGAACGCGACGCACGCGGGTCTCTCGAAGGGTTCGCTCGCCGCGATTCGCGCGTCGGGCGCGGTCCACGGTTACGACCTCGCCTTTCGCTTCGGTGCCTTGATGGTCCTGCTCTCCGCCGTGGTGTTCTACGCGTGTGTCAATATCGACCGTCATCACCTCGGTCAGCACGACGAGACGTTCGTCGCGATTTAGTCGTCGACGTAGGGGCAGTGACGACAACCACTCGCACAGCACGCCCCGCGCGCGAGGTGTGTCATGACCGTGAGTACCATGAGCCCCGACGAAGGGTCGCGGTAGAAGGGTTCGCCCTGCGCGACGGCCGCTTCGTGGGCCGTGATGATGGCGTCATAATCCGCGCGTGAGGGGTCGCACCGCGTGGGATGGGGGCGGGCGATTGGCGAGGTCACCGGGTCACTCGCGGATCGAGACGATGACTTTTCCGAACTTACCGGGCTTGGCGAAGAAGTTGTAGGCGCGGTTGATGTCCTCGAAATTGAATCGACCCGCGCTCGGCACCGTGAGTCGTCCTTCGTGCCACAGGGGGACGAGCGTCTCGTTGACGCGCGCGATGACCTTCGCCTTCTCCGCCCGTGAGCGTGAACGGAGCGTCGAACCAGTGATCGTGACTCGCTTTTGCATGACGTTCAGCAGGTCGAGTTCGGCCGTGGCCCCACCACCGACGCCAATGACGACGACACGTGAGAACGGTGCCAGGATGCGTTGCGCGACGGCGAGGTTCGCCGCCCCGACGAGCTCGAGCACGACGTCAACGGGTTCAATTTCGGCGAGGTCCTCGGTTAGTACCGTCTCACTCGCCCCCAGTTCGCGGAGTCTCGCGTGATGCTCCTTGGTGCGCGTGACGGCGATCGGGTGCGCGCCCAGCACGTGGGCGATTTGCACGGCGGCGGTACCGACGCCCCCGGCGGCCCCACTGATCAGGACGCGTTCGCCCGGTTTCATTCCCGCTTGAAGGACGAGTGCGTCAAAGGCGGTCGTGAACGCCTCGGCGAATCCTCCCGCCTCCTCCCAGGTGACGTGGTCGGGCACGAAGATCAAGTGCTCCCACGGCACCGCGCACTGGGTCGCCTGAGCGCCGCCGCCGACGAGAGCACACACCCGACGCCCGAGGAGTGGCTCGTGGACGTTCGCACCCACCGAAGTCACGACGCCGGCGAGTTCCATCCCGGGTACGTCGGCGGGCCAACCGGCGGGTGCGGGGTAGAGGCCCTTTCGTTGCAGGAGATCGGCGGCGTTGAGTCCAAACGAGTGGACCGTCACGACGACGCCCGTCGGTCCAGATTTCGGATTGGGTCGATCGAACATCTCGAGGTTTCCGTTGTTGATGACGACGCACAGCACGACGTCCAGCCTAGGACTGGCATCACGTCGGAATTCGCCAATAGTGTGCGGCCATGACCATTTACGACATTCCAGTACACACCCTCAGTGGCGAAGAGAGTTCCCTCGCCCCCTACGCCGGTAAGTCCGTGCTCGTAGTGAACGTGGCGTCCAAGTGTGGACTCACACCCCAGTACGAGGGACTCGAGAAACTGCAAAAGACCTACGAGGACAAGGGCTTCACCGTGGTGGGCTTTCCCTGCAACCAGTTCATGGGACAAGAGCCCGGCACCGCCGAAGAGATCCAGACGTTCTGCTCGACCACCTACGGCGTGACGTTTCCGCTGTTCGAGAAGATCGACGTGAACGGCGAGGATCAGAATCCGATCTACGCCGAACTCAACCAGGTCGAGGACGCCGAGGGCTACAGCGGCGACATTCGCTGGAACTTCGAGAAGTTCTTGATCGCGCCCGACGGCTCGGTGCAGCGCTTCGCTCCTCAGGTCACGCCCGAAGACCCGGCGCTCGTCGCCGCGATCGAGGCGTCACTCCCTTAGCTGAGCGTGCGCTCGAGTCGCACGTAGGTGGGAACGAGTCCGTAGCCGCGCCAGAACGCGTCCGCCTGTTCGTTGGTGACGCGCCATTGCGCTTCCACGTAGCGATAACTATTGGTGCGCGCGCACTCGAGTATCGCGTCGATCATGGCGCTCGCGATTCCGCGACCCTGGACCAGTGGGTCGACGGCCACCTCACTCAGATAGAGCGTGTGCTCGAAGGAGCCGCGTCGTGAGGGTAAGGGGAACGTGATCGCCTGGGCGACGACGTTCTGTGCTCGTTCGATCACGAAATGGCGCACTTCGGGGTCGTCGAGCAATGACGTGATCTCCTTGCGCGTGGCGTCGCGGTCCTTGCGGTGCAGACTCGCGGTGTCGCCCTGGGCGACGTCGATGACCTCATCGAGGTCGAGGATGCGGTCCATGTCCTCGAGGGTCGCTTCGCGCAGCGCGAAGCCCTCGGCGAATGGTCGTGGCGCGCGGTCGGCGAGACGCATGACCCCCCGCACGCTGAGCGGGACGTAACCCAGTGTTCGCCACTGCTCGAGACGCGACTCCTCGGCGAGCACCCACACGTAGTGTCGTGCCGCACCCGCGTCGCGCCACGCGGCACTCGCCTGCTCGACGAGGAGCGCGAGCGTCGCGGGGGTGTCAAAGGAGACTCCGTCGGGTCCGGTCCACGCGGCGCGCGGGTGCGTGGGGTCACTGAGGACGGCGCCGTAGAGGTGGCCCACCAGTCGATCATCGTCGTAGGCCACCCACGTGGCGTTGCGGGAGCGGTTGATCGCCTCGAAGAGTGCGTCGCGATCGAAGTCACCGTTGACGAGCGGGTGCTGGGCCGCGTCGCTTAGCAGTTGGTCCGCGATGCGCGTCACGACGGCGCTCGCGTCGCCGCTCATTCGTGGGCGGATGGTGACCATAACATTTTTCACCGTAGTTGGTCCTTGTAAGGTGGCACACCGTGACCGTTCGCGCGACGCTCTTCGACATGGACGGTCTGCTGATCGACTCTGAAGTGCTGTGGCACAAGGCGGAGCTGGAGATATTCGGCGCGCTAGGTGTGCCGCTCGGTGACGCGGGGGTGCGCTCGACCAAGGGCATGTTCGTCAACGAGGTGGTCCAGCACTGGTACGCGAGGTACCCCTGGGCGGCCCCACGTCCCGAGGTGGTGGTGGCCCAACTACTCGAGCGCGTGGGTGAACTGGTCGAGCGTGAGGGCGTGCTGCTCGCGGGAGCGGAGCGCGCGATCGATCTGACGAGTGCGCGCGGACTGGTGGGGCTCGCGAGTTCGACGCCGCTCGCGCTCATTTATCGTTGCCTCGACACGTTCGGTCTTCGCGATCGGTTCGCGGTCGTGCAGTCCGCCGAGTTCGAGCGCTTCGGCAAACCTCACCCGGCGGTGTTCCTCAGCGCGGCCGACTCGTTGGACGTCGATCCACGAGAGTGCCTCGTCTTGGAGGACTCCGCCGCGGGCGTGCTCGCGGCCAAGGCGGCGCGCATGGCCGTGGTCGCCGTGCCGGTGGCGGAGGATCGCGCGATGCCCGAGTTCGCCTTGGCCGACCTGGTGCTCGCGTCACTCGACGAGTTGACGCCCGCGTGGCTCGACGAACAGTTCGCTTAGAGAACCTTCGTGAAACGGTGCGCCGACTCGTGCGTGAAGGCACCGTCGGGGAAGTCGTCGACCGACGTCCAACCGAGCGTGGGGTAGAGCGCGATTGCTTCGGGTTGGGCGGGACCCGTCTCGAGGTACAGCTGGCGGTAGCCCATGGTGCGCGCGCGTTGCTCGAGCTCGGCCATGAGTTGGGCGGCCACGCCGTGTCGACGAAGGTCGGGACGAACCCAGAGTCGCTTGACTTCGGCGAGACGCAGTTCGGGCGACGCAATTTGGCGAAGTCCCACACCGCCGCTCAAGTGACCGCGGTCGCGCGCGACGAGAAAGATTCCGGTGGGCGGGCTTAATTCCTCGAGACCCAGGTGCAGGTCGTCGTCGATGGCGCCGTAACGACGGCGAAGCTCGTCGGTCGCCGCGTACAGGAGGCTCTGGGCCCCCGAACTGGTGATGACTTCGTCGTCAATCGTCACTTCGAGCATGCTTCCAGCGTAGAAGGCCCGTGGGAACGTGTTCACTAGAGTGTGAGGACTTAATTGAGGAGATCAGTGTTTCGCCCCGTCAGCGCCGAATTCGACTTTGTGGCTCTCGAGGAGGCCGAACTCGCTCGTTGGAAGGCGAACGACGTCTTCGCGCGCTCGATGACCCATCGCGAGGGAGCCGAGCCCTGGGTGTTCTACGAGGGACCCCCCACGGCGAACGGGAAGCCGGGACTGCACCACGTGTGGGCGAGGATCTACAAGGACCTGTTCTGTCGCTACCAGACCATGCGTGGTCACTACGTCGCGCGTCGCGCGGGCTGGGACACCCACGGGCTACCGGTCGAGGTCCAAGTAGAGCGCCAACTCGGCATCTCGGGCAAGCGCGACATCGTCGAGAAGGTGGGCATCGCCGAGTTCACGCGGCTCTGTCGCGAGTCGGTGCTGAGTTACGTCGACGAGTTCGAGAAGCTCACCGAACGCATTGGCTACTGGACCGACATGGAGCACGCCTACTACACGTTCAATCCTTCCTACATCGAGTCGGTGTGGTGGCAACTCCAGCAGCTCTTCGATCGAGGACTTCTCTACGAGGATCTGAAGGTCGTTCCCTATTGCCCGCGATGCGGTACGGCTCTTTCGAGTCACGAATTGGGTCAACCCGAGGTCTACACCGACGAGGCCGAGGAGAGCGCCTACGTGCGCTTTCGCCTCGTGGACGCGTCGAGTTATCCCGTGCTCGAAGGAGCGACGCACCTCACGGTGTGGACGACGACGCCCTGGACGTTGCTGTCGAACGTCGCGGTCGCGGTCAATCCGGACGTCGAGTACACGATCGTGGACGGTCACGTCGTCGCGGTGGCCCTCGTGACGTCGGTGTTCGGCGAGGACGCGTCGCCCGGCGCGACGTTCCTCGGCGCCCAGATCGCGGGCGTGCACTACGAGCGTCCCTTCGACGACGTCGCGCTACCCGGTGACGTCGACGCGTGCTACGTCGTCGAGGCGGACTACGTCACCACCGACGAGGGGACCGGACTCGTGCACCAGGCGCCCGCCTTCGGCGAGATCGACCGCCAGATCGCTCGCGCGTATTCGCTCCCGATGGTCAATCCCGTCGGTCCCGAAGGCACGTTCACGAGTGAGGTCCCCTGGCTCGAGGGTGTGGGGGTGCGAGCGGCGAATCACGAGATCAACGACGAGCTCGAGCGACGTGGTCTCTTGGTGCGACGCCACCAGTACGTGCACTCGTTACCGCATTGCTGGCGTTGCGGCACCGTCTTGATCTATTGGGGTAAGCCCAGTTGGTACGTGGGCACCAGCCACTACAAGGACGAGATGATCGCGGAGAACCAGACGATTGACTGGCACCCGGGTCATATTCGCGACGGACGCTTCGGCGAGTGGCTCACCAACAACGTCGATTGGGCGCTGTCGCGCGACCGGTTCTGGGGTACGCCGCTGCCCATTTGGCAGTGCGCGATCAAGCACTACACCTGCGTTGGTTCACTCGAGGAGTTGTCGCGTCTCGCGGGCCGTGACCTCTCCCAGTTGGACCCGCATCGTCCGAACATCGACGACGTCGTGATCGCGTGTCGCACGTGCGGCGAAACCGCGACACGGGTCGAACCCGTCATTGACGCCTGGTTCGATTCCGGCGCGATGCCCGCGGCGCAGGTGGGTTACCCCCACGTGGAAGGGAGCGGCGAGCAGATGCAGTTCCCCGCGCAGCTCATCGTCGAGGCCATCGACCAGACGCGCGGCTGGTTCTATTCGCTGCTCGCGGTGAACACCGGCGTCTTCTCGCGCAAACCCTACGAGCACGTGCTCTGTCTCGGTCACATCGTGGACGAGAACGGCAAGAAGATGAGCAAGTCACTCGGCAACGTCATCGATCCGTGGTCGGTGCTCACGACGCGCGGGGCCGATCCGCTGCGTTGGTGGATGTTCTCCCAGGGTTCGCCGTGGACGTCTACGCGCGCCGGACTCGGCGCCATCGACGCGTCGCTGCGCGAGACGCTCGCGACGCTGTGGAACACGTTCAGCTTTTTCACGACCTACGCGTCGCTCAACGGTTTCGATCCCGCCGACGCCGACATCCCCGGCGTGGGGGAGCGATCGGCGATCGACCGGTGGATCCTCTCTCGATTGGAGAGTACGACGGTCGCGGTGACGACGGCCCTCGAAGGGTACGAACCGTTGGGCGCGACCGACGCCTTGAGTGAGTTGGTCGACGATCTCTCGAACTGGTACGTGCGTCGTAGTCGCCGGCGCTTTTGGCGCACTGACCCGCACGCGCCGCGTTCCGATTCACTGGCGGCGCACGCGACCTTGCTCGAGACGCTCCAACGAATCACGCTGTTGTTGGCACCCTTTTGTCCGTTTCTCACCGAATCGCTCTATCGCGCGCTGAACGACGTTGGCGACGACGCGTCGGTCCACCTCGAGAATTGGCCGACGGGCGACCCGGGTCGTCGCGACCTCGAACTGGAGGCGTCGATGGACGTGGCGCGACGCCTCACCTCGCTCGGGCGCGCCGCGCGCGCCGAGGCGGGCGTCAAGGTTCGCCAGCCCCTCGCGCGCGCCCTCGTGTTCCTCGCCCCCGGTTCGCCACACCCACCCGACGGGGTGGTCGAGGACGAACTCAACGTCGACGCACTCGAGTACGGCACCGAACTCGCCCAGGTGCTGAGTTTTGAACTCGTGCCCAATTTTCGCGCCGTGGGACCTCGCCTGGGCGAGGCCGTGAAGGACCTCAAGCCCGCACTCGCCGCGCTCGACTCACTCGCGTCGGCGCGCGCACTCGAAGATGGCGGCATGATCAGCGTCACCTTGTCGACCGGCACCTTCGAACTGGGCCCCGAGGACGTCGAACTGCGCGTGAAGAGCCAAGGAGGATTCGCCGTGTCGCGTGACGGCGGCGAGGTGATCGCCCTCGATCTCTCGCTCGATGACGAACTTCGACGTCGTGGTTACCTGCGCGACGTCGTGCGCCAGGTGCAGGACTTGCGAAAGCAGACGGGCCTTGACGTATCGGACCGGATCACCCTACGCGTGGTCGGCATTGACGACCTGGCCGACGGCTTCACGACACTCGCGAGTGAGGTCCTCGCGACCGAGGTGCTCGTTGGCGAGGGCGAGGGCGAGGGTTTCGCGCTCGAGCTCGACGACGAACGTGACGCGCACGTTTGGCTTACGAAGTCTTCGTAGTCCCGAGCTTGGTCAACAATTCGGTGAGCGTCGCGCGCTCGGCCTCGCTGAGGCGTGCGGCGAGGTTGTCGTCGAGGTAGCCGAGATGCACGTCCAACGCTTGGTTGAGCTTCTCGTCGCCGAGTGGCGAAATGGCGACGTGGATGGCGCGACGATCGCTCGGACACTGTCGACGCGTGACGAAGCCCGCCTCTTCGAGACGGTCGATGAGCCGCGTCGTGCCGCCCGTCGTGTGCACGATGTGATCGGCGATCTGGTTCATCTTGAGATGACCTTCGTCGGACTGGCGCAGTAGTAGCAGTACCTCGAACCACGCGAGGGGCAGCCCGCAGGTCGCCTCGAGGGTCAGGCCAAGATTGCGCGAGAGTCGCGCGTTGGTCTCGAGCAGGAGACCGAAGAGTTTCACGCGGTCGTCGCCGGAAGGGCAGAGTTTGACCGTCGTCGACATACCTCCACTATAGCACTTACTCGTAGGAGCAATTACTTCTTGACAAGTAGTTGTAGAAGCAAGTATAGTTCCTCGAGGCATCACATCGTGTCTAACTACTTAGGAGATCCAAAATGAGCACTCTTCCCGCTCCCGGCGTGTACAACGTCGACCCCGTCCACTCAACCGTCGGTTTCGTCGCTCGCCACCTCGTGGCCGCGAAGGTGCGCGGTAACTTCACCGACTTCTCGGGCACCATCACCATTGGTGACAGCATCGAGAATTCCTCGGTCGAGGCCACCGTGCAGGCCGCCAGCATCACCACCGCGAACGAGATGCGCGATGGCCACCTCAAGAGCGCCGACTTCCTCGACCAGGAGAACCACCCCACCCTCACGCTGAAGTCCACGAAGATCACGCCAAAGGGCGGGGACAAGTACGAGTTGGTCGCCGACCTGACGGTACGCGGCATTACCAAGCCCGTGACGTTCACGCTCGAGTACCTCGGTACGGGTCCGAGCATGGCACCCGGCGTCGACGTGACCGCGTTCGAGGTGACCGGTGAGATCGACCGTCGCGACTTCGGCGTCAACTTCGAAGGGACGCTCGAAAACGGCAGTCTCGTCGTGGGTAACAAGATCGGTATTGAAATCGCCGTCGAAGCCCACCACGCGGCCTAGGCACGCCGTCACGCACAGCCGGGGGCCGCGAGCTCCCGGCTGTGCGCTGATTACGATGGCAAGATGACAGATTCCCCGCAGTCCAAGGGCAAGGGCGTCAAATCGACCCTTGGCGTGCTCGGTGCTCTCGCCACCATTATTTCGGTCTGGTGGTTCGCGCTTCGCCCCGCGAAGAAGAAGCGCGAGGAGAGCGAGTAGGACGTCGTTGACGACGCCGCGAGGAACGTCCGCGCGCATCGACGGGGCTCTTTCGGCGCCTGATCCTCGCGGATAATGACGTAGGTCCGGGCCGAACGAACAACATTTGCTGGCAGACTGGTTAGATGCCGTTCGTCGCCACCAATCCGTTCAGCGAAGAGATACTGTCGCGACACGAGGTCATGGGATCCCACGAGATCGACGCCGTACTCGAGCGCGCGCTCGAGGGCTTTCGCCACTGGCGTACCGTGGAGATCAAGGACCGGGCCCACCTGATGGTGCGAGCGGCCGAGCTACTCGAGGGAGAGATCCCCGTCGTCGCGCACCTGATGACCAGCGAGATGGGAAAGACCTTCGCCGCGGCCAAGGGTGAAGCGGCGAAGTGTGCGGCGACGTTACGTTATTTCAGCGAACACGCCGCGGGCATGCTCGAGGACGACGTCATCGCCACCAATGCCGCGCGAAGTGGTGTGCGCTACGAGGCCGTGGGTCCGTTGCTCGCGATCATGCCCTGGAACTTCCCCCTCTGGCAGGTCATTCGCTTCGCGGCCCCCACGATGATGGCGGGCAACGCGGTGGTGCTCAAACACGCACCCAACGTGCCGGGCTGCGCCCTCTATCTGACCGATCTCTTCGCGCGCGCGGGATTCGGCTCGGGGGTCTTCACGAATCTGTTCGTCGAGCCGGACCAAATTCCCGCGATCATCGCGGACGATCGCATCGTCGGGGTGACGCTCACCGGTTCGGAGCGCGCGGGTCGCGCCGTCGCCGCCGAGGCGGGACGTCACCTCAAAAAGTGCGTACTCGAACTCGGGGGTTCGGACGCGTTCGTCGTCGCCGCGTCCGCGGACATGGACCGCACGGTGGCGAACGCGGTGACCGCTCGCGTGCAAAACAACGGACAGGCCTGCATCGCCGCCAAGCGCTTTATCGTGGTGCGCGACCGCAGTGACGAGTTCATCGAACGCTTCGTCGATGAGATGGGCAAGGTGACGACGGGCGATCCCATGGACCCGGCGACGAACCTCGGACCACTCGTGAGTAAGGCACAGTTGGATCTGCTCGCGGAGCAAGTGTCGTCCTCGGTCGCCCAAGGTGCCGTCGTGCGCGTCGGGGGAACACCCCTCGAGGGCACCGGTTACTTCTATCCCGCGACGGTGTTGACCGACGTGCCCGCGACGTCGCGCGCGGCCACGGAGGAACTCTTCGGGCCCGTCGCGGTCGTACAAGTGGCGAACGACCTCACGCACGCGATCGAACTCGGAAACGACACACCGTGGGGGCTCGCCGCCTCGATATGGGCGAGCGATCGTCACGAGATCGATCGGGGCATCGCCGAACTGGACGCGGGAATGGTCTTCGCGAACGCCATCGTCGCATCCATGCCCGAGCTGCCCTTCGGCGGGGTGAAGCGATCCGGCTTCGGCCGCGAACTCTCGAAGATGGGGACCCGCGAATTCACGAACGCGAAGAGCTTCTACATCGCATGAGCGAGCAACTCTATTTCGACCACGCCGCGTCCGCGCCTCGTCGCGACGAAGTGACCGACGCGATGGAGCGTTGGCAGCACGGAACCGTGGGTAATCCCTCGGGCAGTCATCGCGCCGCGCGAGAAGCGCGCCGGGCCATCGAAGAGGCGCGTGACGAGATCGCTGACTTCGTGGGTGCACGCCCGGGCGGTGTCATCTTCACGGGCGGGGGCACCGAGTCGTGTCATCTCGCCATCGTCGGCACCACGATCGCGCATCGCCGAAACCACGAACAGAGTGTGGTCGTCATCTCCAAGGTCGAGCACAACGCCGTCCTCGACGCCGCGGCGTTCGTAGATCACGAATACGACGACGTGGAGGTTCGTTACGTCGACGTCGACGCGGACGGCGTCGTGGACATCGAGTCGCTCCAGGAGCGAATGGACGCGAACGTCGCGATCGTCAGCGTCATGACCGCGAACAACGAGACCGGGGTGTGCCAGCCCCTCGACGCGGTCACGTCGGTCGCGAACGCGTCGGTACCCGGCGGGGTCGCGACGCACACGGACGCCATTGCGGCGGCGCCGTGGCTCTACCTGCCGACGGTCACCGCCACGGTCGACCTCGTGTCGATCTGCGCCCACAAGATCGGCGGACCGGTAAACTCGGGTGCGTTGATCATGCGTAATGAGGTGGCCCTCGAGGCGCTGGTGCCGGGTGGGGGACAAGAGCGTGGACGTCGCGGCGGCACCGTTGACGTGGCGGCCGCGGTGGGACTGGCGGCTGCGGTCCGTCTCACGCAGAAGGAACTGGTCGACGTGAATGACCGAGTGGTGGACTACCAACAGAAACTGTGCGCGGCCCTCAGTTTCTTGCCGGGCTGTGCGATCACCGCTCCCGCGGCGCGCAAGGTTCCGGGAACCGTGCACGTGACGTTCGAAGGAATCGCGAGTGACGAATTGCTCTTCCTGCTCGACCAGGAGGGCGTGTGCGCGTCGGCGGCGTCGAGTTGCTCGAGCGGTGCGGCGGTCGCGAGTCACGTGCTCGCGGCGATGGGGATGCCGTTCGAACGCGCGAGGGGTTCACTTCGCCTCACCATGGGACCAGAGACGACCGAGCACGACGTCGACCAAGTGATCGCCAAACTCTCCGCGGCGGTGTACCGCCTGAAGGGCTAGGAACTCTTCGGAACTGGCAGACTAGGACGGTGAAAGTACTGGTCGCCATGAGTGGAGGCGTGGACTCGTCCGTCGCGGCGGGACTCTTGCTCGAACAAGGGCACGAGGTCGTGGGGGCGACGCTCAAACTCTGGGGTGGCGTGTCTGATTCGGGTTGTTGCTCGGTCGCCGACGTCGACGACGCTCGTCGCGTCGCCCAAACGCTCGGGATCGACCATCACGTCTTCAATTACACCGAGGAATTCAATCGTCACGTGGTCGAACCGTTCGTGCGCGCACACGCCGAGGGAACGTCGCCCAACCCGTGCATCGAGTGCAATCGGCACATCAAGTTCGACCTCCTCTTTGATCGCGCGCGACGACTCGGCTTTGACGCCGTGGCGACCGGACACCACGCGCAGGTCCGCGACCACGATGGTCGTCACGAGCTGGTGCGCGGCGCGGACGAGCAAAAGGACCAGAGTTACGTCCTGGGCTACCTGAACGAAGACCAGTTGGCCATGCTGCTCCTACCCATCGGGGCACTGCAGAAGAGCGAGGTGCGAGCGCACGCCGAGCGCTTGGGTCTTCGCACGTGGGACAAGCCCGACAGCCAAGACGTCTGTTTCATCGAAGCGTCCAAGGGCCGCGAGGTCTTCCTCCGTCAGCGCGTGCCTCTCACCAGGGCCACGATCGTCGATCGATCGAGTGGTGACGTCGTTGGCGAGACGGACGCGGCCGAGCTGATGACCGTAGGTCAACGCCGAGGCGTGTTGCCCAATCGCGACGGTGAGAAGCGTTACGTCGCGAGCGTGAACGTCGACGAACGTCGCGTCGAGATAGGCACTCTCGACGAGGTGCTCGTCACTCGCATCGCGCTCGACGAGTCGTCCTTAAGTTTCACGCACGAGGCGCTGAAGGACCGCGACGAGGTGCTCGCCCAATGGAGCGCGCACGGTCGCGTCCAGGTCGCGACGTTCCGTCACGACGACGCCTGCTTCTTGGAGCTCGCCTCGCCGGCTCGACCCGTGGCGCCAGGCCAAACGGTCGTGATGTACGACGTGCGCCAACCCACGATCGTCGCTGGTGCGGCGATTGTCGTTCGAACGTGACGTCCGCGCGCGAGCGCGTGGAGTTCCTGCGAAGCGAGATTGCTCGCCATAACGAGGCGTACTACGCCCACGACGCACCAGAGATCCCCGACGCCGACTACGACGCGCTACTCGTGGAGTTACGTGCGCTCGAGAGCGAGCACCCCGAACTCGAGAGCGACGCGTCGGTGACCCATCAAGTGGGAGCGGGTACGTCCGCGGTCTTCAGTGAGGTGATCCACGCGGAACCGATGCTCAGTCTGGACAACGTGTTCGACGTCGACGAGCTCGCGGCGTGGGCTGATCGAGTGGCGAGGGGCCTAGGCGTGGACGCGTCGACGTTGACCTACGCGGTCGAGCCGAAGATCGACGGGCTGGCCCTCTCACTTCGCTACGCCAATGGTGCACTGGCGCAGGGCGCGACGCGCGGCGACGGTCGAGTGGGCGAGGACGTGACCGACAACGTTCGCACCATCAAGAATCTTCCCCAAGCGCTGCACGGTGGACATCGGGGCAGCGTGGAGGTTCGTGGCGAGGTCTTCATCGCCAAGGCGGACTTCGTCAACTTGAACGCTCGACAGCGTGAACGAGGAGACAAGGAGTTCGCCAATCCTCGCAATGCGGCGGCGGGGAGCCTGCGACAGAAGGACCCGGCGGTCTCGAGGTCACGTCCCCTCTCGTTCCTCGCGTACCAACTCGTCGACCTCGACGGCTCGATGCGCTTCGAGAACTACTACCAATCCATCGAGCAACTCGCGGCCTGGGGATTCCTCACCGCCGCCGAGACGGTGCTCGTCACGGGCCGCGACGCCATGATCGCGCGCAGCACGTGGTTCGAGGATCACCGTCACGATCTTTCCTACGAGATCGACGGCGTCGTCATCAAGCTCGACGACCTCGACCAACGCGCGGCCCTCGGTTTCACGAGCCGCGCCCCCCGGTGGGCGATCGCGCGAAAGCTCCCGCCCGAAGAGCGTTCCACGCGTCTGCTCGCGATCGAGGTCTCCATTGGGCGCACCGGGCGAGCGACGCCTTACGCGGTGCTCGAACCGGTGGTGGTGGCGGGATCACGCGTTTCGATGGCGACGCTGCACAACGAGGACCAGGTGAGGCAGAAGGACGTACGTCCGGGTGATCTCGTGATTGTTCGAAAGGCGGGTGACGTCATTCCCGAAGTAGTGGGAGCCGTGCGCGAGCCCGGCAAACGTCGCAAGTCACCCTGGACGTTTCCGACGAACTGCCCCGAGTGCGGCGCACCGTTACAACGAGTGGGCGACGAGAGTGATACGTACTGCGTGAATCCGACGTGTCCCGCGCAGTTACTCGCGCAGATCGTGCACTTCGCCTCGAGGGGCGCGCTCGACATCGAGGGACTCGGCGAGAGTCGCGTGGCGCAGTTGCTCGCGCAGGGACTCGTACACGACGTGGCTGATCTGTTCACGTTGCGAGTGAGCGATCTCGCGGTTCTCGAGGGATGGGGCGAACTGTCGGGACGCTCGCTCGTCGACGCGATCGAGGGCGCCAAGGATGCGCCGCTCAGTCGAGTGCTCGTGGGACTCGGCATTCGTCACGTGGGACCGGTCGCGGCGCGCGCACTCGCGCGGGCGTTTGGGACCTACGACGCCCTGGCGTCCGCGCCACTCGAGCAACTCGAGGCACTCGACGGAGTGGGCCCGGTGATCGCCGCGTCGGTGTTCGACTATTGCCGCGACCAGGAGAGTCGCGAGCGGATGTCGCGCCTGCGCGAACTCGGCCTCACGTTACGCGAGGTTGTCGAGACACCTTCGATCGAACAGACGTTGGCCGGACGTGCCGTGGTGGTGACCGGTGCCGTCGAGGGCTATTCGCGCGACGAAGCCGAGGAGGCGATCAAGGAGCGTGGCGGCACGTCGCCCGGTTCGGTGTCGAAGAAGACGTACTGCGTGGTCGTGGGCGAGGCGCCGGGAGCGTCGAAACTCACCAAGGCGACCGAACTAGGAATACCCATGGTGCCGGCCACGGGCTTTGGTGAACTCCTGCGAACCGGGACCTGGACCACCACCCTTTCGTAGGCGCCACTCACTAAGGTTTGGGGTGCATGGCGTACCCTACTTTTGTCAATGGTCACGATCTCGCCGGTCGTTACCGCATCCTCGAACAGTTGGGTGTGGGCAGCACCGCCGAGGTGTACTTGGCCGAAGACCAGTCCCTGCACCGCAACGTCATCGTCAAAGTGCTCCTACCATCGCTGGCGGCCCACGAGGGCGTGCGCCGAGCGTTCCGCGACCGCATCGTACGAGCGGCGACGCTCAGCCATCCCCATCTCGCGCGAGTGTTCGACGGCGGCCAAGAGTCGGGCGCGATCTTCATGGTGACCGAATACTTGGACGGCGGGTCCCTCGAGGACGTCCTCGCCGCCGGACGCACGCTCAGCGTGGACGACGTGGCGCGCCTCGGCCGCGACGTGGCGAGCGTGCTCAGTTACGTGCACGCCAACGGCTTCGTGCACGCCGACCTCTCGCCCGACAAGCTGCTCTTTGACGACGAGGGACGCGTGCGACTGAGCGACATCGCCCTCGCGGGTCTAGGCGACGCGTATCGCGAGCACTTGAGCCTCGACGACGTGCGCTACTTGAGTCCCGAGCAGGCGCTCGGCGAACCCGCCGGACCCGAGTCCGACGTCTACGCGCTCGCCTTGATCTTGTTCGAGGCGGCGACCGGCGTCGCGGCGTTCGACGGATTCAGCGTGGACGCGGTCCTGCGAGCACGCATCAATTCACCCTTGCCCGTGCGCGTGGAATTGGGCACCCTCGACATGCTGCTCGCCCAGGCCGCCGTCTCGGACCCGCGCCTTCGTCTCACCGCGGATCAGTTCTCGAATCGCCTCGGGGCCGCCGTCACCGACGCGGCGCCGTTGGTGTTGCGCAACACCTCCGGGGAAGTGCCGATACTGGCGCAGTTCACGCCCACGGAACCGCGCACGTCGATTGGTTTTCGTCCGCCGTCGCCGGACCAGCTCGCGGGGACCGGGGCCCAACCGCTCACGCCGCCGGTGCGCGTGCGCACGTCTCGTTTCGACGAGACGGCGGGTGATCCGCCGCGCGACGGTCCACCTCGACGCTCGGCGCCCTACGGTTACGAACCAATGCCACCGGGTCGTGCGCCGCGCACGCGCCGGACGGGTTACCTCGTCGCCGCGGCGCTCATCGTGGTGGTCGCGGTCGCGGCGGGTGTCGTGTGGAAGCTCGGGGTGTTCAATCAGGACCACGTGGTGCCCAATCTGACCAACCTCACGTCCGCTCAGGCGTCCGAGGTGCTCAAGGGTGACGGCTTCACGTTGACGATCGACCAACACGCTGCGTCCCAGAGTGTTCCCGCCAACGACATTCTTTCGCAGTCGCCCGCGGCGGGCACCAAGGAGAAGTCCGGGTCCGACATCGTCGTGACGATTTCGACGGGACCGTCCCTGGTCGCCCTGCCGAAGGGACTCGTCGGCGAGACCTGCGCCTACGACACCGCCAAGCTCGCGCTGTTGAAAATCGGGGCGCAGTGTCCGACGTCCGAGGCGAGGGCGAATTCGATAATTCCCTTGGGCGACGTCGCGGTCGTGCTGTATCACGCGATGAGGAATCCGGCGTCGGTGCCGGTGCACGCCACCGTGATACTCGCGCTTAGCACGGGTCCGAGTACCGCGACCACCACGACGACCACCTCGGGAACGACGACGTCCACGACCACGACCACGCTGGCGAGCGAGGGACCTCGAGCCGTGCCCAACGTCGTGGGTATGGACCAGGCTCAGGTGAACGCGGCGATGCACGAAGCGGGGCTCTACTACGTGACCCAGGGTCCCGGGGCGGACTCGACCGCGTGGACGACGGTCGTCTCCGAGGTGCCCGCGGCGGGAACGATGGTCAAGTGGCACTCGACCGTGACGCTCAACGTCAAGGAATGACGTGCGACCTCTGCGAGGCCGCACCCGTCACGACGCGCTACTACGACGACGATGAGTGCTGGATCGCCGACTGTGCGATCTGTGTCGTGCCGATGGTCGTGTGGCGCACGCATAGTGCGTCGCCGCCGCCCGAGGTGAAAGCGCGACTACTCGAGCATCTTCGCGTCGTCGCCGACGAGGAACTGGGTGTGGACTCGTGGACGATCGACGATCACATGCGCAAGATCCCCGATCACTACCACGCGCACGCTCGACCCCCCTCATTCTGGCGACGAACGGACCCCTGAGTATCTCGCGCGCCCGACTTACAATCGGTGAACGACGATTTGAGGGGGAGTGGCCATGGGCGCACGGGAAGGTCGCGTCGCGATACTCACCAGCGCGGGGCGAGGGAGTGGTCGTGAGCACGCCCCGGTGTGCGCCGCCGAGGGAGTCGAGGTGGAGGTGAACGACCGCGGCGCCGTACTGGCCGCACACGTACCCACCTTGTTGACGTGAGCGATTCGCGCCCGCCGGCGCACCTGGACCGCGACAACCCCGATGACCTGCTCAACGCGCGCGCTGATCCGGCGAGTGCGGCCTTCGGCACCTTGGGCGGTGAGGCGGGCAGCGACCTCAACTGGTTGTGGCTGCTGCGACGACGGGTGCAGGCGCGCGCCGAGGGGTCGGCGCGCTACGAGTGGTGGGTCCTGTGGTCGTTGCTCGCGGGACTCTTCGCCCTCAACTTCACCTTCACCGTGTTCATCGTGGCGCTACCCACCGTCGCCACGCAGTTTCACACGAGTGTCAACGTCCTCACCTGGACCATGGTGGGTCCCCTCCTGGCCTACGGACTGGCCGCGCCGATCCTGGGAAAGACGGGCGACATCTTCGGTCATCGTCGTCTGTACCTGTTCGGGCTCGTGGGGGCGATGGTCTCGGCGGTTCTGACCGCCCTGTCGCACAACGTGGACATGCTGTTGTTCGCGCGCACCCTGGACGGCGTGCAGGGCGCCGCGACCGGAACCGCCTCGGGTGCGCTCATCAACATGGTGTTCCAACGCGACGATCGCGTCAAGGCGATGGGCTGGTGGTCCCTCGTCGGCGCGGGGGGACCGGTGATTGGTGTCTCGCTCGGCTCACCGATCATCGCCGCTTTCGGGTGGCGCGCGCTCTTCTGGTTCCAATTGGTTCTCATCGTCGTCGCCTTCGTCGTCGTCGTGATCTTGTTACCGCGACGTCGTGGGCTCGATCACGAGGAGGCGTCCACGAAGGCGCAGGCTCGGGCCGAGTTCAAGAAGATGGACTGGATTGGTAGCTGGGCGCTGTCGCTTTCGGTCACCGCGCTCATGCTGGGACTCTCGATTGGACCAAACGTCGGTTGGACCAACGCGTGGACCG
>Ga0116229_10005599_pt1 | contig 20416 bp, 17 predicted proteins | sample S1TSphgellanicum_3_FD_87313 | JGI IMG/M metagenome (GOLD analysis project Ga0116229, IMG submission 87313) | Host-associated microbial communities from peat moss isolated from Minnesota, USA - S1T2_Fc - Sphagnum magellanicum MG | ecosystem: Host-associated > Plants > Peat moss > Unclassified... | reverse complement strand
ATTTTTTTTGTTTTTTTTTTTTTTTTTTTTCTTTCATACACTTTGTGGTGCATGTCAAAAAAATTCTAAATAACATTGGTTTCAATTGCCAAAAGTGAGTGGGGGAAACAAAAGTAAAAATGGTCAGATTTTTATATTTGGTTTTTAGTGTGTGACAAAAACTATAGAAGGATGATTAACGATTCATACTTTAGATCTGGTTTATGTTTAAATTTTGCTAAATCTTCCTTCGGATGATGATGGACACTTTTTTCTACATCTTCCTATGGACGATCACCACTTAGGGTGCATAAAAAGTTTCATGGAAAAAGCATTGCTCTATCCTTGATATCACACCATTGTGACTTCATAAGTCCAACCTCAAACTACAAATGTAATCTGCCCATTGAGTTGAAACAAGGCTACCTGATCCTCCCCACCCCTAGCCATTGCCCCTTTCCACTTCTAACAACCTGTGCAACTACTTGGTCTGGGTGAGGTAGCTGTATACGCAAATCATGTATTTCAGTGATCTGGTATTAAGGTAGACGGGCTAGTGATTGAACACTTAGTGTGTTAAAAAGTTTTAAAAATCCTTGGACATTCTTTGGTGGGAAGCTTAGAATCTTTGAACATTATTTCGATTGGCTTTGGAGTTGAAATTAGAGGTATTGTGGATTCCCACGCGGTGCAACCATAGCCACGAAGTTTGTTCAAAAAAGACAAGAAATGAAAAAGATGTGAGGTTTTGAACTAAGGGTGCAAATGATTAGTGATGACGATGGCCTATCAAAACAATTTGTGATTTGAAACTTAAAATCCTTGGATAAGATGTCTTCATGGTACAGTGTACACACTTTGTGCCAAAATTGGAAGTACATATAGTATTAACAATAATATGTAAAATTTCACTTGTTTTGAATTCTTTTAAAAATTACATACAATTAATTTGGGCCTTAAAAATAAGACAAGTTATATAAACCACACTATGTAGTTGATTCATAATTGTGTCTTTATGTAATTGTACACCAATAATTTTATTAAAAAAAATTAAAACATTTTGTATAATGGTAGTTTATAATTTGTCATTAATTTTAAAATTCTAATTTATTTTTTTTAAATGATAAAAATAACATTTAGCTCGACTATATTTTTAATGGAAAAAATTTTATAGCTTAAAAAAAACATAATCATTAACATTATTGTAACATAATGTATGCTATTGAACATTTATTTGTCATTTAGTTTGAACATTATGAATTTAAAACAAATTAAAAAATTTCATGAAAAAGATTGTTCATTATGGTTGTTTCTTTTTATGTGCAAAATTTATTATAATTTTTTTTATTAAAACTAATATTTCTTAATCCTTTTGTTAAATTATAATGTTTGTTACAAACTTTTACAAGTTAAAACTATATTTCAATTAACCATTGAATTGTTCATGTGTGCATCAATTTCACAACATATCAAGAGTTTAAAATGTTATCCACCTTTAATTGCACATTTATATTACAAAGCCTTCTTAAATTATTTCAAAACGCATACCATATAATGTGTTAAAATGAAAATTGTCAAACTATGATTAGTTTTTGTGTACATTATACAATGAAAACACCCAACATTGTTTCATTGCCTTTGGAATTCCTAGAAGTTTTGTAAATCTTTGGCTAATGCCCTTACAACTTTTCAGATTAGTCAAAATGGACAAGAAATGAAAAAAATATGGGGTTTGAAAATAAGGTGGTGTAATGTTTATTTTTCAAACATTTTATGATTTAGATAGCTCTTCCTCTTTGTGCTTGTTGCTCCTTTGCTTTTGGAGTTCAAAGAAATATTGTAAACTTTCACTTGGCACACTCATAGTGATGAAAATTACTCAAAAAAGACAAAAAAATGAATAAGCTATGGATCAATGTTCAATGATGGGCATGTTTACCCTAGAGATATTCCGAATGCCGAATAAAAAGGTCTTCAGCAAAGCTCTCAAGTGGTAGAGTAGGTGACAATTTTTATCAATTTGCCACAATAAAATAAACAAATTTCATTCTAAACCCTAGAACACTTGGACACCTTATGGAGGTCAACTCACATTAAACTGGGTTAGAATGTGATATATATTCAAATCAAACATTTGGTAAATTTTGCATCCTGGCCATGTTAGTGTAACAATGTCACCAAAGCTAAGGTTAAAGTAGTTTTAAATAGGTTTAAATGTTGGATAAATCCTTCCTCTCAAGCTCTAATGGAGGAGTTTGATTGGTAATGCAAATATGTACCCATATAGTGGAGTGAAGTCTGGACCAAAGTTGGGTGGGTGGGTGGGTGGCAGGCTAGGACTATAACATATAGACTGGTCCTGGTGTCAAAAAACCTACCTAGATTGGTATGACCTAAGGCAACACCAGCCTTGTACTAGTACCTACCTGGTAGGGACTCGAGGTAATACCGGTTTAATACCAAAACTATACCGATCTCAATACCAGGACTATATCAATCTCAATACCAGGTATACATACCCGCCAAAAATCGGCCTTGGACCCTAATATCATGACCAGGATGGTATGAAAGTTTTAAAAAGATCCAATAATTACTAGCACTAGGCTCATACCTACTCACCTAGCATTTTAATTTTAATAACCTACTTGGATGACCTGGTTATCATCCAAGTAGGTTATCAATCCTAAAATCCTAAACATTTTCATGATGGAAAATAGAAAAACAAGAAAAACAATAGGTTTTTCATTTGAATGGTGGAAGGTATGCACGTGATTAATGGAAGGGTCCTTCAATTGTGTAAGGTGGTGCTTTTAAACATAAGAGGGAAAAAAAACCTTTGAATGTTTTACATAGATGGAAGAACACTTCCACATTTAAATAATAGGTGTAAAAGCCCTCCCTCTACTATGCATCATGATCCTCATATGTTTTGGTTCATGATAATGTCCACCTCGTGTTTTATGATTAGTAAAGCCTTAGGGTGATGGTCCCACAATAAAGAGGCCATTCACACTTGATGATAATTGATTGAGAACTCAATGTTAAGTAACGAAAAAAAGAAGAAGTGTGGCATTCATATATAGGCCAACACTTAACCTAAAATTTGAAGTGGTTGGCTTCTTGGTAGTGCATGTTACATCAATCTTAGGCATGTTGTTTGTTACTACCACATCTTGGTGATTACCTAGATTTTGTATTTAAAAGTTCATGTTATGTAAAATCACCGAAAATGACCAAATAAGTAAATGTGAATGCATTATTTGCCCCCTACCCCCCTTTCATCCTCACACCTCTTGCTATAGTGTAGCATAATGCCATAGTAATTTCTTAGAAGAAACAAACATGAGGAGCACAAAATGAATATGAAAAATGTTTCTAAAATGTTGAGCAAAACAAAGTTCTATAATGTTTTTATAGTCTCCAATTATATAGAAGTGAAGGACTACAAAGCAAAATGTGATGGAGTTGTTTAGAACAACAATTTCAGTCTCAATTATGGGACATATTCTCAAGAACGTAAGCCTTACTTGTGTCTTTCATCGTCAAGCATTATTTCACCAATGATGAACTTCACTTGAGATTCTTTGCATTCCAATCTTGTTGCATTCATGACTATGCTTTAATCCTAAAAGAACTTTTCACAAACACCAAACACATACATTAGACTTGTTGTTACAAACTTTCATTCATGATTTTGTTTCAATCCTAAAAGAGTTTTGCACAAACACAAAAGACATACAAATTAGAATCAAAGTCTCATTGTGTTTGTTCAAGATTGGTACCTCCCAATGATGAAGGCATTTCAACAAGAAAAACAAGCAAGGGCAAGAGGAAACAAACTCCAAATTCAATATCATTGGAAATGTAATCCAAAAAATCACATTAACTGAATTCGGAGCATGCAAAAGTTTTCAAACTAATTGAAGAAAAGAGATAAGAGCATATTGTTGCTTTAGACTAGGTAGCCCTCATGATTAATTCCAAACAACAGTCACGAAGTTCAAGAAGGTTGCTACATGTGTGATTAATGCAACCTTCTTATGCATTCATCACACATGCATAGAATGTGTGCATTAAGGATACTCCCAACATATGAGGAATGGAATCACTTGCAAAGATAAGTGGGGAACATTTGAGAAATGACTTCAAAAAAAATTCAATTCCATGGCAAGAATGGGCCACAATGAAAAGTATTGGTCATTGAACCTCAAGAAAAAGTAACGTTACAATTACCTTATTAATTTAGCCACATGGTGTATGTTAAGATGCATGAATTTTTGGGTAGTAGACCCAATTTCTAGACACCTTGCATTAGAGATTTGATGGATGACATGGGTAGCATATACAAACTAATAGATAATCTCACAGCAAAAGATCCAGTCAACCTCAAAGCAAATATTAAAGATTGGATGCCCATGCCCCCTTCCACAAGTTGCAAAGACACCAAATTGACAATACCATTCCCAACTCCAAAACAACTAAGTCCAAAACAAGTAATTGCAAATCAAGAAGGCCCATTGCCCCTTTGCAAATCCCACAACCCAATCTAGTAACATTACTTTTAATCAACAAGAAAGGACAAGATTCTTGTTGATTAGTTGGGAGTACATGCATTAAAAATTAAAATTAGTTCATAAAAGTGTGGCAAATGTAATAAGAAAAAGGAAATTAGATGATAGTTGGTTCCATCAATTACTTAAATGCAACAAATTTCATTTAAAAAAGGGTCAAAACCAAGCTTGACAATGAAAAGGAGTGGTCAAAAACACAAGAATTGATGTTGCAAAAATAGTTGGTCTATTACATGGCAAAAGACAATGACGTGAAGATGATGCAAACAATAGTAGAAAATGGCCATTTTGTAATTGGTCCCTATGACTAATTTTTAGTTGCAGGTAACATTTGCAACTAAAATTTTAATAGTCATGTTGAACAAGTCATATGTGACATCAATCACAAATGACAAGAATTTTGGATGAAAAAAAAAGTCAACAAAATACACCTTCATCTTTTGACTAATCATATTCATATTGTCGCTTGCAACTAGGATGTGATTTTTTTGGTGAACATTGGAAACAAGTTATGTGTTGCCACATGTTTCAACTTTTAATAATTAAAAATATTTTAATTTTAATTTTGAAATGATCTAAGATGTTATATTTTTATGATTGAATGGTTTTAGATTGTGACATGTGGTGCAATAAAAATTTGCCATGTGGCATATTAATTGAATTTATCCAAAATAAAATTAAGTCAATATTTAAATAGGTAGGTTGAACTAGGTACCTACCTACCTACCTACTTACCCGTCTGGGCTAAACATCTATCTAGATAGGACCAACTTACCTATCTACTTAGGTAGCTAGGTAGAAAGGTAGTTAGGTAAGTTAGGGAGGTAAATATTAGCTATAAGTACATGAATATTTATATTTTATTTTTTTTTAAGCCTTTTTATTGGCTCATCCCATATTCCCATGTTTTTTATATGAAAATGTAAAACAAAACACCTTATTTATATACTTTTCAAAATGAAAATGAAAGCCAAATCGCATGGGATAAACATTTTAGTTGCAAGTAGTTTGCAACTAAAAATGTTTAGTTATAAACTACTTGCAACTAAAATGTTTATCCCATATTCATTTTAATTTTTTAAAATTATATAATTAAAGCAACTAACTACTAGCTAACTAATTAACTAACTACTTAACTGATAAATTAATAAAATATAAAATAATTAAATTAATAAAAATATTTATTTAATTAACAACTAAACTAAATACTAACTAATTCACTAATAAACTATCCAACTAACTAATTATTTATAATAATAGTCATCATTAATTGGGTTTGGTGAGTGCGATTATTAGTTTCACAAATGTGATGAGTTTAACTTTGCAAATAGAAGCAATGCCAACATGATTGTAGCTCTTGTACAACAACAATAACCATCCAACAACATGTCAAAGTTCAAGATGCTACTAATAAATATTCAAGATTTGGAACTCCTACATAAAAATGCATAACAATTTTTCAACAATAGGTTAAAGCTTTATTCATCTATTTACAAGTTCAATGATAAAGAATATACACTCAAAATGATTGACAATGTAGATTATACTATGAACAATCACATGCAATTTTTTATTAAACTTCAATTGGAGTTGGACAATGACACTTGAGCTATTATCATGCATGTTAGAATTGATAAAATAGAAGGCAAGGGAAGAAAAATACTCAAATCATGTGGATACAATTTGTTACTTGCCAAGGTAAATGGTTGGTTCCCTTGGAAGTAATTTTTTGGATTACTCTTGACCTTCCATGCTATATTGTGTCGACTCAATATCAATTAAATGCATAGGATGTATTAGTTGAAAATCTCCTGCTAATTGAGGATTTGCTTGTGACTCAAGGTCAATAATCTGCATTAGTCATTGAATGTGATATTCATTTTTAGACCCCAACATTTTGTGTAAGATGCAAACACATATGAACACATTAAAAACAAAAGACATGGAGTTCAAACTTCCCAAATAATTCCTTTCAAAAGTCGTTTTTAGAATTCTAAATATGTTCTTTATAAGAAAACACCCACACTTGTGCTTCTAATTATAAAACAACTGAAATATAATTTGTTGACTCTTCTTTTTGAATGGAGTCATAATCTAAGAAATTAAAAGGTAACTTTTATCATTGAGAAGATACAAAGGAATACTAGTACATGTGCCCTTATCCATGTTGAACAAACCTCAATATGAAGCTTTTTATATAGAGATCTTTTTTTAATATTCTAAAATCATTGATAAAACCAAGTAACCAAACAAAGATTAGTATAAATCTTGTTACAATTGATTTAAACCCTAGAAAGTTAAAATGAACTACAATTCATGGAAACAAGAAATAGAAGAAGTTGCATAGTGATTGAAAAAATAAAAATAGCAAGAGTTGAAGATGATCAATTTGAAAACCAAAAGATTTTAGAAGGCTAAAAGGAACTACAATGAATGAAAATAAGAAACATAGTATGTCATGTAAAGATCAAATAAACAAAAACATAGAAGATGTTTAAAGAGGATTGGAATGCAAGATGATAGAAAAAAGAGGAGAGAGTGAAGCAGTTGAGGGGGAGGAGATGTACCTTGCATTTTTAGGTGTGAATGGACAACAACAAAAGCTACCTATAACATTGGTAAGTCAACATTGTGCAACTTTTGCATTATAGATGTGAATGATGTATATAATAGGTGCCATGTTATATTAATTTTAATGTTACGTTATCATATGTTAGATTCTAACCTAAATGTTAAAATGAAAGCTAATAGAAAATTGACTAACATTAGGATTGAATTGAGTCCAAGTTTGTATTTTGAAAATGTCCTCACCTGTGGGCTTTGCCATGTTGATTACACCCACACAAGAAGGCCACCCCCTATACATTCAAGTCCTCACGTATTCCTATAAACATGAAGGTCTTACTTCAAACCTTTTTGGGATTGTCATTGACTATGTTATTCAAATTCACAATAACCAAGTATAGAACAAGGTAGTACCATAAGTTTGCCCAACACTAGTGCACACATTGTGAAATGTCATATACATCAAAAGCATTAGCATAGACTATATGCTACAATGACAACCATTCAAGAGATGGAGACAAATAAAAACCTTTAGTATGATTGCCAAACCCATATCATATAATTGAGGTATGCATGGAGATGGCTAGATATGAGGGTGAGTATTCCCACTTGGGTTCAAAGTTCAACCTTCCCATAATTGTTTTTTTAATGAATGTGAATTTTTGGAATGTATGTGAAAGAGAACTGGAAGGTGGCTTTTTTTATGTTGGGTGGATATATTAATGGATTTCGTATACATAATAATATTGATCTTAGTATCAAGAAATTAATTAGATTGATTTTAGAACCCCATGATCAAGGAAAGGAAAGCTTTGGATGAATCCAAGGTTATATAATGTTAATTTTAAGAAATTATAATCATAATTTAAAAGATCTAAATAATATGATTCCACTTGTATTAATTCTTATTTTCATTATTTATACCTACAATTTATGCTTGTAAGAAAACCAAAGGAATAAGTTAAATGAATTATTATTCTTAAACACCTAAAATGATAGAGAATGTAATGCAATATAATGCAATATTAATATCTTACAACTTTTATACAACATGAAAAATTGTTGTATAAAAGTGAAAAAAAATAAAAAAATTATGTATAAATAAAGGGTCAATGCAAGCTAGGGTGGATCACTTTTCATGTCACAATAACAATTTTTGTGATGTGAGTATAAATGCAATAGTTAATTTGTAGTTACATGCCAATGTTTTTCAATAGTGACTTAATTTGAAATCATTAACTTGAGTATGCATATGATGTAAGTGGTTGCTATGCATAACTTACAAAATTAAAACCTTTTTATGGACTTTTAAAGTGAAACTCATGTTTTCACTCAAGACAACAAGTTTCATATGTGGATTTCAAAATAGTCAAATGATTGATATTATAATTGTTAGGAGTTCAATTTTAATTAAAATTTTAATTTAAAAATCAAGTTTTGAGGATTTTGAAGTATGTCAATTGTAAGTTATTCTTGATGAAAATTTTATTCTTATTTGCTAGTGTTAAAAACAAGAGCCTATTCAAGAGTTCATATCATTATGGAAAAATGTTCATTTTATATTGAGTTTGTGCACACATATACGAAACAATAATCTCTAAAAGGGGTTTAAAATGATACTTTTAAAAAATCATGGAATTGATAGATTGTTGTTCCTTTATTATTTAATCAATCCAAGGCTCAAAAAAATACAAAAGAAATGCACCTTGGGTGATGCTTTCAAATGTTGCTTTTTGGTTCACCTTATTTTGCACTCATCCTAAATGAGAAAAGTGAATTAATCTTGAATTATTTTTTAAAAATTCAAAATCATTTAAAGGTAAAGATAAAGTTCAATTAATCTTTAAATTTTACTTTTGTGATCATTTTAGTTTTTATTTATGATCATTTAGCTTCACTTGTATGAAAAAAAAAAGGGTAAGATAAATAAAGAAGGTGGAGGTTTATAATCAATTTAATTATATATACATATATGATAATCATTTAAAAATTTTAATGGAATGTACTCTAATAGTAGTTAAGTACAATTTTAATTTTAATTTAAAACATCACTTTGAAATGGAAGATTTCAAAAAGTATGTGAAAAAGAGGTAAAGATAATGGTAAAGGAGGTGAAGATTTTGAAAAGGTATTTGAAAAATAATTGTGGAAAGTTTTTGGTTTTCATTGTAGATAGATGATGGGTAGGGAAGAGGAAGTGAGATAGCTAGGCTTGGAAAAGGTAGTTAGTTTAAGAGATGGCATAGACATACATACATACATACATACATGATAACATACGTACATAATAAGAAGAATTTATGTGAGCATGTGGTGAATGGCTTGAAGCCATAGCCTCTCAAGATAAATCCAGAGAATATAACCTTGTTGTAGTACTCCTATGATTGATTACCTTTAATCATTGCTATATGTTGGGGAGGAGTGTTAAATTCTGAAAGTTTCTCTACCTTCCATGACCCATCTGATAATTACAGATTCTTCGAGTTTTGAGATGTATGGAATTGGCTGATGATTGACTTAAAATATGATACCCACCCAACACTGGTTGTTTCCATTCTCGGTCAATTAACTTCTCCACAGTGAACACCACCGACCGACCAACTCTTCTTCTTCTTCTTCTTCTTCTTCTTTGTGTGTGCACTCTTCAATGTATGTACATAAAAAGCTGGCTTATAATAAGCAGTGCTCATTTGTCCATGACAGAGTGCAGAGTGATTGACACATAATTTTGCCTGTCTGCTTTGTTTGCCAAAAAGTTCTTGGAAGCAAAAAACCCATTTGAATCCTTCTCCCTCAAAGTCCAGCACTGAATCAACTGCAAACTGATGAATCAACAATAAATTTTTTTCGCAGGCAGGCATGCTGCATGATTATCATCATCAACATTGCTGCTGTTGTTCTAGCTGAATTGTTTTGCATGCATTGCTGCTACTTATGTTGTATCTCTAATTAATGCAAAACAAAACCTGCCTGTCCAGAATGCACTTTTTCCCTTCAAAAAACCCTTCAAAAGGTTAATTGCCTTTTTGTTGTTGTTTTTTTTTTGTCACTGGTCCAACACAGCTCCTTTGACAACGAGAATCGCAAGCTGGGGGGATTTGCAAAGCTTGTTGTGCATGCAACCGACTTACTGACGGTGGTGGACGGTTTGTTCTTGTTCAAAGTTTGTTGAGGCTCTCTGGGAAGGGACCTACTACCAGGGACTTTGCATGCCACAAAAAAGGTGATGGACAAAATGGTGGTGGACAAAAGGGTGGTCATTTGAGAACCGTACACGGGTCATAGATCAGAACGAGCTCTTTCAATCTTTTGAGAACCACGGTTATATATCGGAATCGGTTCTTTGATCATGAAATTTTTTTTCAATAGAGAGAACCAAAACTTGCAGTTATCTGATTTTTGAAACATTAATTTAATTTAATTTAATTAATTAATTAAAAAAATTATTTAAAAAAACCAGGAGTGGCGGTTATTGAAAAAATCAAATACCCGGCCAACAACTGGTGAGGACAATATGACCACAGTGGACTTACCTGGGTATTTGCAAACAAAAACATTTTGGTTACCATTTTTGTGCATTTGGTGGGGTTCATTTCACAAAGTCTAAGTGGTTCTGCCTGCCATTCAGTTGTTGACAATTTTTTTATGAAGCCTTTTGCCAGACCTCCAGAGCTAGCTAGGGTTACCAGATCAGGTTTGGACTCCAAGTTGTGTGTAGGGTTTAGGGTTTGGGGCTGTGTGTCTCCTTTTTGGAAGTAGTTACTTACTTTTTTGGGTGAGATGGCCTGATCAAATGGAATGATGATCATCATCACACATAAAAGTAAGTGGGTGGGTCACATAAGAAGCTGTAGGGCCATGTAATTAGCACACATCTTTTGCTTTTACTTACATATACATTACAAGAAAGATTGTAACTTTCCAATTCAAGAAAAAAAAAAAGAAAAAAAAAAGAAAAAAAATGGAGATAATTTATAATAAAAACAAGATTATAATTTTTTTTCCATGTCTTTTGTAGGACGCATTGTATATACCCAATTCCCAAGAAAACTAGAATTTCAACTGGTGCAAGAGTTGCATGTATGCCTAATGCTTATTATAGGAAAGGGAAGAGTTTCATTCATTCATTCATGTGTTTTTTTTTTTTTTTGGGTGTTTGGGATAAACATAACAGGAAATTATTCTTGGTGACTCAAAAGGGGAAAAAAAAAAAAGCTGCAAAATTATTGCAAAGCAACTCCCTGATTTTGGAGATCTTTGATGCAGTTTTGTCCCAGACATTGAGCAACATTTTCAGATTAGGTGTTTAGGGTTTAGGGCTTGTGGCTCCCCAAAAAACTGACCTTGGTGGCCCACTACTGCCATTAGGGTTAAGCCTTGCTGGCAATTGGAACCCAGTAGTAACTGCAGTCTCCTTTTTTTTTTTTTAAATAGTGAACATTGGGGCACTTGCTGAATTTTTTTTTTAATTAAAAAAAATTTATTAGTGGTTTTGGGGGATTTATATCACCATATTTTGGGGAAAAAAAAATTCCAGACAAATCACCAGATTTTTATGTCATGTTCAAATAGGCTAGGTAGGCCAACAAAGTAGAAAGATTCTCTCCAACTAAAACCTTTCATGATTCATTTATAGCCAGATTTGGCTAAACCAATCTATTTAAGGATGTTCTTGAAGTTCCAGGTCCCTGTTTATTAATCACTGAATTATGCTCTTGTATTAAAGGAATGGAACTGGAACCCTGGAAGTGGGCTGATTTTTTTTTTTTATAAATTTTTTTTTTCAAAATTTCAACAAAATAAAAAAATAATTTAATTTATGCTCAAGCCACTCAAGTACACTATTGTAGTCTGCAATGGCCTGAGGAAATGGCATCTTGACATCCATCTCATCCTAACCTAATCACATGGTTAGTAAGGATGTCAATTTCCTTTCAATCACTAACAATGAGGGGGAGGGTTTAGCTGAGTGAAAGTTTGGTTTTTTTTACTCTGGAGAGAAAGAAAGAAGACAATTTGAAGACACGGGTGAAGAGTAAAAAGCTTGCATTGCATCAGATATGGAGTCTTGACTCATGACCACACACAACAAAAGGTTTTTTTGTTTCGCATCTTTCAAAATTTGATATGTCCATTAGTAGTCTAAAGTACCAGTTATGTTCTTTTGTCAGCTTTTGTCTCGAAGCTTCTGAAAACAAACACAACTTCATCGCTCACAACAACAACAACATATGCTAACAACATATGTATGTATGCTTTTTACATATGTTGTGCTTCCACTCTCAATCGGGTACAATCTGAACTCTAAGATGGTCAGCCAAATGGAAGCCCACAACTCATCAGAAGTAGTAGAAGATCTCTAAACTGCTAATTGAGGAAATCATGGGTGTGTCGTGCTATTAAACAATCCCATGGTTTTCAGATTTGTTGAAGAACTCTGCTAGTTACCAAGGTTGTCAGGTGGCTGTATGGTCTTCAACAACACTAGGACATAATTTACATATATATATATACCATAGTACCTTCTTCGGTTTCGTACTCAAGTGTTGAATAATTATTTCATTTTTTGAAAAATAAAATAAAATTCAGATTTTTTTTTTGGGTAATTTTGGGTTCATTTTATGTTGAGATGAAAATATTTGGTAGTTCATTGCAATTAATGTTCATGAAAAGATCTCATTGAAAAAAAAGAAGAAGTATTGCACAAATTTTTTTTATCCTTGTTGCAATTCTTCTTGGTTACAACTAACAAGGTCTCGACTTTATTCAACAATTTAAGTGAGTTATAATACACATGGGAGTTGTTGACAAGGTAAGTGATTGATAAATTACTTACTTATTAAATATTGAGCGGTGGAAATAAAAAAATAAAAATTATAGACCCTAGATATAAGCCTACACAATTGCCCTCAAGTTCCCAAATTTTCAAATATGGACATGCAAATAATTTCCTTGACTCTTGATGGGCTAATATATTTATATGGTCAAACCTAAAAAGGTACAAGAATATTGACTTCCAATCTAGTTTTTTGGGCAAATTTTCACACCATATATAGCGAGAGACAAAAAAGAAGGAAGGTGCAAAAGGTACAAAGGAGTTCTTTTTGGGAAAAATGGGCCCAAGCCACCACACTATCCAATAAATATAAACTTGAACACTAAATAATTCATTTTGAAAGAGTTCAAAAAATGAGAAAATTATTGGACAAAAAGTGCTCAAATCCCACAAACTCTTTGCAAGATTTGTTCAAAATGTCATATAATTATCCATTTTTCAATGATAAGTTCAAGTTGTAGTAAGTCAACCATAAGTTCAAGTCGATTTTTGATTCAAATCCTAATAAATTAATTTTGGAGTGTTCAACTGAATTTTCAGCAAATAAAATAAAATTGAACATGAGGTGTTCAAGTGTATGTCATTGTACAATATTATGAGGAAAAACAAATCTAAGGTTACCATATTTAAAGAATAGTTTCTAACAAGTCACCAAATTATAAGAGGAATCTTAAAGTTTTCCACTTCCCCCTTTAACCTCTAGCCAAATTTGGCTAAGTACTCTTGGGCATGATTGTAAACCCAACTATTTCATAAATTTGAAAGAAAAACATTGTTGGCTTCTCATTTGTACGGATGATATAGTTTTTGTAATCTAGTTGACAAAACTCCAATGAAAATACTATTCAAAATTCAATATTTCTCACATCTTAGGTCTAAAATTGATGAAATCATCTCCATAAAACCCTACTAATTGAGGGCTTACCAACACCAAAAACAAGCCCCAATTTCCTTAAAATTTTCAATTTTGATTTTATTCAATTTTCAATTGCAACAATTGTTCAATTTTCAATCCCCTTGTATCATAGGTCTAAATCTAATGGAACCACCTCAATGCACCCTTTCAAATAGTGTTAAGTGCATAGTAGGGGGCACTAGATGGTTTGGGAGAGCTCAATGCCACAAACAAACAAACAACCTTCAATACTACATAGATTTCTTTAATTGGTGACAACAAATATCACAACTAGCAACAAACACAAGCTTAAATGCAAGGTCCTCAAAAAATACACATAATGTGATGGACTTGATAACTAGTGAGAGGAAAGTTATGAAAGATAGTTGACGATGTTTACAAGTCCCAATAATTAATGGCCTTAAGCTAATTGCTAGATATAATCAACATCCTTTACATCCATCACCTACTCAATAATGGTGGGGAGGCAAAAGTTTCTTTGTGTGGTACCACTAGGAACTTCACACTCTCAATTTGTTACACATTGAACTTGAAGACAATGAACGTCGCACTTATGAAAGGTTTTTTTTTGTTAAAAAACATTTATGAATACTTTCCCCAAGTCGTATAATATTTGAAAATCTAATTAAATCAATAAAATTTTGACAATATTTGATTCAAGCAATTACTATTTAGTTGTCACTATGCCAAAATCTAACATTCAAGACTAAGACTTTTTTTTTATTATCTTATTTTTAATCATATAGTCATGGAAGACATGTCCTTAGTAAGGTCAATTAATCTCTATCATGCTTATTACTACATGATTACAATACTTTACAAATAATGATTGTAATCATATATATGATTACATGACCTTACAATCAAGGACTACAATCAAATTATATTAGTGCTTTTACAATTAACAATTGTGGTCATAAATACGATTACCTATGTAATATTGATCATTTTGAGGCTAATTTAATTTTTATATATCAAAATCAAATTACTAATGCATAAATTAAAGCTAGGTAGGTTAGGTACGTTAAAGTAGATAGGTTAGGTTATAAGGTTTGGTAGGCTAGCCTAAGTTATATTAGGTAGGTTGGGGATAGGTAGGTATGTAAGTTGGTGATAAGTAGGTGGTAAGTAGGTGATATATTAATAGGTTGCAACTAAAAGTGTATCAAAATATTGACTTTACCTACCTACAACCCGCCTACCTCCTACCTTCCTTCATGCCTACTTTGATATAGAAAATGTAAAAAGATGCAAAATAAACATATTCATAATCATATGTTGACAAAAGTTATCACAATGTGAATGTGTGGTGCATTGATTAAAGAATTGGTTTTTCATTATGGATGTGAGAGGTTCAACTTTTTATACTTAACAACATATCTACATGCTGGAGGGGCTAAGTTAGGTTAAATGAGGTTAAATTTATGTTTAGATTTTTGAAGTTAATAGGTAGGTGGGTAGATAGGTATGGTAGCTAGATTGGGCTAGGCTAGTTTGAGTAAAGACCACAAGTCATATCTATAGTCATATGTTTAATCATGTCTTTAATCATATGTTCAATAGGACCACATTCATGGAGGCCACATGGATTGACATTTACAACTACAACCATGTTTATGACTAGATGGCATAAGCTACAAATATGGTTGATTACATAGTATAGTTGTGAGTGGCTTATATGATTTCAAACGTAATTACGAATGTAATCATATAATCAAGGTTTTTGCATAATGAACAAAGAGTCCTAAAGGGCCATTGATGTTAGGAACACAATGAATAGTTATTATCACCTTTTATTGTTTCAATGACTAATTGGGGCCATTCCCCTTGGCATGTACTAGATAAAAGAAAAAAAAATTCATATGTGATTTGAAGGGCATTTGAAGATAAAAGGTCAAGATTGAAAATTCTTAAAATGCCAATACATAGTATAGGTGTATAGGTGTTTATAAATTTTTATAGGTGTGTTCATCGTTGGGAAGACATTGCCCACATGGTGCAAGCCAATAGACTAAAACATATAAGTAGAAATAATTAGACATTTTAAATTGGGTCCAACTTTCCTTTGATTATAGCAAAGGGGTTTGTAATGGTACCTCCCAAGGATGCTTTCACTCTACATCTCACCTTTTTTATCCACACACAAAATGGATATGAATCACTTTTCATCCACAACAAAAAAATGAGAAATGGAAAGCTTAATATATGATATAACTATGGCATGTATATGACATTTTTTTTTTTCAAAATCACATAATTGAATTGCTAGATTGGTTGCTTTTGTAGTGACAATGGAGCTCATTTTGTGATTTTTTTTTGGATTAAATATATGGCTATAAAGGAAAAATAAATAAATAATGATATCAAAGTTATTTTATTTTTTAATGATTGTAGATTCGGTCATGGATTTGAGTTTAGGGTAACAAATTTGGTTATGTTATTTTGACAATAGTAGTAACATTGATTTTAGGTGTTTGAGAGTTGTGACAACTTTTTTTTGTTCAATATGTGGCCATGTCTACAAAATTGGGATGAACATGAATGCAAGGTAGATGTTTGGGCTACACTTCAAATTATTAAATCTAAAAATTCAAACCCACTAATAAACATTTCCTCTAAGGGAATTGAACTCAACTTTGAAAGGTCTTGTCCATGTAGTAGAAGAGTCTTGCACCCACATAAACATCCCATAAACAACTCCCAATTTTGAGACATCCAACCCAACATCCACACAACCTAACGAGGGATGGCTTTCATAACTAGACTTACAACTTTTTCCTAAACTCACATAATGCACACAAAAATCATACAAGTTTGCATTTTTGAAAAAACAAATATAAGCATTTCAAAATAAAACTTTGCCTTCACAAGATGCAATTGGTAGTTTTTAAAAAAACCATGATTGTAAACAAATCTAACAATCTACTTGGTACCTAATGCAAACTTCCTTCCATGTTGTAATGGCTACATCAAATGGAAAAGTAGAAATTGTGTAGAAATTATACCTGAACATTCACACACACAAGTCAAGATGCGTGGTTAATCAATTACACAACTTACTTTTCATGTAAACTAAGTTGTTGAAGGTCCTTTTATCCATGACAAACCCAACATTTGCACCACGACTATGTCCACAACCTTCATCTACTCATTTAATTTCTAAACCAAAAATGAAAAAGATTGGATTTTCAACCACATTTGAGTCATTGGGTTCACATCTATCATTCTTGCACCACTACCTCAACATTATGTGTCATGTTGAGTTTGAAGTAAGAAGCTTGCACATCCAACAACCTTGAATCCAAAAGCCCAAGAACCACAACACCCCCCTTATCTTCTTATGAAAACAAAATGCAACCTTAATTTGATTTAGATGGGGAGGAAGTTCTTAACATTTTTTTTTTTCACATAACCAATATTGTGGGTACACCATGCCAAGGGCTACCATGGTATCAACATCAAGGAACCATTGAAACAACTCAACACACAAGTTTGTTGAAGCTTTTGAACATGCAACCTTCATTATTTCAAGCATGGCATAATGATTAGTCAGATTCACATGAACATAAGCACCATTAAAACCTCCTTTTAAAAGAAAAATCATTGTTTGCACCAATTTTTGCAATTAAATGGTGTTGTTTGCAATTAAAAAATGTTGTTGACAACTACTTTTTAACTGCAAATGATAATATTTAGTTAGAAAAATTGGTTGCAAATGAATTTTTTTCTTCTAGTGCCACAATGATGGAGCCCATAATTCTAACCACCAATGCTAAAGGTCAAGTATGGCAACAAATAAAAATTACCATCAAAATCATGTGAAACCCAAGTGAAGGGCAACTACACACTCTGATGTTCAAAAACAATAATGAATTCATTGACATCAAAATCATCATATTTACAAAGTGGATCAACATAAAGTGGATAGTTTAACTTCTACCAATTTCAACACATCAATGAATTCAGAAACAATTAAAACATTTCATCTTTGAACAAATTTGATCGAAGTGTGCACCACTTCCAACATTGGAAAGATGCATGGCAGACTTAAAACTAGCTCAAAATCACATGAAAGATCTATATATTCCTAAACAAGCTTCTTCTTTTGTGCATTCATGTGCATATTCACAACAAGCAATTTGTATTCCTGTAACACCTACCTTTAGAGGACTAAGCATTGATATCCAACAAGTTTTAACATTGCACAAAAACTTCAAACCCTTTGTTCCCAACATTTTGGTAGGTTGACAAATTTGAGTGTCTTATTTGGACTATGTGAAAAAGACATACAAGGATTATAACATATTTTCAATGCGCATAACCAAGGACAACTTGCTCAAAACCAAGACAATTAGGTTGGTTCAATATGCCACACAATGCACACCAATAAGGTAAAGGGCAATTTGTTCCCTTGTTTGTGTAATCCCCCCAAACCAAATGCCTTGAAACATTGAATCACTATCACATTTAAGGCAAATCCATTTGGAGGCCATGGCTTCATCTAGAAGGCCCCCATATCCCCCCATGGCATCCAAAATAACACCCTTGATGTTGTTTAAGGTTGCAGCTGCTTCAACCCTTTCGAGTGTTAACAAAATTGAAACATGTTTCCAATTTTTCATCCCACATACATGGATACTAATCCACAATTGAACATTGACAATGGTCACCTCATCTCCAATAACAACAACATAGTTAGCCTCTAGTTAACTTCATATTTAGCCTTTGAAATGACATACATTGTGTTGGAGAGGACCACAATTGTGCATGGTCTTTGTAATTTTCCAACCACTATTAGTTGACTAGTGCTTTAGTGAGGTGTCTTTGACCTTTAGCAACAAAAATAACTCCCTCAACGACTCATACAACATAGGTCTTCATGTAGGAAAATGTGTAAAACAAAAGCAAATTGAATAATTTTTTCCCAAACCCTCAAATGAATTTCTGATTATACTAAGGTCATGATAGACTCAAAATTGCACTCATAGAAAATCTTTTCATTTTTTCAATCTATTACATCTTGGTTAGAATAATAATTTCCCCAGTGTGAATGCTCAAAGTAGCTATATTGTTGTTTTTCAATGGCCAACATGCTTTTGAAGCATGTCAAGCTCGGGAGTTAACAATTTCATATTTCCTTGATCTTGTTATAAATTGTGCATTAAACCTAAATGACCAAGCCAAGACAATAAACCTGAGAGGATGTTGTAGCAAATGGAGAAGCACCCAGCAACAGATAATGGGACTTTAGTAACTATATAGGGCACTGGAAGAACTTGGGAAAAGCAGCCTAGAGTTATTCTTAAATTCATCCTGTCTTTGGGCCTTAGTTTGACCTTGTAATGCCTGTTTCATCCCCAATTAGAGCATACCCATAAAGTGAGCAAATTGGGTACCACTTAATGAAGCTGGGTGTCAATGTAAATGACTTGCATGATTTTGTTATGACAAGACTTGGTTTCATTAAGAATACAACGGCTCATGTTTTTTAATTAGTTATTGTGAGGGGGGGGAGTGGGTGCACCTACAATTTAGTTTATTGTTATTTTTTCCCCCCTTCAGAAGGAGCCATTTGATTGGCCCATCACCAATATTTTTGGAACATGGGGACACTCCCCCAACATACAAGCCTAAATGTACTTCCCTCCCCAAAATATAAGTATGCTTTGTCACATGCTTCCCTTAGGTACCAGAGTAGGTGTTGGGCATCTTTGCCTTAGGTTTGTACCTTCTTTCATTGACTTTTAACAATTCATATCTAATTCCAAATAAATCCAAAAAAGAGTTAAAAAGTGAAGATTTTTTTTTTTGGGGGGGGGCATTATTTTATTTTCCAAAATATTTGGATTAGTTTTACTTAAAATACTTGAAAGAAATTAGAAAGGATCCTTGTGCTGCACTTGGAAATAGGACATGATATCAGAACCACTATAACTTAGGGGATGTGAGTGCAAATATTCCTAACCATTAAACATCACCATAGAAAAAATGTCCCAAGTGCATGGAGGGAGGTGCAACCATTCAATTGCTCAAATAGACATGTCAAAATCCATCTTTTTTTAAAAAAATTCTAGCTTGGTCATGTTGTAGGCAACTTCAAGTTGAATCTTTTCCTTTGTTTTTCCTTTGAACCATCCACCAAACATCGGTCTTTACCATAGTACTAGTGTAGTTGCTAGTTCACCCAAGGCTCAAAAGAGTCAGGCAGTCAATCACCTAGTTAGGGATATAGGATATGGAGTCAAAGAACAATCTAAAAATCCCAGGAGGCAAGAGATCAGACAATCAGACACATCAGGCAGAGCTGAGATGGGTTGTATGTAGTAGGCCCCACTTAAAGCCAGCATTGAGAACTAACTGATTGATGATCATCAGTATCATCAGTTCAGAGAGCTGCTGATGATCGATGATGAGGGATAATATTGTTACAGTAAAAACTATCTTATACAGATTCCTGATAGAATCACAGCTGCTTGCTTGGTACCATCAGCTAATTCTTGCAGTCAAGAATGATATTTCTACAAAGCTCACACAATAGCTGCTGCTGCT